>Ga0116162_10001594_pt1 | contig 14714 bp, 8 predicted proteins | sample AD_UKC105_MetaG_FD_89875 | JGI IMG/M metagenome (GOLD analysis project Ga0116162, IMG submission 89875) | Active sludge microbial communities of municipal wastewater-treating anaerobic digesters from Hong Kong - AD_UKC105_MetaG | ecosystem: Engineered > Bioreactor > Anaerobic > Digestate... | reverse complement strand
TCTTCCGGATCTTTATCATGCCCCATGTGAGGGCACAATAGGTGACTCGGCTTAAGGTCTTTGCGCCGCTAATTAAAGACCATTTGTTTTACGCTCTTGACAGCTTTTTTCATAGGTGACGGTCGCGTGGGCCGGAAAGCCATTCATGCAGGATTCAATGTTATTTATGATAATCGGTATAACCTGAATTTCTCATCTGCGACCGACCATGCACGGATCAAAGCCTGTGCATGTCACCCGGCACAGCCGGACAGGTGCTATCGAGTCTGTTGAAAAATCCCCGTTTTGTCATTCTGAGGAAGTGCAGCGACCGAAGAATCTCAATTATAAGCTCCAAAAGCGAGATCCTTCACTGCGTTCAGGATGACAAACTCTCTACGATAACATTCTTCAACAGACTCTATCGCGATTCTCCGGATTTCTATGTTAGAAATCCGGGGCAACCTGAATTTCTCGCCGGCGCAGGTTAATTATCAAAGAATTCCTTGATTTCAGATTCCATGACAGCGCATTTTTCGCGTTTCAGGTTCGTGCCAACTTCGAGATCGTTTCCTAATATCATATAAGACCGGTTCTTCAAATCATACAGCGGCCAGTCAGTCAGCCCGTCGGCTTTCATCGTGCCTGTTTTCGCGTATGCGCTCCACAGAGTGATGACCTTCTGTGTGAGCTTCATGTTGGTTTTGCTCTTGAAATCCCTGCCCATCATTTTAAAGTTGCCGAAAATGTAAGGCAGTTCCGATCCGTGGTACGCGCCCCAGTTCATGATTTTTATTGGATCCTTGGTATGGTAGAACCTGTAGACGTTCGGCTGATATTTAACTATCAGTTCGCCGAGCAGTTCCGTCGCGCATGTGAAACCGGCATCGCAGATCAGGTCCTGGTAAGCCTTCTCGACAGACGGATATTCACTCAGGGGATACATTTCATTGACCTTTTCGGGGTCAACACGCAGGTCGATCGAGAAACTGGTTTCCATGCTCACCATATCCGCTTCATAATTCAGCAGGAAATCCGCGTCTTCTCTGAGCGTTTTGTTCATCGTGAAGTATGCGGCCTCGTCGCGGGTGGTTCCGAGCACGACATTCACATCGGTGTTGAATTTCCCGTCCCTGAAAATTTTATACGGGGCATCGGGCATGAACTTCCCGTCTATAACGGGCGCGAGGAAAAACATATTGTCCGCTTCGGCGTTATCAAGCACAAATATTCCGAGCTTCAGATCATTCATGATTTTATCGACATCGACATTCCGCAGGCACTCCGCGGCTGTGTCCGGATCGTCGCAGCCGAGATATCCGGCGAGCTTGAGCCCCGATTTTTCCGCTTTTTCCATCCCGCTGTTTATCAGCAGCACCGGCCCGCTGAGGATCATGACATTTTTGAACAGCCCGGCGGAGAGAGGGGACGATAGATGCAGACCTACCGACATGCCGCCTGCGGACTGCCCGAAAAGCGTCACGTTGTCCGGATCGCCGCCGAAACTGGAAATATTTTTCTTCACCCATTCGAGCGCGGCCACCTGGTCGTACATCCCCCAGTTACCTGATATGCCGTCCGGGGTTCTGAGAGACGGATGCGCGAGGAACCCGAACACCCCGAGCCGGTAGTTGAAGTTCACCACCACGACATCGCCGTAGCGCGCAAGCGTCGAGCCCTCATACATCGAGCTGCCGCCGGTTCCTATTATGAACCCGCCGCCATGCACGAAAACCATCACCGGCTTCGGGCCGCCTTCGGAAACAGGCTGCCAGATATTCATATACAGGCAGTCCTCGTCCATCGGAATCTCGCTGTCCGACATCGGGGTCAGCACCTGCGGGCACTGCGGCGAGATACTGTCGGCGGCGAGCGGCTCGGTCCACGGATCATGCTCCACAGGCATCCTGAACCGCAGATCGCCTACCGGCGGCGCTGCATACGGCACCCCGAGATATGCGCAGACACCAGCTTTTTCAAGCAGTGTCCCCGATACAGGACCGCTCGCTGTTGAAATATTGTCACACGGCCCGGCCTGCGCCGCGGTAGCTGCAAGAACCAGCGCCACAACAGCGAATGTAATCGAACGAATAAACAGGTTGCGTATTTTTTCCATTGTTCTTTTCCTCTCTGCAAACCGCGCTCACGGTTAAATTCTTAGAGTCTATCCTGTGAATCATCAAATCGCCACTACAATACCCATCGCACACTGATCCGTCAAACAAAATATTAACCCGGATTTCTCACAGAGAAATCCGGAAAACCGCGAAATGACCTGTCGAAATGAGGTTTCACGATGACGATTTGAAATTTGCTGCGGGAACCAAAAACTGACGGGGGATGGATTTATTTCTACTGAACTATTATAAAATTCAGTGTTGATATGGAAACAAAGAAGAAGATGAAACCGAACGAACTGATTCTTCCGTGGAACGGCGGCATGGCGATTGTTTCGCTGTTCGGGCTTGCGCCGCTCGTCATCCACCTGTGGACGATCGTGCTCGCGATGGTAAACGGCGGTGTGCTGCACGCGCTGGTGAGCCTGCCGCTGCCTCTCGTTTCGTGGATATACTGGGTGATTTACATCTTCAAAACTTCCGGCACACTCGCAACACCTTACTGCATCGTGAATATATCATACGCATTATTCGTGGTCCTCGCCGTTATCATCGATTTCACAAACGGTCGTCGCGTGGACAACAAGAAATAACAAGCTCTCCTCCCGATACACACAGGATCAACAGGCTGTTGAAAAATGTTGGCATAGAAAGCTTGTCATCCTGAGCGCAGCGAAGGATCTCGGCGCTTCCACCGAGACGATGGGAGCGATTAGTCAGAGATTCTTCGATCGCTGCTTTTCCTCAGAATGTTAAAACAGGGTTTTTTCAACAGCCTCGTCAACAGGGATTAAACAAGTTTACAGCGATGGACTTTTGAGAAGCACGCTGTTATAATTTCACGGATTGCGACTCGATTTAATACAGAATATTTGAATATAAGAGGAAAATCAGTCGGTTAAAACGCCGACATTTTTATCTGCCGCAACAGGAGGTTTTTTCAGATGCCGGTTCCCGAACGGACAGCATCCTCGGGCAGCCTGCCGGAAGCGATAAGGCTGACTTCAGAGGAATTCAGTACAGAAACAGCGCAGTTGTACAAAGAAGATTCGAAAATCCCGGGCGAATACAAATACAGCAGAACGCACAGCGAGTTTTATTCGCAAATACTTTTGCTCGCTTACGGTCTGATCGACCTCGGGCTTCCGTCGGGCGCAATGGTTTCCATCCTGTCGGAGAACCGGCCCGAATGGAACATTTCCGACTTCGCGATCCTGCACAACGGATGTACAACCGTCGGCATCTACACAAACGATTCGGTGGAGCATATCGAGTTCAAGATGATCGATACCCAATCATACATACTATTCGTAGAGGATAAAAAACAGCTCGGCAAAGTATTGAGCATTCCCGCGACAGACATTCCGAGCGTGCAGCATCTCGTGGTTTACGATTGCAAAGACATTGATCTTGCATCGGACCCGCGGCTTGTTTCTTATGAATCGCTGATAGAGCGCGGGGCCGCAGCCGGCGGCTCAGTCCGGAACGAACTACGGAAACGGCTCGACGGGATTTCGTTGGGAACCCTCGCTCGACTGGTTTACACATCCGGCACCTCCGGGAACCCCAAGGGCGCAATGCTTACACACGGCAACCTGCTGTCGAACGCCGTGGCCGCGACGGATTCGCTGCGGATGACGGCGGGCGACCTGTTGATATCTTTTCTGCCGGAAGCGCACGTGCTTCAGACGATACTTTCGCTGTGCGCGCTGCTGAACGGCGGCGGGCTCGGATACAGTTTCCGCAAAACGCTCGCGGCAGACCTGACTCATGTCCGTCCGACGCTGTTCCCGGGCGTCCAGCGCGTGTGGGCGAAATTCCATCTCAACATCGAAAAGAATATATCGGGCGGGCTGCCGAAACTCATCGGCATGGTAAGCCCCGGTTTTCTCACGAACATGATCAAGAAAAAAGCCGGCATCGACCGGGTAAGGTTCTTTGTCTCGGGCGCGGGAAAGCTCGAACCCTATACATACGATTTCTTCCACGACAGGCTGGGCGTGACCATCTTCCTCGGCTACGGTCTGAGCGAGACCTCGCCGGTGATCAGCGTGAACAACGAGCGCGACAACAAAAAAGGCTCATCGGGCAAACCGATACCGGGCGTGGAAGTGAAAGTGGTCGATGCGTTCAGAAAAGAAGTCCCGATCGGAACAACCGGCGAGATTGCAACGAGAGGCCCGAATGTTTTTGTGGGCTACTACAACCAGGAAGCACGTTACAAGGCTGTCATGGACGATGAGGGCTGGTTCTACACCGGCGACCGCGGCTACATAGACGACGACGGCTTCGTATTTGTCCTGGGCCGCGCGGGAAACCGCGTGAAGTTCTCGGACGGAGAACACCATGACCTCGAAGAGATAAGCTCCCGCATCATGGGTTTCACAAAACTGCTTCAGCAGATGGCCGTGTTCGGAGAAGGAAAAGACTACCCGGTGGTGATCTGCTCGCTGACGGATGAAGAAGACGATCTGAGATCACTCGCGAAACAGCTCGGTGTGGAATACACATCGCGCGACGAGTTCGCGTATCTCCCGGAAGTTGTGAAAGCATGCAGGGAAGATTTCGAGCAGGCACGGCAGCGCGTGATCGACGAGTTCAAGATCCCCGGACCCGAAGATATCAAGAAAGCTTTATATATCAGGCCGATGTCCGAGGACAACGCCGAAAAAACACCGACTCAGAAAACAAGGCTGAATTTCATCTTCGACAGGTATTCCGGCCAGATCGAGGAACTTTACGCGAGCAAAGAGTGTTTTATGGTACATAAGGCTTGAATAATATATAATATTTATAAATCAAAATAAGTCCTTATACTTAAAATTTATCTGATGGATTTGGCATATGTTTGTCCAAATTTTTCTGCCGCCTCGCATAGTGAATTTTGCACCATATAAGGAATCCATCTGAAAAGACATCTCATATCAAGAGTTGTCATTATTGGTTAACCGGGGATTACATGGAACTTGCAGACAACGAAACGGGCGGGATAAACAACGACATTAGTAACCCTGTTGTGAAAACTCGTTCCAAAAAAGCATACAGGGGAGCTGCTACGGCAACGCTTCTGGCTTCGCTCGTTGTTCTGGCACTTCTCTGGTTATCATATTTTCTTTTTCTCTGGGATTTCAAAAATAAAGTTATACAGATGTTCCACGGCAGGCAGAGTTCTATCGTTTTTTATACTCGCGACACTATTGTAAAAGCGGGCCGGCACAGCAAGATTTTGACAATGACGCTTGAAAACCAGTTAAAAAACGGCTTATCGGAAGATTTGATTACGTCTCTCGACCTCGCCGATTCCACTCCGCAAAAAGGCGACTTTATCTCCTATGGCAATGTTATAACAATATACGACAACAGGATTCCGCATATGAGCGGGGTTCTGGAAAAACACTTCCGAAAAGAAAACGGTTTTTTTATCTCCGACGACACGCAAATCAACGCTATGATCAATAAATATGCTTCGAAGCTGAAGTTCTCCACCGATTTCCCGTTCCTCGTCAACGGAATATCGGTGATCGGAGATAAAACCTACCTTGTAACCGCCATAAAAATTCCTCTCCTGAAAAAAGATTTTACTTTCATGATATACGGGGATATGGAAAAGATACTGAATGAGTTCGGTTATTATGACAGACAGGAACAGCTCGGAATATTCTCGATTCTGTTCTCGCTGGTAATAATCGGTTTCGAGTTCCTGCTCATAAGAAGCTTTCTCATCGACCGCGCTATGTATAATCGCACGGAGGAACTCGCTATATCTCTTCATCAGGAAATCAGGGAAAGAACAGCCGCCGAACAGGGCATCAGGGAAAGCGAGAAAAAATTCCGCTCCCTGTTTGAATCTTCCAACGAACTTATTTACCTGCTGGAAACCGATGGAACTATTGTCCAGACAAATCCAGAAGTATTTAAAGTTACCGGATTTTCGCCCGAGGAGATGAAAGGAAAGAAGATATACGAATTCTACCCTAAGGAACTAAACGAATTATGTGAAGCGAAATTATCGATAATTCTCTTAGAAGGCACTATGAGACATGAAGTCGAATTTATATGCAAAGACGGCAGTGTACTCAATTTGGACTGCTCGGGCTCATTGATGACCGATGATCACGGCAACCCGCTGTCTATAGTTGTTTTCCAGCGTGACATAACCCGGCAGAAGCTTGATGCTCAGGAAAAAGAGCAACTCCAGTTGCAACTGCTTCAATCGCAGAAACTTCAGGCGATCGGACAGCTTTCAGGAGGCATGGCACACGATTTCAACAACATGCTCGCGGTCATTCTCGGGAACGCCAATCTGGGCATTTCCATGCTTAAAAAAGACGATCCGGGCTATGAAGAGTTCCAGGAAATTTATAACGCCTCGGAACGGGCAAAGGAACTGACCTCAAAACTGCTCACGTTCGCAAGAAGAGAAAAAATAAATGTAACGACCGTACTGATAAGCGATATTATTAAAGACCTCGCCACGATGCTCGACAGGAGCTTCCCGAAAAAAATCGAGCTGCGGCAGGAAATTCATGACAATATCCCCGTAAACGTTGACGTGACACAGATACAACAGGCTCTGCTGAATGTATGCAATAACGCCCGCGATGCCATGCCGGACGGCGGAGTGCTTTCAATTGTCGTAAAGGAAATTGTGCTGGACAGCGAATTTATGAGAAGACACCATGACATGCAGCCGGGCAGGTTCTGCCACATTGCGATCTCGGACACCGGCAAGGGCATGACAAAAGAGATGATCGACAGGGCGTTCGAGCCGTTCTATACAACCAAGAGCACTGGGAAAGGAACCGGGCTCGGGCTTTCCGTCACGCTTGGAATTTTTCAGAATCACGGCGGGGATATAATGATAGAGAGTTCTAAGGGAAAAGGCTCGACTTTTAATTTGTTCCTGCCCGCTTCAAAAAGAACCGTGGAAGAAAAAACAATGACAAAATCACCGGAGGGCCGGAACGGTTCTGAAACGATTCTGATTATCGACGACGAACTGTCTGTGCTTAAGCTCGCCGACAGGATACTCGCTCGCGCGGGCTACAAAACGATCGCGACGGGAAACGGTGTCGAGGCGGTGGAAATATTCCTTAAGCGGCACGATGAAATAGACCTCGTGGTTCTCGACATGATAATGCCCGTGATGGACGGCGAGGACGTGTTCAAAGCACTGAGAAGAATCGACCCCGGCGCAAAGGTAATCCTCTCGTCCGGCTACAGCGATGACGGCAAAGCGGGCGATCTTCTGGAGATGGGCGTTATAGGTTTTGTGCAAAAGCCTTACACGATTGAAAAGCTGTGTGAAACCGTCCGAAAAGCGCTGGACAGCTGAACCTCGATTTGAATACTTACCTTACGAATTGACGATTTGGCTTGAAAAAGTGTGCCTCTGCAATGAGAATTGAATTGCGGCAATTATAACGCCGCTTCGACAGGAACAGCACTGAAATGAGAATCGCAGCTATATTTCCGCCGTACAGGCACAAGGTTTTCGCCGAAAACCTGTCCGCCGTAGACACCTACTTCGGCAGGTTCCAGCCGCTCAACCTTCTGTATGCTGCCGCGTTCATGAAACGCGCGGGCCAGGATCTGCTCGTTCTGGATGCCCACACCACGGGAATGACGCCCGAACAGTGCATCAGCGCGATCCGGGCATTCGACGCTCAGCTTCTTGCTTTTAACCTCAGCACTTATATGTTTCACGATACGATGAAATGGATACGGCTTCTGCGTGAAGCTACCGGCCTGCCCGTGCTCACCGGCGGGATCAACCTGCGGCTCTATCCGCGCGAAACCATGCAGTACCCGGAGATCGATTACGCGATAATCGGCGAGGCCGGCCCGGTGGTGAAGCCGTTCTTCGAAGCGCTCGAATCAGGCGCCGCGCCCGAGGGCATTCCCGGCGCGGCATACCGCTCGGACGGCGGGCCTGTGATCAACATGCCGGAGAATTTCGATTTCGATTTCGACGATTATCCGCTGCCCGCCCGTGAGCTGGTCGACAACAGCCTTTACTTCTCGCACGTTTCGCAGAGACGTAACTTCAGCATCGGGCTGTCCGCCACCGGTTGCCCGTTCAACTGCAATTACTGCGCGGTGCCGGGCAAGAAATACTCGGTGCGGAGCACGGAAAACGTGCTCGCCGAAGTGGACGAATGTTACTCCCGTTACTCGATCCGCGAGATCGACTATTTCGACGCTACCTTCACGGTCAACCGGCGCAGAACGGTGGAAATATGCGAAGGGCTGATCAGGCGCGGATATGATTTCGAATGGTCGTGCAGGTCACGGCTGGACACGGTGGACGATGATCTGCTCGGTCTCATGGCGCGCTCCGGCTGCAAGCGAATCTATTTCGGCATCGAGACAAACGACGAGGAAATTCTGAAACGAATCCACAAGGGCCTGCACAATGTCGATACCCTTTCCGTGCTCTCACGCTGCCGCGCCGTGGGCATCAGGCCGCTCGGTTTTTTCATGATCGGCAACCCCGGCGAAACCCGCGAGACGGCGTTGAAAACCATCAGGTTCGCGAAATCGCTGCCTCTGGATTACGCACAGTTTTCACGCACGATCGCCAAGCCCGATTCGCCGCTGGCCGCCGGGATGGCAAACGAAACCGGCGTCGATTTCTGGGGCGATTTCGTCGCCGGTAAAACTCCTGAAAAACGCATGGATTCACCCTGGACGGAACTCAGCCAGACCGACATCGAGCAATTGACATGGAGAGCTTACATCGAGTTCTACTTCAGGCCGCTGTTCGCGCTACGCGCGCTCGCGAAAGCAAAGTCTTTCGACGAAATCAAACGATATGCCCGCGTAGCCTGGAACATGATCTTCCAGAAACGCGAGTGCGACGACTGAGCCACACGGGATGGCTGTCCTGTTTCCCCGCACGAATTTCCTGTAACAGTGTTCAAGTGGATTTTCACATATGAGATTATTGCTGTTCCGGCCTGACGGCATAGATGCGCGCCTGATCGTTCGCGTACATTAGCTTGAAATCCTCCGGATGTTCCGAAGCCCATGTCTGCTCGACCGGGAACCCGAACCGGCAATGCGCCATCTGGCCGGCCGCGATCGGCTCCAGCGTTGTTGCGAAAACTATATCGATATTCAGTTCGCGCAGGTTGGCAAGCCACGCCTCGTATGTGCCGTACTCGCGGTGCCACTGCGGTCGCTCGAACTCCGAGGGCGCCCGGCCTTCTTTGTAAGCCCGCCGCCAGTAATCATGGAATTTCCAGTCTGTGTTTTCATCCACATTAACAGTGTAAACATCGTGCCGCAGCCCGGAGCCGAACAGACCGTATGCGCGCTCGTTGCCGACGGATGCGATGCGAAGCGATTGGCCGGTCGTCATCCGGTCGAGTTTCGCCCACGCGCTGCCCACAGGGAATGCGCGATACCAGTCGTACTTGTGCCGCACATGGTTCACCAGCGCGAGCCGAAGCCCCACGACAAGGCAGATAACCATCACGATGCCGGAGAATATGCGATACACCGGCTTCTTCCGCACGGCTGCGAAAAGCGTTCCAAGCAGGAACGCCGCCAGGAGCACCAGGATCGCGCCGGCCGCCGGCTCCAGCAGTTCGTTCCCGCCGCCGAATGCAAGCCCCGCAAGATCACGCAGAAGCCGGTAAAGATGGTCTCGCTCCTGCATCAGGCTCGTCCCGATCAGCGCCGCCGGCGCAAGCCACGCCCACACTATTCCCGTGATGTCCTTCGCCTCGTCCACCATGACCGCCACGTAATAGCCGAACAGCATAAACGCGGGAAAAAGAAACCGCCCGTTTGTGACGTTGTTGTGCGGGTTCACGAACCAGAACAGCGCTATCACCAGCAACGGCAGCGAAAACAAAAACAGCCGCCCGCGCACCGGCCTGATCCCGACCACGATCGAGATAACCGCAGCCGCAACGAACGACAGCAGCATGAACTCTTCCAGCCAGAATCCGAGGAAGAAATTACCGATACGCAGAAGCTCCATCGGGTCGCTCGTATGAAACGCGGTCATCGCGCCGCTTCCGTACGCTCCGTGGAAAATTGTTATGCCCGCCAGGTTGAAATCAAGCGGGAAAAACGGGTTCCCCGTCAGAATCCAGTTGCGAATCTGCCAGAACCCGCCGAAAGCCGCAGCCGGCACTATGACAGCGGCGATATCGCCCGCCGCGCGCGCGCCCCTGCCCCGCATCTGCGCAAGCAGGTACAGCCCCGGCAGCACGGCATACATTATTCCGATCGATTTAGTGCCGATCAGCAATCCTAGAGCGACGCCCGTAAGCAGCAGATGCCCTCCCCGCCTCGTTTTCCCCCAGCGCATGGCGAAATATACAGCGAGTATGAACCACGCCGTAAGCGCAACATCCACACGCGCAACCGTCACCTGTTGCACCAGTCCCGGCGCAAGCATCGCCACCGCGCCGCCGACGAACGCCCCGGGTTTACCGATCCCCGTCTCACGCGCCAGCGCCGCAACCCCGAGGCCCGCCAGCATCCACGCCGGAACCTGTCCGAGATTCACAAACAGGTCGGAACCAACCGGAACCATCAGCCAGAGATAGAACAGTTCCATGTTCAGCGGGTAATATGTCGCGGCCTGCGCTCCGTATGGCAGGTCCACATACGATATGAACCCCTGCCGGAGCCACGTTGCCGGGAAGTTCAGGTGATATATGAATGCGTCTCCGCCCGCCGGAGGGGGCGTTGCGATGTCCCAGAGCAGAATCCCGCCGATCGCTACGAATAACAGCACAACCGTTATCCCGACCGGAATCGGCCTCCACAACAGTTTCGGCGCATGCCCTGTTCCGTTTTTCGGGATCGCCCGGCTCGCGGCCCACACCAGCAGAGAGGCTGCAAACAACCACTTCCACCCTATCACTCCGCTGAAACCCGTTACCGCCGTCACCACCGTCACGAGAGCGTAATACGACAGCCCGATACCCAGAACCGCATCGGTCCAGCGGCCTCCTGAGAACCTGCATCCCAACCGCCACGCCGCGCCCGCTATCAGCGCATTTAAAATAATGAATATGAATATCGGGATCAGCGCATCTGTCATAATCATTGATTATATCTCATCGGCCACTCTTTCTAAAGTCATCGGGCACAGAGATTGCGGCCCCGGCCGGCAGGCACCGCCTGCTCTTTGTCCTTTTACGCCCTCACTTCGTGGGCAGTCTGTTTTGTGAATATACCTTAATGTGTCCTTTGTTCTGTCATTGCGAGGCGGCCCAGGCCGCTTTTTGCCCTTTTACGCCCTCACTTCGTGGGCAGTCTGTTTTGTGAATATACCTTAATGTTTCTTGCTCTGTCATTGCGAGGCAGAGCCAACCTGCTCTTTGTCCTTTTATGGTCTCACTTCGTGGACGGCTCAAACTTAAAAAGCACCTTAGTGTATCTTTTGTCCTGTCATTGCGAGGAGTGAGACATGCCTGTCGCATGTCGAGCGACGCGGCAATCCCGACTGTTCTTTCACACAACGGATTGAAAATGCCGAGCAGGATTTTGGTTTAAAAAGCAAAGCGGCGACGTTTGAAACGCCGCCGCTGTTGAATGCTTTTTGCCTGACCGCTCGATTATTTTACGGTGTAGCTGTTGGCGCTTGTGTAAAGCGTCAGGAAGTTCGAGCAGTTGAGCGGGATCGGCATGAACGAATCGATTGAAGCGTTCGCAGCCGTCAGAATGATAACACGTACGTAACCCGAGGGATTTTCGCCCAGGGATGCGCGTACGATTGAACCTGAGAAATTGCCGCCATCGACGGATCCGTTGGGCTCTGCGGTGAACATGAGACCTTCCATGAAGTTTCCACCCATCAGCTTCTGGATATCGAGAACGAGCATTCCGGTTTCCATAACACGGTCGATTTTGTCGCGACCGATTTTTTCTACGTATTCTGCGCCCTGCTCAAGAAGCAGCGGGAGGAATTTCTCCTGGACTGCTTTGTCTTTTACGAGCGGGAGGTTGACCCAGAGTTTTCCGACCATGAGGCCTTCGCCCTGTTCGGTGTCGGGGTTCGTGAATTTGATTCCGTAAAGAACAATGTACGGAGGATCGATTGTTCCGCCGTTGACCTTGCCCTGTACTGAGTAGTCAACATAAATTCTCTCGGCATCGTAGCCGGCTTTGAGATCGAGGATGTCGGTGTCATCGCCGACGATGTCTGCTGAGTTGTCCATATCGGCAATAGCTGTTACGGTTGCCTTGGAGGCTGATACAGCCTGTGAGGTAACGTTATCGTTCGAGTCTTCGACGCGAATGATAAAATCAACTTTTGCTCCTGAGGCCTGGCCGGGGATCTCCGCGCTGTATGCGCCGTCTCCACCGCTCATTGCCACTTCCTTCGGGCTTGCGAGATCGCCGTTCACGTAGTAAATGAGCTTTACTGCGGTCACTTCGGCTTCTTCATCTTCGTCCACGAAGGTGATGTTGGCTGTGACTTTGCAGGGAGCGTTGGCTGAGGGAGCGGAAAAATCCACACTGTCGATCGTCGCGAAGGTGGTCTGCATTATGTTGCCGAACGCATCTTCTTCTTCCTCTTCTTCATCCCAATCATCCCAATCATCATCCTGTGCCATTGCAGCGCCGGTCATAGGTCCGGAGACCACAAAGGCGGGCATTACTGTTATCGCGAGTGCGAAAAACATCGCGAACAGTACCATAAGAAACAATTTGCTTCTCATTTAATCACTCCTTTTCAGTTTCAACTTTTTCCCTAATTTTACTTTATATTAATAAGGCTTCAATATTTGAAACCTGAGAACTAAGGAGATCCATCCCGGCATCTGCCGGTTCTCATAAATCTATTATGAAATTCAAATTCCAACGCTATACTACCCTCTATAGCTTGTGCATATTATCATCATAATTCCTTGTTGTCAATGGAATATTCGACCGATATCTTTCACTAAAAATTTTAAAATTACTTGATATTTTATAACTGGAATTGTATACGCGTCTTTTCATAACAGACTAAATCCCGGCCTCCACATCGAGAGAACTGGTGGCCGTCACATCCGACATTTCGCCGCTCAAACGCACAGGATCGACCAGTTTCCCTTCGGGCAGTTTGATGAAAACAAGATCGGCGACGAACCTCACATCGAGCGCGCCCGCAAACGTTCCCGAATTCGACAGATATCCGTTGCACAGCACCGTCGCCTCGCCTTTTTCGGGATCATATTCCGCGCCGTCGAGCGAAACCGAGATAACCCTCGCATACCTGCCCTTCGTCGAATGGACATCCATCTCGAACCCTTCGAGCGCCGGGACCACAATCCCCGGCCCGGGCCCGACATCCACCGTCACGCGCTGCACGCGCTCGGGCGCATGCTCGCGGTTCAACAGCATGTAGTGATGGTCCGTCCGCGTGAACGATCCCTCGTCTGTCCCGACCAGCGTGTAAAAAACCTGCGCGTCACACGTGTAAAAATATCCCGGGTCCGGCCTGAACGCCACCTCGCCCGCCTTGAATTCCATCACCACATCCATGTCCAGGTATCTTCCTGCCCTCGCCACCGGCTGCAGCTTCACTTTTATTCCTTTTATATTATAGCCGTCGGGATATTCGTCCCCCGTGTCGAACTTGAAGCCCCGCAGAACAACCGCCACTTCGCTGTATTCCGCCAGCCCCAGCTCGGCCAGATCCAGCCTCACCGCGACCCGCTCGTGCCCGCCCGTCATCCTGATGCTCTCGCTCAGGTGCGCAAACTTCACTTTGCGCGACGCAAGCGGCTGGAACGAAATCGCATACCTGATTCCGTCTATCCGCGACCAGTCACCGCCGTCGAACGCCACATTCGCCACGCCCCTGACCCTGCTGCCCGCCGCATCATACGTGATCCCGTCTATGCTCGCCTCGACATTGCTCAGCCTGTGCGGATTCTTCCGGTATTCGAGACTGAACCCGTTCAGCAACAGCGTCTCGCCCATCGCCACGGGCGACTGCTCGACCACCCGCCTCGTCTTCACGACGTTCGGGCTCTTGTATTTCATCTTGTCGATCACCTGCTTGAAATCGTTCGTGACAAGCTCTTTGAAGTGCAGTTCGCCTATGTAATCGCGCAACGCCTCGTTCATCCTGCCGAAAAAACCGGGCATCTTCTCTTCGTAATATATCGGGGTTTTATCTTTGTAATCCGCTATCGTCAGCGCGAGCGCCCCCACCACAAGGTCGAATATTATTATCACTAATAGGTATTTAAACAGCCTGCCTGTCAGTTTTTTCATATCGGTTCTCCGTCAAGATATAATCGTGATTATATGTTTTAAAGCGTAAATCAACAAGAAAAACACGTTCCGGCGTCAGCCGCGTCGAGGCGGACGTCCGGACACGGAAAGCCCCGGGCCGGAAAGCCCCGGGCTGGAAAGTCCCGGGCCGGCCTCCGGCGGCTTAAGGGAAACTTTTGAAAAAGTTTACCTTAAGAATCCCTTCAAAACTTTTCGAGCGCGAATCACTCGCGCGGCGACCGCCGCGCGAGTGATTCGCTCGACTTTTTACAGGGAAGAACCTCATGGAACATTGCCCGCTGAAGTGTGAATGTCTTAACCTGCATTTCTCACCAGTGCAGGTTAAAAATCGTGAAGCCAGATTCTCCTGAGGATAATGTCTTC
>Ga0116162_10001592_pt1 | contig 14721 bp, 12 predicted proteins | sample AD_UKC105_MetaG_FD_89875 | JGI IMG/M metagenome (GOLD analysis project Ga0116162, IMG submission 89875) | Active sludge microbial communities of municipal wastewater-treating anaerobic digesters from Hong Kong - AD_UKC105_MetaG | ecosystem: Engineered > Bioreactor > Anaerobic > Digestate... | reverse complement strand
TCTGATCATGCCGATCGCGATGGAGAAGGGACTGCGGTTCGCCATCCGCGAGGGCGGCCGCACGGTCGGCGCCGGCACCGTCACCGAGATCTTGGAATAAGGCCGGGTACGACCCGGACGGAAGCGAAACCATCCGGGTTTCCGGTTTCCCGGGAACCCGGATTATACATGCAGCGAGGCGGTTGAAAGATGGTACGGGAACAGGTCATTCTGGCTTGCGGCGACTGCAAGCGCAGAAACTACAGTTTTTTTCACAACAAGGCTTCCGGCAAGCTCAGCCTGAAGAAGTACTGTCGTTTTTGCCGCCGGCACACCCTCCACAAGCAGACGAAGTGATCGACGCTTAGGCCAGTAGCTCAATTTGGTTAGAGCACCGGTCTCCAAAACCGGGGGTTGGGGGTTCGAGTCCCTCCTGGCCTGTGACGCGGGGACGCCGCCCCGGCCCCGGCCGGAGGGAGCGCCGCGGCGAGCAAACGAGGGAAGAGAGCGGAAGAAGAGTGAACAAACTGATCGGATTCATAAAGGAAGCCCGGGAGGAACTGAAGCGGGTCAACTGGCCCACCCGGCAGGAACTGGTGGAATCGACCAAGGTGGTCATCGTCGCCAGCATCCTGCTCGCGGTTTTCATCGGGGTTCTCGATTTCATTCTGACCAAGGCAATCAAACTGTTTATAGGTTAAGACATGGCCCAGCAATGGTATGTAGTCCACACCCTCTCCGGCCAGGAGCAGAAGGTCCGGGAATCCCTGCTCGGCCGGCTCAAACTGGAAAACATGGAGTCGGTGATCTCCGAGGTCCTCATCCCCTCCGAGAAGGTTTCGGAAGTCAGGTCGGGGAAGAAGATCATCACGTCCAGAAAATTTTTCCCGGGCTATGTCTTCGTGCGCATGGAATTCACCGACGAAGCCTATTACTTCATCAACGAGACTCCCGGCGTGATCGGTTTCGTGGGGGCGAGCGTTCCTCCCCGGCCCCTTCAGGACGAGGAGATCGCGGCGATTCTCGGGCAGATCGAGGAGAAGAAGGAAAAGGTCAAGCCCAAGGTGCTCTACATCGTCGGCGAAGCGGTGAAGGTGATAGACGGTCCGTTCGGAAACATGACCGGGATCGTCGAAACGGTCGATCCCGACCGGGGGAAGCTGGTGGTTCGCGTGGCTATCTTCGGGAGGGAAACCCCGGTTGAACTTGAATACTGGCAGGTGGAGAAAAACTGATGGCGAAGCAGGTTACCGGAATCATCAAGCTACAGATCGCGGCCGGCCAGGCCAACCCGGCCCCCCCCGTGGGCCCGGCGCTGGGCGCCGCCGGGGTCAATATCATGGAGTTCTGCAACCAGTTCAACGCGGCGACCAAGGAGAAGGCGGGCTACAAGGTGCCGGTGGTGATCACCGTCTACAAGGACCGCAGTTTCACCTTCGTGACCAAGACGCCGCCCGCCACCGACCTGCTCAAGAAAGCGGCGGGAATCGCCGTGGGGTCCCCGACCCCCAACCGGGAAAAGGTGGGGAAGGTGACCCGGGCCCAGGTGCTGGAGATCGCCAAGGCCAAACTTCCGGATTTAAACACCAACTCCGTGGAGGAGGGAGCCAGGATCGTCGAAGGCACCGCGCGGAGCATGGGGATCGAGATCGAATGACACTCAGCGAATCGGGATACGGACTATGAGTAAAAAAGGGAAAAAATACCGCGCCGCCCGGGAAGGGGTCGATCCTTCGCGCCTCTACGCGCTCCCGGAAGCGGTCGGCACGCTTAAAAAAATGGTTTTCGCGCGTTTCAACGAAACCGTGGAGTTCGTCATCCGTCTGGGGATCGACCCCCGTCACTCGGACCAGATGGTCCGGGGAACGGTTTCCCTGCCGCACGGGACCGGCAAGACCGTCCGGGTACTGGTCTTCTGTCCCCCCGACCAGGTGGACGCCGCCCAGGCCGCCGGCGCCGATTTCGCCGGAGGCGAGGACCTGGTGGAAAAGATCAAGGGGGGATGGCTGGAGTTCGACGTGGCCGTCGCCCACAAGAGCATGATGCGGGACATCAGCTCCCTGGGAAAGGTCCTGGGCCCCCGCGGGCTCATGCCCAGTCCCAAGGCCGGAACCGTCACCGAGGACGTGGTTTCGGCGATCGGCGAGGTCAAGGCCGGCCGGATCGAATTCAAAACCGACAAGAACGGGAACGTCCAGGTCGCGGTGGGGAAGGTCTCCTTCTCCGAGGAAAACCTGGTGGAGAACGTCCAGGCCGTGATCCAGGAGATCGTCCGGCTCCGCCCGCCCTCGGCCAAGGGGCGGTACATCAAGAAAGCTTTTATCTGTTCGACCATGAGCCCGGCGGTGCAGCTCGACACCAGCCTTTTCGCCGGCGCCTGAGCGAGAGGAGGAGACGGTGAGACCCGAAAAACAGTGGATTCATGCCGAATACGTCGCCCGCCTGGAATCGTCGCGTTCGGTGGCGGTCGCCGAATATTCCGGACTTTCCGCGGACGCCATCAACGACCTGCGCCGGGAACTGGAGAAGCTGGAAGCCGACGTGATGGTGGTGAAAAACCGCCTTTTCCGCCGCGCCCTGGCCGACACCCGCTTCCAGCCCCTGGGGGAATACTGCTCCCGGCAGACCGCGGTGGTGTTCGGGGGGGACGACATCCCCGGAATCGTCAAGTTTCTCATCAACTATTCCGCCGAGGCCGGGTCGCCCAAGGTGTCCGCGGCCATGTGGGGGGAGGACCTCTTTACCGAGGGAGCCGTCCGGCGTCTCTCGGAGCTGCCCGGCCGCGACGAGCTGCTGGGCCGCGTGGTCGGGGGGGTTCAGGCCCCGCTGGCCGGTTTCGTGGGGGTGCTCAACCGGCTTCTGAGCGGCCTGGCCGTGGCGCTTCAGGGGATAGCCGACAAAAAATCGGGGGCCGCGGGCTGACCGCGCCGCCGTTGCTCATCGCCGAAAACGAAAGAATTCCACCAGTAAAAGGAGGAAAAGAAAATGTCAGAGGAAGTCAAGACCCAGGAAGTTCGGTCGGAAGATTCCGCCGCCGAGGCCAAGGTCAGCCCCAAGCTGGCCGGGATCATCGATCAGATCGGGAACCTGACCGTGGTCGAGTTGGCCGACCTGGTCAAGGCTCTTGAGGACAAGTTCGGGGTCAGCGCCGCCGCTCCGGTGGCGTTCGCCGCCGTTCCCGGCGCCGCCGGCGCCGCCGGCGCCGCCGCCGAAGAGGAGCAGACCGAATTCAGCGTGGTTCTGACCAGCGTCGGAGCCAAGAAGATCCAGGTCATCAAGGAAATCCGCTCCGTCACCGATCTCGGCCTCAAGGAAGCCAAGGAGCTGGTCGAGTCGGCCCCCGCCGTGGTCAAGGAGAACGTCAGCAAAGAGGACGCCGAAGCCATCAAGAAAAAACTGGAAGAGGCCGGAGCCGCAGCGGAGTTGAAGTAAACCGGCTTAACCAGCGAGGTGAAAGAATTGATTTCCAAGGCGGAACTGGGCCAGCGGATAGATTATTCCCGCATCTCCGAGAAAGTGGAGATGCCCGATCTCCTGGATATCCAGCGAGTATCGTATAAGGAATTTCTTCAGGAGGATACTCTTCCGGAAAAGCGGAAAAACCAGGGACTGCAGGAGGTGTTTCAGGAAGTATTCCCGATTCAGAGCTACGACGGAAACACCACCCTGGAGTTCATCAGCTACAGCCTCGGCACCCCCCGCTACAACATGGAGGAGTGCCAGCGCCGGAGCATGACCTATGCCGTGCCCCTCAAGGTCAGGCTGCGCCTGACCTCGGGTGGGACGACCAAGGAAGACACCGTCTTCATGGGGAACGTTCCCAAGATGACCCCGCAGGGTTCATTCATCATCAACGGGGCCGAGCGGGTCATCGTCAGCCAGCTTCACCGCACCCCCGGAATCTGTTTCGAGGAAGTGAAACGCCCCGGCGTCGGCCAGGGAGTCCTCTACATGTTCCGGATCATCCCCTCCCGGGGGTCGTGGCTGGAGGCGGAATTCCGCCCCAACGGAGTGATCTACATCTTCCTGGACAAGAAGCGCAACCGCCGCAAGTTCCTGGCCACCACCCTGCTGAGGGCCCTGGGCTACGGTTCCGACCGCAAGATCATCGATCTCTTCTGCAAGGTCGAGGAACTCTCCCCCTCCAACCGGGACGAGTCCAGATCCCTGCTCGGCCGCTACCTGAGCGCCCCGGTGCTGGACGAGAAGAATACGATCCTCTACCCGGCATATACCAAGGTGGACAAGGATATCCTGGAGACTCTGCGCAAGGGGCGCTGGGAACGATCGATCGAGGTCTTCATCCCCTCTCCCGCGGTCGAATCGCTGGTGGCCATGTTCAAGGAGGACCCCACCGACAGCCAGGAGACCGCCCTGCGGTACATCTATAAGCGCCTTCGCCCCGGCGATCCCCCCACCGACAAGAAGGCCATCGACCTGATCGAACGGCGTTTCTTCGACCGTCGCCGTTTCGACCTGGGGAGGGTGGGGCGTTACAAGCTCAACCAGAAGCTCGAACTGTCGGTCGACCGCAAGGAGCTCGACCATGTCTCCCTGCGCAAGAAGGACATCGTCGAAGCCATCCGCTACCTCATGCGCCTCAACGCCGGCCTGCCCGACAACGCCATCGACGACATCGATCACCTGGGCATGCGCCGGGTGGCCATGGTCGGAGAGCTCCTCCAGGACCAGTGCCGCAGCGGCCTGGCCCGTTTGGAGCGGATGGTCAAGGACAAGATGAACGTGTACGAGAGCAGCGCCGAGACCCTGACTCCGCATAAGCTGGTCAACCCCAAGGCCATATCCAGCGTCCTGCGGGAGTTTTTCGGACGTTCCCAGCTCTCCCAGTTCATGGACCAGACCAACCCCCTGGCGGAGCTGACCCATAAGCGCCGGCTGACCGCGCTCGGTCCCGGGGGGCTCTCCCGGAAACGGGCCGGATTCGAAGTCCGGGACGTTCACTCCAGCCACTACGGCCGTATCTGCCCCATCGAGACCCCGGAAGGCCCCAACATCGGCCTGATCTCCAGCCTCTCCACCTTCGCCCGGGTCAACGACCTCGGTTTCATCGAAACCCCGTACCGCCGGTCGGTCAACGGCCGTTTTCTCCCCCTGGAAACCAAAAACGACATCAAGGAGAACGTGGCCTGGCTGACCGCCGACGACGAGGAGAAGTACATCATCGCCCAGGCCAACGTCCGGGTGGACGCCTCCGGGCGCATGCTCGACGAGCTGGTCCAGGCCCGGTTCCGCGGCGAGTTCACCATGGCCCCGCGCAAGGAAGTCCAGTTCGTGGACGTTTCGCCCAAGCAGTTGGTGAGCGTGGCCGCCAGCCTCATCCCCTTCCTCGAACACGACGACGCCAACCGCGCCCTGATGGGATCGAACATGCAGCGCCAGGCGGTGCCCCTCCTGAAGACGGAGGCTCCGATCGTGGCCACCGGCCTGGAAGGGAAGACCGCGGTCGATTCGCGCGTCATCGTCGCCGCCGAGGAGGGCGGCGTGGTGGAATCCGCCACCGCCGACGGCGTCGTCATCAACGGCGTCCGGCACGAGCTGCGCAAGTTCGCCCGCACCAACGCCGGCACCTGCAACAACCAGAAGCCGATCGTGAGCAAGGGACAGCGTGTCCGCAAGGGAGACGTCATCGCCGACGGCCCCGCCACCTGTGGGGGCGAGCTGGCCCTGGGGCGCAACGTCCTCGCCTGCTTCATGCCCTGGCGCGGGTACAACTTCGAGGACGCGATCGTGATCAGCGAACGCCTGGTGCGCGAGGATGTCTACACCTCGATCCACATCGAGAAATACGAGATCGGGGCCCGGGACACCAAGCTCGGCCGCGAAGAGATCACCGCCGACATCCCCGGGGTGAGCGAGGAAAACCTGCGCCACCTGGACGAGGAAGGCGTGATCCGGATCGGTGCCGAAGTCCGCCCCGGCGACATCCTGGTGGGGAAGGTCACCCCCAAGGGCGAGACCGAACTCCTGCCCGAGGAACGGTTGCTGCGGGCAATCTTCGGCGAGAAGGCCGCCGACGTCAAGAACACCTCCCTGGAAGTTCCCTCGGGGGTCGAGGGGATCGTCATGGACGTCAAGGTCTTTTCCCGGCGCGACAAGGACGGCGACGTTTCCGCCCAGCGGGACAAGGCCCGGATCAAGGAGATCAACCAGCAGTATAAGCAGGACGTGGCTCGGACCCGCCAGGAGCGCCAGGAAAAGCTGACCGAACTGCTCTACGGCAAGAAACTCAAGGGGTCGGTCCAGCTCGGCGATACCGCCGAGGTCATCATTCCCGGGGGCAAAAAGGTCTCCAAGGCCATGATCCAGCAGTTGGAGCCGTTGGATTACGACGAACTTCAGATCGACGGCGACGACGAGACCACCGACGCCTTCCGTCGGATCATGGTCGAATACGGCGTCCGGCTGGAGGAGCTGGACCTGCACCGCAACCAGGAGCTGGAAGAGATCAGAGTCGGCGACGAACTCGAACCCGGCGTGATCAAGAAGGTCCAGGTCTACATCGCCACCAAGCGCAAGCTCCAGGTGGGCGACAAGATGGCCGGCCGCCACGGCAACAAGGGAGTGATCGCCAAGATCCTCCCGGTCGAGGACATGCCTTTCCTCGAGGACGGCACCCCGGTGGATATCGTCCTCAACCCGCTGGGGGTTCCCAGCCGCATGAACGTCGGCCAGGTGCTCGAAACCCACCTGGGGTGGGCCGGCAAGCTCCTGGGTCTGAAGTTCAGCACCCCGGTCTTCGACGGCATCAAGGAAGAGACCATCCGGGAACAGCTCGTCAAAGCCGGGCTCCCCCAGACCGGGAAGGTTACCCTTTACGACGGCCGCACCGGCGAGCCGTTCGGGGGCAAGGTCGTGGTCGGCTATATCTACATGATGAAGCTTCACCACCTGGTCGCCGAAAAGACCCACGCCCGCGCCACCGGGCCCTACTCCCTGGTGACCCAGCAACCCCTGGGCGGAAAAGCCCAGAAGGGGGGGCAGCGCTTCGGGGAGATGGAAGTCTGGGCGCTGGAAGCGTACGGGGCGGCCTACGCCCTCCAGGAGATGCTCACCGTCAAGAGCGACGACATCGAGGGGAGGAAACGGATCTACGAGTCCATCGTCAAGGGGAGCAACACCCTCGAAGCCGGGACTCCGGAGTCGTTCAATGTTCTGGTCAAGGAACTCCGCAGCCTGGCCCTCGATATTCGCATGGAGAAGTCCACGGCGGCCCGGCTCTGAGGCCGCATTCGGAGGTATAAGTTCATGGATGAAAAGGTAGCGACCCTTTTCGGGATCGACAGCGACGTCTCGTTCGATCAGGTTTGTATTCAGATCGCCTCCCCCGAGGAGATCCGTTCCTGGTCGAACGGGGAGGTCAAAACCCCGGAAACCATCAACTACCGGACGTTCAAGCCCGAAAAAGACGGCCTTTTCTGCGAACGGATTTTCGGGCCCACCAAGAAACTGGAGTGCGCCTGCGGGAAGTATAAGCAGAAGAAGCACCAGGGCGTGATCTGCGACCGGTGCGGGGTCGAAGTCACCGATCCCCGCGTGCGCCGCGAGCGCATGGGCCTGATCGATCTCGCGGTACCGGTCTCTCACATCTGGTTCCTGAAAACCACGCCCAGCCGGATCGGGAGCGTTCTCGACCTCACCACCCGGGCCCTGGAGCGGGTCATCTACTACGAGGATTACATCGTCGTCGACCCGGGGAACACCCCCCTGACCGCCAAGCAGCTTCTCAGCGAAGAGGAGCACCAGGAAGCCGTCCGGGAATACGGCGAAGACGCTTTCCTGGCCCTGATGGGGGCCGAAGCCGTCAAGGAGCTGCTCAAGCGCGAGGACCTCGACGCCCTCGCCATCGCCATCAAGGAGAAGATCGACGCCACCTCCTCGGTGCAGACGATCAAACGCCTGGCCCGGCGGCTGCGCATCGTCGAGAACTTCCGGAAATCGGGCGGCCGGCCGGAGTGGATGATCCTCGAGGTCATCCCGGTCATCCCCCCCGACCTCCGCCCGCTCGTTCCCCTGGAAGGAGGGCGGTTCGCCACCTCCGACCTCAACGACCTCTACCGCCGGGTCATCAACCGCAACAACCGGCTCAAGAACATTCTCCAGCTCAAGACCCCCGAGGTCATCATCCGCAACGAGAAGCGTATGCTCCAGGAGGCGGTCGACGCCCTCTTCGACAACGGCAAGCAGGGGCGCCCGGTCGTCGGCGCCAACGGCCGCGCCCTCAAGAGCCTCTCCGACAACCTCCGGGGGAAGCAGGGCCGTTTCCGGCAGAACCTCCTGGGCAAGCGGGTCGATTACTCGGGCCGCTCGGTCATCGTCATCGGCCCGGAGCTGAAGCTCAATCAGTGCGGGCTGCCCAAGAAAATGGCGCTCAACCTCTTCGAGCCCTTCATCATCCACCGCCTCCAGGAACTGGGGTACGTCCACACCATCCGCAGCGCCAAGAAACTGATCGAGCGCAAGACCAAGGAAGTATGGGACGTCCTCGACGAGGTGATCAAGGACCACCCGGTGCTGCTCAACCGCGCGCCCACGCTCCACCGCCTGGGAATCCAGGCTTTCGATCCCATCCTGGTGGAAGGCGACGCCATCCGGGTCCACCCTCTGGTCTGCACGGCCTTCAACGCCGACTTCGACGGCGACCAGATGGCGGTCCACGTCCCGCTTTCCAACGAGGCCCAGCTCGAGGCCCGGATCCTCATGTACGCGCCCAACAACATCTTTTCTCCCGCCAGCGGGGAGCCGATCGCCAACCCCACCCAGGACATCGCCATCGGCTGTTACTACCTGACGCGGATGGCCAAATCCGATTCCGAACAGGTCATGGCCTTCTCCGACCAGGACGAGGCCATGCTGGCCTTCTCCGAGAACTACATCCGGCTGCACGACAAGATCAAGGTCAGGATCGGCGGCGAGATCCTCGAGACCACCACCGGCCGGTTGATCTTCAACCAGATCTTCCCCGCCGAAATCGGTTTCATCAACGAACAGGTCGACAAGAAGCGTCTGAGCCAGGTCATCTCCGACTGCCATACGCTCCTGGGGCACGAGACGACGGTGAAGATCCTCGACGATCTCAAGGCCCTGGGGTTCGAGAGTTCGACCTGGTCCGGAGTTTCCCTGGGCATGGTCGACATGGTCATACCCCCCGAGAAGGACGAGATCATCCGCCAGGCCCTCAACGAGGTCGCCCGGGTCAACCGGCAGCACGAGAAGGAACGCAGCATCACCGCCCGGGAACGCTACAACAAGGTCCTGGATATCTGGACCCACGCCGCCAACGACATCAAAGAACTGGTTTTCCGCGGTCTGGAGGTGGCGGGGGACGACCCCGGCCTCAACCCTCTCTTCATGATGGTCGATTCCGGCGCGCGCGGGAGCCAGGACCAGGTTCAACAGCTCGCGGGCATGCGCGGCCTCATGGCCAAACCCTCGGGAGAGGTGATCGAGAACCCGATCACCGCCAACTTCCGGGAAGGGCTGAGCGTGCTCCAGTACTTCATCTCCACGCACGGCGCCCGCAAGGGCTTGGCCGACACGGCGCTCAAAACCGCCGATTCCGGGTACCTCACCCGGCGCCTGGTGGACGTGGCCCAGGACATGATCATCACCACCGACGATTGCGGCACCATCAAGGGCCGGACGGTCCGGGAACTGGTCGACAACAAGGGCGAAGTCGCCATCTCCCTGGGCGAGCGCCTGGTCGGCCGTTTTTCCCTGGAGACCATCAAGGACCGTTTGACCGGCGAGGTCGTGGTCGGGGCCGGAGAGGAGATCACCGAGGAGATCGCCGCCGAGATCGAACGCCTGGGACTGACCGAGGTCCGGATCCGCTCGGTCCTGACCTGCGAAGCCGAAAACGGGGTCTGCACCAAATGCTACGGCCGCAACCTGGCGGTCCAGCAGCCGGCTCTGCTCGGGGACGCGGTCGGGATCATCGCCGCCCAGTCGATCGGCGAGCCCGGCACCCAGCTGACGATGCGGACGTTCCATATCGGCGGTACCGCCAGCCTCTTCGCCCGCCGCCCCGAAATCATCTCCAAGTACAACGCCGTCATCCAGTACGACCCTTCCAAGTGCGTCGAAGTCGAGGGGGGGAATTTCAAGGTTCTGCAGAAAGGCGAGGAGCTGATCTTTTTCGAGTCCGACAAGCCCAATTCCCGAGAGCTCGACCGGTACAAGCTCGAGATCGGGACCGTGATCCGCTTCCCCTCGGGGGGGCAGGTGAAGAAGAAGGACCTGGTGGCGGAGTGGGATCCGTACAACACCCCCATCCTCACCGACAAGGAAGGAGAGGTGCTCTTCATCGATATCGTCGAGGGCGAGACGCTCGAGGTCAAGAAGGGGGCGGACGGAAAGGTCATGGAACGGGTGATCGTCAGCCCGGTGGGGCAGGAGAAACACCCCCAGATCGCCATTCGCGACGCCCGGACCCGCTCCGTTCTCGGCTACATCTCCATTCCCACCGGGGCCGTGGTCGACGTCGAGGACGGACAGGCGGTCAAGGCCGGCGATCGGCTGGCCCGCACCCCGCGGAAGATGTCCCAGACCAAGGATATCACCGGCGGTCTGCCCCGGGTGGCCGAACTCTTCGAAGCCCGGCGCCCCAAGGACGCCGCCGAAATCGCCCGGATCAGCGGATTGGTCGAGTTCAAGCGGGAGGAAGCCGACGAGAAAGCCGAACGCAAAGGCAAGCGCCGGCTGATCGTCAAGGACCCCGCCACCGGCACCGAGGAAGAACATCTGATCCCGATGGGCAAGCACATCATCGTGCGCAGCGGCGACTGGGTGGAGAAGGGGCAGCAGCTCACCGAGGGCCCGATCGTCCTCCACGAACTTCTCGACGTCTGCGGCATGGAAGCCCTCCAGGAATACCTGGTCAACCAGGTCCAGGAGGTTTACCGGGCACAGAGCGTCAAGATCAACGACAAGCACATCGAGGTCATCGTCAGCCAGATGCTGGGGAAAGTCAGGGTCGTCGACCCCGGCGATACCGTCTTCCTCTTCGACGAACAGGTCGACCGGTTCACCTTCCTCAAGGAGAACCGGCGGGTGCGGGAGTCGGGAGGGCGCCCGGCCAAATCGAAGAACCTGCTCCTGGGCATCACCAAGGCGTCCCTGGCCACGGAAAGTTTCATTTCGGCCGCCTCTTTCCAGGAGACGACCCGGATTCTCACCGACGCCGCCGCCAGCGGGAAGGTTGACTATCTCAAGGGCTTCAAGGAAAATGTCATAATGGGTCACCTGATCCCGGCCGGAACCGGCTTCCCCGCTCTCAAGAGCACGCGGGTATCGGTCATCGGCGAGGAGAAGAAACCCGAGATACCCGAAGAATTGATGGACAGTTAAAGCAAGGGAGCCGTTACCATGCCCACGATCAATCAGCTGATACGCAACGGGAGAAAGAAGATCTCCAAGAAGAAAAAGGCGCCCGCCCTGCACGCCTGCCCGCAGCGGCGCGGAGTCTGTCTCCAGGTCAAGACGGCCACGCCCAAAAAACCCAATTCGGCCCTGCGCAAGATCGCCAGGGTCCGGTTGACCAACAACCAGGAAGTGACCGCCTACATCCCCGGCGTGGGTCATAACCTCCAGGAGCACTCGATCGTCCTGGTCCGGGGCGGCAGAGTCAAGGACCTGCCCGGGGTCCGCTACCATATCGTCCGCGGGGCCCTGGACTGCATGGGAGTGGAGACCGACAAGGAAGGCAACCCGCGCCGGCAGGGCCGATCCCTCTACGGCGTCAAGAAACCCAAGGACAAATAGGGGGCGGGCGTAATCCGACCTTCCAGAAGGAGTTGAATCGATGGGGCGCAAGAAGAAGTCCGAGAACCGCACCAAGGTGCCCGATGCCCGCTACCAGAGCGAATTGGTCACCCGTTTCATCAATAACATCATGCACGACGGCAAGAAGAGCCTGGCCGAGCGCACGTTCTACGAAGCCATGGACATCGTTCAGGAGAAGACCGGCAAGGATCCGATGGAGGTCTTTTCCAAGGCCATGGACAACGTCAAACCCTACCTTGAAGTCAAATCGCGCCGGGTGGGCGGCGCCACGTACCAGGTCCCGGTGGAAGTTTCCAACGACCGTCGGGTGGCCCTGGCCATCCGCTGGATCATCGGTTTCGCCCGAGCCCGCAAGGGCATGCCCTTCAACCAGCGCCTGGCCGGCGAGCTGATCGACGCCTACGAGAACCAGGGCGCGGCGGTCAAGAAAAAGCAGAACACCCACAAGATGGCCGAGGCCAACAAGGCCTTCGCCCACTACCGCTGGTAGCGTTTTTCTCCCCCCGGGGGCGTCGCCGCGGAGAAACGGCCTCCCCCGCGGGATCCGGGGCGCCGGGGGTTCTCCCCCCTCCGTTCCGAGAAGAGGGATGGGGGGCGTAGCCCCCCTGCGAATCGGAGCAACGGAATGCAGGCGATATCCCTGAAAAAAATCCGCAACATCGGGATCATGGCCCACATCGACGCGGGCAAGACCACTAGCACCGAACGGATGCTCTTCTACACCGGCAAGGTGTACCGGATCGGCGAAGTGGACGAGGGAACCGCCACCATGGACTGGATGGAGCAGGAGCAGGAGCGCGGGATAACCATAACTTCGGCCGCGACCTCCTGTCTCTGGAAAGACCACCGGATCAATATCATCGATACCCCGGGGCACGTCGATTTCACCGCCGAGGTGGAGCGTTCGCTCCGGGTCCTGGACGGGGCCGTCGCCGTCTTCTGCGCGGTGGGCGGGGTCGAGCCCCAGTCGGAGACGGTCTGGCTGCAGGCCGACCGCTACAAGGTGCCGCGCATCGCCTTCGTCAACAAGCTCGACCGCTCCGGAGCCGATTTTTTCCAGACCCTGGAGGAGATGCGCCGCAAGCTGGGCGCCCCCGCCGTCGCCTACCAGATCCCCTGGGGCTTGGAGAGCGGGCTCAAGGGCGTGATCGACCTGGTCCTGGACAAGGCCGTCGTCTTCGACCCCTCCACCCAGGGCGTCGAATACGGGGAGATCCCCGTGCCCGAGGAGATGAGGAAAGAAGCCGCCCGCTGGCGCGAAAGCCTGATCGAAGCCCTCTCCGAATTCGACGAGTCTCTTCTCGGCGAATACCTGGACGGCGCGACCGTGGGCGCCAAGCGCATCCGCGAACTGACCCGGCAGGCAGTGATCGCCAACCGCCTGGTCCCGGTTCTGTGCGGCTCGGCTTTGAAGAACATCGGCATCCAGCCGCTCCTGGACGCGGTCGTCGGCTATCTTCCTTCTCCGTTGGACGTTCCCCCGGTCCGGGTCTTTACCCAGGACGGGGAGGAGGAGACCCGCCCGTCCGATCCCGCCGGCCCCCTCACCGCCCTGGTTTTCAAGATCGTGAGCGACGAACATTGCGGGAAGCTCGCCTACCTGCGCCTTTACGCCGGGAAGCTGAAGAAGGGGCAGTCCGTCCTCAACGCCACCACCCGCAAAAAATCGCGCGTCACCCGCATCCTGGAAATGCACGCCAACCGCCGCCAGGAACGGCAGGAGATCGCGGCCGGGGAGATCGCGGCGGTGGTGGGGCTGGATCAGGCCACCACCGGCGACACCATCACCGACCCCTCCCGGGCGGTCATGCTCGAACGGATGCAGTTCGCCGAACCGGTCATCTCCATGGCGGTGGAACCCCGCAGCCCCGCCGAAGCCGATCGGCTCCGGGAGGCTATGATCAAGCTCACCGAGGAGGATCCGACGTTCCGCGTAAACCACAACGAGGACACCGGGCAGACGATCGTTTCGGGGATGGGGGAGCTGCATCTGCAGATCGTGGTCGACCGGCTTCAGCGTGAATTCCGGGTCCACGCCCGCCTGGGGAAACCCAGCGTGGCCTACCGGGAGACGATCGAGGAACGCAAGGTCGGCGAAGGCAAGTTCATCCGGCAGAGCGGGGGCAGGAGCCACTACGGACATGTCGTGCTCACGGTCGAGCCCGGCCCGCGCGGTTCCGGTTTCGAGCTGCTGGAACAGGTGAAGGCCGAGGAGATTCCCCGCGAGTATCTGCCCGCGGTCCGCCAGGGGGTGGGGGATTCGGCCAAGACCGGCTACCTGGGCGGCTATCCGCTCACCGATATCCTGGTCACCGTGACCGGCGGGAGTTTCCATGAAACCGACTCTTCCGAGGCCGCGTTTACGGCCGCGGCTTCCCTGGCTTTCCGGGAAGCGGTGCGCAAGGCCGGCCCCGTGCTCCTGGAGCCCATCATGGAGCTGCAGGTTTTCGCGCCTCCGGAGTTCATGGGGGCGATCATCTCCGACCTCAACGCCCGCCGGGGCAAGGTCCGCGAGACCGAGAAGAAACCGGGCCGGGTGATCGTTCGGGCCCTGGTCCCCCTGGCCGAGCTTTTCGGATACGCCACCGCCCTGCGCTCCCTGACCCAGGGCCGCGCGGTTTATTCCCTCGAACCATCGAGTTTCGAAGTCGCCGATCCCGCCGTCGCCGCTCGGATGACCGGCGGCTGACGCCCGCGTCCGCCGGAGTTTTTTGTCGTTTCCGCTAAATTTTTCTTTTCCGCCGACGCCCGATTCAAGTATAGTACCTCGCTTGTAAATTGAACCTGAACAACCGGCCCGCAGAGCTGAACCGGAGGGGAAGATCATGGCCAAGGAAAAATTCGAGAGGACAAAGCCGCACGTGAACATCGGGACGATCGGGCACGTCGACCACGGGAAGACGACGCTGACGGCCGCGATCACGAAGGTGCTGGCGACGA
>Ga0116162_10001588_pt1 | contig 14739 bp, 13 predicted proteins | sample AD_UKC105_MetaG_FD_89875 | JGI IMG/M metagenome (GOLD analysis project Ga0116162, IMG submission 89875) | Active sludge microbial communities of municipal wastewater-treating anaerobic digesters from Hong Kong - AD_UKC105_MetaG | ecosystem: Engineered > Bioreactor > Anaerobic > Digestate... | reverse complement strand
CCTCGCCACCCTGCCCGGGCCCGGCGGCAGTGACGATCAGCGTTGCGCGACCGGCCGTTGCCGGACGTAGCTGGGCGAAAGCGCGCAAGGATAACGCGGATTTCTGCCGCGTGCCGACATCTGATTGTGAATCTCCATGTTTTTCAGATCTTTAACTATTTGACGACGAATCCGGCAGCGCGCCGGCCGCGACAATTGACACAGCGCAACTGCCGTCCAACGCACCTCGCGGCCGGGAGGTGATTTGGGGCCGCTGTGATATAGTCGCGCGCAGCATTAAATTAGGAATTGCTGAATAAGGCATACAGGGGGCAGACGCGGCCACTATAGCCGCGTCCCTGCCTTGTCCTGACGGTTCCTCATCGCTAACCAAGACAGAACGTCAAGATCCAGGGGGGACAGCATGTCCAAACAACATCCCGTCGTTGCGGTTACCGGTTCATCCGGTGCCGGTACCACCACCGTCAAACGCGCTTTCGAGCACATCTTCATCCGCGAGGGCATCAACGCCGCAGTGGTCGAGGGCGACAGCTTCCATCGCTACGAGCGTGGTGAGATGAAGGTCAAGATGACCGAAGAGGGCCTGAGCCACTTCGGTCCGGAGGCAAACCGTTTCGATAAGCTCGAGGAGCTGTTCAAGACCTACGGCGAGACCGGTGCAGGCGAGAAGCGCTACTACCTGCACAACCAGGACGAGGCCAACGAGCACAACGCACGCCTGGGTACCGACAAGAAATCGGGCGAATTCACACCCTGGGAACCCATCCCCGAGGGTACTGATCTGCTGTTCTACGAGGGGCTGCACGGCCTTGCGGTGACGGAACAGAACGATGTTGCCGCCCATGTGGATCTTGGCATTGGCGTGGTGCCGATCGTCAACCTCGAATGGATCCAGAAGATCCACCGTGACAGTGCAGAGCGCGGTTACTCGCCGGAAGCGATCGTGGAAACCATCATGCGTCGCATGCCGGACTACATCAACCACATCACCCCGCAGTTCTCGCGCACCGACATCAACTTTCAGCGTGTTTCGCTGGTGGACACGTCGAACCCGTTCATCGCGCGCGACATCCCGACGCCGGACGAGAGCTTCGTGGTCATCCGTTTCGCCAATCCGAAGAAGTTCAGCACCGACTTCCCTTATCTGCTGTCGATGATCAACGGCTCGTTCATGTCGCGCCGTAACAGCATCGTGGTACCGGGCGGCAAGATGGGCTTCGCGATGGAGGTCATCTTTGGCCCGATCATCGACCAGATGATGGACGAGCGCGGCCTCTGAGCCGCTGGCGGTGGCGGCCAGACCGCCACCGCCCCACACCCTGAATGCGCACCTTTACCAGCATCCATACCAGCGGCGCCGATTGGCGCGACAACTGCGATCAGGTGCTGGCCAAACTACGAGACGCGACCAGCGGTGAGCTGGCCTTCATCTACCTCGCCGAAGAACTGGCGGGCGATACCGATCGCATCGTCGACTACCTGCGCACCGGCAGCGGTATCGCGCACTGGGTCGGGTGCACAGGCATGGGGCTGTGTAGCAGCGGACGCGAGACCTACGAGGAGCCCGCACTCGCGGTGCTGACCACACCCTTTTGTGGCGACGATTTCCGCATCATCCCGAGATTCGATACCGATCCGCTCGAATGGCTCGACACCACTCGGGGCTGGCGTGAGCGCAACCTGGCATCGGTCGCGGTGGTGCACGGCGACCCCGCATGCACGGTGCTGCCGGACCTGCTGGTCAGTTTCAGCGAGCAGCTGCAGGGCGGATTCATGGTCGGCGGCATTGCCTCGGCGCAGAACCTGCCGGTGCTGATCGCAGATCGTGCCGAAGGCGGCGGACTGTCGGGTGTGCTGTTCAGCGGCAAGGTGGCCATCAGCACCGGGCTCAGTCAGGGCTGCAGCCTGATCGGTCACAGGCACCACATCACCGCGTGTCAGCACAACATCATCGAGACCATCGACGAGCGTCCGGCGCTGGACGTATTCAAAGAAGACATCGGCGAGGTGCTGGCGCGTGATCTGCACCGCGTCGGCGGCTACATCTTCGTGGCGCTGCCGATTGCCGGCTCGGATACCGGCGACTACCTGGTGCGCAATCTCATCGGCATCGATCCGGACCGCGGACTGATTGCAATCGGCGACATGCCGCAGCCGGGCATGGAGGTCCAGTTCGCACGACGCGACGCCGAGACCGCGCGCGAGGACCTGGCGCAGATGATCGACGGCCTGATGAAACGCCTGCCCGGCGAACCCCGGGGTGCCCTGTATCATTCCTGCCTGGGACGAGGCCGCAACCTGTTCGGCGACGACTCTGCCGAAATGCGGCGGGTGCAGGAATTGATCGGCGATGTGCCCCTGGCCGGCTTCTACGCCAACGGCGAGATCTCACACAACCGGCTGTACGGCTACACCGGGGTGTTGACGCTGTTCAGCTGAAGCCGACGATGCATCTGGTTCGTTGACGAGATCCTCGGCGGGGTCAGCCCGATAGCCTGGATACAAGGGCCACTTCCGCTTTCGACACTGAGCCGACGTTCGCACAGCTAGCCAAATCGGCAGCAACCGACACCAAACGGTCGCCCCAAGAATCTGAATCACCGCTCGTTGCGTGGTCTTCCCGGCGAAAAAAAACCTCACGTGAATGAGGCTTTAATTCGATTCTTGATGGTTGATCAGACTTTGCGTTTGGTCCAACCGATAGCCGCTAGACCTAATCCCAAGAGAGCGAGGGGAGTTGGGACTGGAACTTGACCTTCACCGACATTAATTGTGATACCGTCGCGAAGCATAGCGTCAGGAGCATCAGAATGTGGCCCGATGTATTGGGAAAAGAATACTCCCTGATTGAAATGGGCGAATAAAACATCGGTTAAAATCGAACCAGATATCGACACTGCGGTTCCGGCTGATTGAGAACCCGGAGTAGCGCCAGATGTTCTCCAGCCAAATGCATAATTGCCCACGCCTGTAGCGAAACCCTCCCAAACATCAACCACGCTATAGCTTGTTGCACCGAATGAAAACGAGGCCGCTCCACTCGTAACACTCCCATCGGTATTGTAGCTTCCGTTCATCAAGTTAGGGACTCGATCTGCGGCTACCCAAAATCCGTTAAACATGTTGCCGCTCGTAGACAATGTATCTGAACCAGTGAACGTAAATTCAGCGAAACCGCCATTGTCAGCTACATTGATAATAATGCCAGCGCTAGCAGTTGTTGTCGTTGCGAGTATCAGCAGCATACCGAATAAGGTTCTTTTCATCTAAAACATCCTTGCACATTAAGTGCGGGTAGAAAAATTGCTTACTGGCAACCAGCAAAAAGCGAGCCAGACTAGTCTATATCGAATAATGGCTTTGATAGGTTTACGTAATTTTTCATATCAATCATAGACATAGACGAACAAAAACCAGCTTAGATCAGGGTTGTGATTGTGTTTCGAAAGTTCCCATCTGGTTCAAGCGTAAAAAAACCCAACACAATCGCTAGCTCTCTACGCAAAACCAAGTACTTCGTCCACTTGTGTTGGGTCCCGCCTGGATCGGCAGCAAAGGTGGATGTCTCGTCATGGGTGAAAGCGCCAGTTCGCAGACCCGGTGTTATGCAACATCTTGGCGGTCGAGCAAATCGATCCGGGAATGACCGGAGTTGGCCGGGGGCCGCCTTTGGGGATAGCTGCCCCCTAGCTGACATCCGCGAAACCTCTACCTATCCACTGGTGGCTTTCAGCGAAAAACTGAGAACCACCGAAGTCCGCCACAACCGGTCCTAACGGCAGCACCGTTTCAGTCTGTCGGGATTCTTTAAGATGATGAAGTTGGTAACAGGCGCTGCCGCCCGAACTCGGTCATCTGCACCAAAACTAAAGACAAAACGCCCGTCAACTCCAACTTCTGGATTACCTACTTCTGGTCCGGCGGTGCGGGAAATAGGGCGTAAGGTGCAGGGGGCTCTTCGTCGGGCGGTAGATAGCTCGGCGCCGGGTTGCCAGGCGCTCCAAGCGATACGATGAAACGATAGAGCGCCCGCAGGTCCTGCTCGTGCATCATGTTGACCGTGTACCACGGCATGGGTGGGCGCCTTTTTAAGGTACGACACGCTACCACCCACTGATCTTCGCTCATGTCTTTGACATATAGCCTAAGATTGGGCGCGTAGGTGGTACCCCATGGCCCGCGCCAGCCGAATGTGTCGCCCTTTAGCCATTGAGATTCTGAAATTTCACCGTTGCCCAGAAGATAACCTGAGGTATGGCAATCATTGCAGCCCCCGACCTGCGCAATGTACCGCCCTCGCTCGATCATCTCAGCGTCTGTACTGGCAATGACGGACCATGGTGATGCAGCGATGGCGGCGAGGCCAAGGACGATGAACTTTCCGGTAAGTTGCTGACCCGTTTCGTTACGCATGCTATAGCCCTCGCAAAGAAAACATTAGCCAAATTGCCAAGATTCACATGGGGACGAATATAGTCGGCGAACACAAGGCGTGTTTCGCCGAAACGCCAGGGATTTGCCGAAATGTCGGAACCAGGCATTTGGGCCCAAGGGGCGAGCGTTTCTTCAGGGTCTTGTCTCGCCGAATGGGAAATCGGAAAGCTGCCGTCTGTTGGTTGCTTGGCGAAGGGCAGGGATGGTCGAAAGGCGCCCACAAAGACGCATTGTTTCCCGACCGTTCGGCGAAAACGGGCGACAACCCCAGCCCAGCCACCGATTGAGCAACCGGGGCCGCCGCAGTAGAGACTACAGCCTCAGGCGCGTGCGGCCTGGCCGGTGTCGTCGAGCGCGGCCAGCGCGGCGCCGATGCGTTGTTCGATCTGCGTCGGCGAAAGGCCGGCCATCTCCAGCTGTTCGGCCTGCGTTCCCTGCTCGATGAACGTGTCGGGCAGACCGAGGTTGAGCACGTGCGCCGCGATGCCGGCCGCGTGCAACAGCTCGTTCACCGCCGATCCGGCACCGCCCTGCACGACATTCTCTTCCAGCGTGACCAGCAGGCGGTGCCGCGCGGCCAGATCGAGCACCAGCGCCTCGTCCATCGGCTTGACGAAACGCATGTTGACCAGGGTCGCGCCCATGGCATCGGCCACCGGCCGTGCCGCCTGCAGCAGGGTGCCGAACACCAGCAAGGCCACACCACTGCCCTGCCTGATCACTTCACCGCGCCCCCAGGGCAGGGTCTCGAAACCCTCACCCGGCTCGACGCCGCTGCCTGCACCGCGCGGATAGCGGACCAACGCCGGCCCCGGGTGTTCGAAGGCGGTCTGCAGCATCAATCGGCACTCACGCTCATCGGCCGGCGCCAGTATCGCCATATTCGGGATACAGCGCGCATAGCTCAGATCGAAGCTACCGGCATGGGTCGCACCGTCGGCGCCGACCTGGCCGGCACGATCGACGGCAAGGGTCACGTCCAGGTTCTGCAGTGCGACGTCGTGCAACAGTTGATCATAGGCACGCTGCAGAAAGGTCGAGTAGATCGCGACCACCGGCTTCAGTCCGTCGCACGCCATGCCCGCGGCGAAGGTCACCGCGTGCTGCTCGGCGATGCCGACGTCGAAATACCGCTTGGGGAAACGGGCCGCAAATGCCACCAGGCCCGAGCCCTCACACATCGCCGGCGTGACCGCCATCAGCCGCGGATCACGTTCACCCGCATCGCACACCCAGTCGGAAAAGACCTGGGTGAAGCTCCTGCCGCCACCCTTGGCCGCCATCTGACCTGTGGAGGGATTGAACGGCGTCACCCCGTGATAGACGCAGGGATCACCCTCGGCAGGGGCATACCCACGACCCTTGCGGGTCACGACGTGCAGGAAGCGCGGACCGCGCATCGCCTTCATATTGCGCAGGGTACTGACCAGCAGCGGCAGATCGTGGCCGTCGATCGGGCCGATGTAATTGAAGCCGAGCTCCTCGAACAGCGTACCGGGCATCACCATGCCCTTCATGTGTTCTTCCCAGCGATGCACCAGGTCCTTCATCCCCGGCAGGCCGCTCAACACGTGTTTGCCACCCTCGCGCACACGGTTGTAGAAACGGCTCGACAGCACCCGGGCCAGGTAGTTGCTGATCGCCCCCACCGGCTGCGAAATCGACATGTCGTTGTCGTTCAGCACCACCAGCAGGTCGAGATCGAGCGCCCCGGCATGGTTGAGTGCCTCGAATGCCATACCCGCCGACAGTGCGCCGTCGCCGATCACCGCGATGTGCTCGCGCTGCTCGCCGGCCGCCTTGGCGGCTACCGCCATGCCCAGCGCTGCGCTGATCGAGGTACTCGAGTGGCCGGCGCCGAACGCGTCGTACGTCGACTCGTCACGCTTCAAAAAACCGGACAGGCCGTCCTTCTGCCGCAGCGTCGACATGCGATCGCGGCGCCCGGTAAGGATCTTGTGCGGATAGGCCTGGTGCCCGACGTCCCAAACGAGGCGGTCTTCCGGGGTGTTGAACACGTAGTGCAGGGCCACTGTCAGTTCCACCACACCGAGCCCTGCGGCCAGGTGCCCGCCGGTCTGCGAAACCGTATTCACCAGGAAACGCCGCACCTCGGACGCCAGTGCCGGCAGCTCACCCGCCGCCAGCGCACGCAGACCGCCCGGCGATTCGATCTCGTCGAGCAGCAGATACGGCGCACCGGGTGGGGTGTAGGGCATTACGGGGACCAGGGCGAAAACCAACCGGTATTCTAGCGCACGCCGCGCCGAATCCGTCCGGATGTACCGTCAATCCAGGGGAAAATCGTGCGCCTTTGTCTTGATATTTTCACTATTGACCCCCCGGAAGGCACCGCCACAGACCCGCACGCGGCACCCGACACGGCGCGACTCCGCCTCTGCAAACTATTCGTCATCCGCATGACAAGGCGGTGTCATGCGGTCTCCCTACGCTTGCGGCACCCGTTACCACCACACGGATCCGACCATGAGCGCCATACCCCAGCTCGCAGCCCGCCGCGCCAGAAACCGCCTGTACGTCGAACTGGCGACCACGATCGACGATATCCGCGCCTCCCAGGCCCTGCGCTACCGCGTGTTCGCCCAGGAGCTCGGCGCCACCGTCAAAGGGGCCGAACACGGTCATGACGAGGACGAATACGATCCTTATTGTCAGCACCTGCTGGTGCGCGAAAGTGGCAGCGGCCGGATCATCGGTTCGACCCGCCTGCTGCTCGACGGGCAGGCGCACAGGGCCGGTGGCTTCTATTCCGCCAGCGAGTTTGACCTGAAACCGATCCTCGACCTTCCGGGACGTCGCCTCGAGGTCGGGCGCACCTGTATCGACCCGGCCTTTCGCCAAGGCGCGGCTATCGCCGTGCTGTGGTCGGGCATGGCCGAATTCGTGAGGAACCACAACGTAGACTGGCTGTTCGGTTGCGCCAGCATCGAGATGGACGATGGCGGCATCGTCGCCCAGGCCATCATGAATCGCGTACGTCAGTATGCGATGACCGATCCGGACTGCCGCGCGGTGCCAAACAACCCCCTGCCCGCACTGCCGGCAGGCTCAGAGGACACGGTCGCGGCGCCACTGCCGCCACTGCTCAAGGCCTACTTCCGCCTCGGCGCCCGCGCCTGTGGCGAGCCCTGTTACGATCCGGCTTTCAACTGTGCGGACATACTGGTGCTGGTCAACGTGAAAGAGATCGATTCCTCCTATACGCGACACTTCCTCGACCGTGTCATGAAGGGCTGAACCATGGGAGCAATCAGGATCGTATGGCGCAGTCTGATGCTGACGGGGCACGTGCTTTTCGGCCTGCTGCTCACGCCGTTCATTCTGCACAGGCACCCGGGCGGCATCCTGCGTACCCATCCCGTTGTCACCTCCTGGTGGCACAACCGCCTCACCGACATCCTCGGCATCCGGGTAACGGTCTCCGGCCACCGGCCACGGCCACCGGCATTGTTGGTCAGCAACCATGTGTCCTGGCTCGACATCGTCATCCTCGGCGGCCTCACCCACACCGACTTCCTGTCCAAGGACGAGGTCCGTCGCTGGCCACTGATCGGCTGGCTGGCGGCGCGTGCAGGGACCCTGTTCATCCGCCGCGGCGACGGTCAGGCCGGCGCCGTCAGCGCTCAGATCGCGCAACGCCTGCGTGAGCAGGGCCTGCTGACACTGTTTCCCGAAGGCACGACCACCGACGGACGCGAGGTCCGCCCGTTTTTTTCACGCCTGTTCGCCGCCGCAGTGGATACCGGGACAGACGTGATCCCGGTCGCGCTGCGCTACCACATCGGCGGCGGCTTTGATCCGGTCGCCCCCTACACCGGCAGCCAGTCGTTGGCGCAGAACCTGCGCGGCCTGCTGCAGCGGGAACGGACCGAGGTTCACGTGGTCTTCACCCAAGCGATCACGCTGAAAGACCACTCGCGCAAGGAAGTCGCCGAACTGGCACGCAGCGCGATCATCGGTGCACTCAACAGCCCGGAACAGGTACCCCTGACCCAGCACAGGCCGATCAGGGCCGCGGGATGATCCGGCGTCCGCGGCGGATGGAGTCACTCTGACCGCGACAGTTCGACAGTTCAAATGAATATTCTGCTCGTCACCGAGACCTACCCGCCGGAGATCAATGGCGTTGCACGCACTCTGGCGCAGATGGCAGACGGCCTGGCCGCACTCGGTCATGCAATCACCCTGGTGTGCCCGGCGCATGCGGCGCGACTGGGTGGGGGCGCAACCGCCGGCAACATGACCGTCGACCTCTGCCAGGTACGCGGCCTGCCTCTGCCGGGCTACGCCGGCCTGCAGATCGGCCTGCCGGCACGTCGGCGGATAAGTGACCTGCTGGAGCGGCGACAGATCGACGTGGCCTACATCGCCACCGAGGGACCGCTTGGCCACTCGGCCCTGCGCGCCTGCCAGAGGCGCGGAATCCCTGCGCTAACCGGCATGCACACCAATTTCCACCAGTACAGCGCACACTACGGTGCCGGCATCCTCGGCCCCTTGCTGCTGCGCTATCTGCGACGTTTCCACAACCGTGCGGCGGGCACACTGGTGCCCACCAGGATACTGGCTGATGAACTGGCGGACGTCGGGTTCGCAAGGCTGCATACCTGGCCACGCGGCGTACACACCGAACTGTTTTCGCCGCGTCGCCGCGACGATGCGCTGCGCAACGCGTGGGGTCTTAGGCCGGATGACATTGCGGTGATGTATGTCGGTCGACTCGCCCCCGAGAAGAACCTCGACACCGCGTTTCGTGCGTTCGCCGCGATCAAGTCTGCACGCCCGAGCGCACGTTTCATCCTGGTCGGCGGCGGTCCGGCCGAACAGTCGCTGCGCGAGGCCCACCCGGATGCGATCTTCGCCGGTGCGAAGTCAGGCGGAGAACTTGCCCGCCACTACGCCAGCGGCGACCTGTTCCTGTTTCCCAGCGAGACCGAGACCTTCGGCAACGTCACCCTCGAGGCCATGGCGAGCGGTCTGGCAGTGGTCGCATTCGACCTTGCCGCTGCCCATGAATTGATCCTGCATGGTCACAACGGCGTGCTCGCCGCACCGGGCCTGCCGACGGCTTTTATCGACCAGGCGGTACGCTGCGCCACCGAACCCGGACTGCAGCGGAAACTAAAGCGTCACGCCCGCGAAACCGCGTTGCAACAGGACTGGCCCAGACTCATCGTCAGGTTGGAACAACTGTTTCTCGCACTGATCGAGGCGCGACCTGACGATGACTTTGAAGGCACTGTTGAATCAATTGAATGACCTTGAGGCACCGATCTGCCGCGCACTCAGCCGGCGCGGCGAGGCACTCGAGACGCAGCGATTCTTTGGCATCGTCAGCCGCCTCGGCGATGACGTGTTCTGGTACCTGATCATGCTGATGCTGCCCGCTCTGTACGGCCGTGCCGGCATCGGGGCCGCTGTTCAGATGCTCGCGGTCGGGATAGCGTCGTTGCTGATCTACAAGCTGCTCAAACAACTGACCGGTCGGCTGCGTCCCTGCGACCAGTTTGCCGACGTCGGCCGCCATGCACCGATGCTCGACATGTACAGCTTCCCTTCCGGACACACCATGCACGCGGTTGGCTTCACCGCCGTTCTGCTCGGATACTTTCCCGCGTTCGGCATGCTGATCACCCCCTTTGTCTTCCTCGTCGCGTCATCACGTATCGTGTTGGGCCTGCACTATCCAAGTGACGTGGTCGTGGGTGCACTGATCGGCGGTTCAGTGGCATCGGTGAGTTTCTATCTGATGGCTTGAGGGGTTGTTCGCACTGTATGGAGTTTGATTGCGCGCAGCGGCCCCGTTGACGCTGCCGAGCATCGCAGGACCGGACCGGGAGAAGCGAGGACTGTCTGAGCGATCGGAGATCGCGAGTTCCGCAGCGCCGGTCTGGGCCGAGAAGCGCAGGGGACCCCTCGCCCCAGGCGAGGGGCAAGTCATCGGGTGCCCTTTTCTTTGGTTCGTTTCTTTTGGGCAAGCAAAAGAAATGAATGCGAGTGCGCGCCGCCGCGCGCATCAAAACCAACGCGTGCGACAGCGCGAACAACCCCAATCACGATCCACGCCATCACCGCGAGACCATGCGAAAATCCGCCCATGGCATCCAACGACTGCGACACCCTCATCATCGGCCAGGGACTTGCCGGCAGCGCCCTGGCCTGGCAACTCGCGGCAGCAGGACAGCGCGTGTGCGTGATCGACGACGGCCACACCACCTCGTCTTCGGTGGTCGCCGCCGGCCTGATCAACCCGCTCGCCGGACTGCGCTTCACGCGGCGCCCCGAGGTCGGCACCTGGTTAGACGCAGCCGACCGTTGGTATGCCGAACTCGCACACACATTCGGCCGGATCTTTTTTCATGCGCTGCCGATGCTGCGCCTGTTCCGATCTGTCGAACAGCGGCGCTTCCATGAGCGTCGCCTCGCAGACCCGGCGAGTCGGGAACTGCTCGGTGCGGCATTCGATGCGGACCACTGCCCGGAACCGGTTTCAGCCCCGCACGGTGGCTTCATCCAGCGCCGCACAGGTTACGTCGACATGCCGCTGCTGTTGGGCGAATTGCGAACATGGCTGATTCAGCACCAACAGTTGGTAGAGAGCGCGCTGAACCCGGCGCAGGTCGAACTTGGCGAACACGCCGTCAGTGCCGCCGGGGTGCGTGCGCAGCGGCTGGTGTTCTGCGACGGCGCGCGACTGCGCGCTAATCCCTGGTTCAACGCCTTGCCGCTGGTGCCGGAAAAGGGCGAGATCCTCAACCTGGTCAGCGACGACTGGCAACCGCATCACATCATCAATGGCGCCTACTGGCTGGTGCCGCTGGAAAGCGGCGAGATGCGCTTCGGTGCGACCCACCGGCACAAGCAGATTGACGACCGCATCACCGCGGCCGGCCGCACCGAGCTGGTCGATGCCGTTCAGGCGCTGCGACCCGCATCACCGCCTGCACGGGTGGTCCTCCAGCAGGCAGGGATCCGCCCCGGCACCGTCGATCGTTACCCGTTGATCGGGCAGCATGCGGTGCATCCGCGCCTGTGGGTGTTCAACGGCTTCGGTGCGCGCGGCGCTCTCGTCATTCCCTGGTATGCGCAATGCCTTGCCGACCACCTGCAGCACGGCACGGCGCTGCCTGCCGAGGCTGACATCCGGCGATTCACGTGAACATGCGACCGCTGACCGCGCTTGCACACGACGCGCTGTGCGAGGTGCTGCACGGTGACGACCGTGCGATCGACGCAACGGTCGGCAACGGCCACGACACCCTGTTCCTGGCCAGCCGTGTGGCGCCGCACGGACACGTTATCGGCTTCGACATCCAGCCCGCCGCGCTGACGGCGACGCGCTCACGCCTGACCGCCGCAGGCCTGGACGCCAACGCGACCCTGCTTGCATGCGGGCACGAGCGGCTGGGCGTGGAGATACCGCCAGACTGGGTCGGCACCGTCGCAGTCGTGATGTTCAATCTCGGATACCTGCCTGGCGGCGACAAGGGACTGATCACCCGGGCCGACACCACGCTGGCGGCGCTGCAACAGGCCCTGCCGGTATTGCGGATCGGCGGCCTGATCTCGTTGATGGTCTACCCGGGACACCCCGGCGCCGATACCGAGGTACAGGTGGTGGAGGACTGGCTGGCACAGATCGGCGACCAGTGCCGCGTGACATGCCACGCCTCGCCGGGGCCGAACCTGTATCTGATCACACGTCTTGCCTAATCGATACGCTGCAACCGATAGATGAACGCATGGGGGTCATCCTGCGTGCCCTGCGCAAAGGTCCAACCCGCTTGCAGCGGGATCTCGACACGCGCCTCGGGCTGCAGCACCGCGACCTCTCGCACCCTGACACGCTGCCGGTCGCCATCGCGCTGCTTTTCCGCGTCCTGACGTTTGCCCATCACCTGTTTGCCGCGCTCGGCCAGCGCAAACCAGGCATCCGCGAGAGGATTGTCGGTGTCGCAGGCAAAGGTGATCGCCAGGTAGTTGCCAGGCGGCTCGTATCCGGGCTGGAGCTGTACCAGCCCGTTGCGGATCTCCCCGTTCACAGGGAATACCGGGAAACGGACCCGCGGCGTATCGTGCAACGCGAGATTGCTGTCGAGGTAGGTCCCGTCGACCTGCCGGCAGGAAAACCAGGCATCCGGAAACGACAGCGGCACCACCTCGTCAATCCAGCGCGCGCGGCCGCTGCCGGCCTGGTACTCACCGTCCTGCACAACGAACTGGATGACCACTTCCCAGGGGATTCGCAGACCGCCGCCAAGGTCGCGCTCGCCGAACAGGTAACTGTTATGACCGGAAATCCGCAGCTGCCACTGTCCATCGGCAGCTTGCTGCGGGGGCGCTGCGTCAACCGCACTCGCCAACAGCAGGCACGCGGCGACCCACACACCACTCCGATTCACAGCAGGTTACCTGGCTGCATCAGGTTCGCGGCATCTTCGCCCATCAGGAAATCGAAGAACGCCTGCGCCACCGGCGGCAGACGCTTGCCGGTACAGGTCACCAGATACCAGTAGCGCTCGATCGGAAAGCCCTCGACATCGAGGATCACCAGCCGACCGGCCTCGAGTTCCAGCTCCAGCGTATGGATGGACACGATGCCCAGCCCCAGACCTGCCTCGACCGCGTGTTTGATCGCCGAGTTCGAGGTCATCTCCATCCTGGTATTCAGGGTCACACCACGTTCCTGGAAGAAGCGTTCCATCGCGATCCGCGTGCCCGACTGCTGCTCGCGAGCGACGAACACCTCGTCCTGAAGGCCGATCAACGGGATATTGGTCTTCGCCGCGAACGGGTGGCTCGGCGGCGCGATTATCACCAGCGGGTTCTCCATGAATGGGGTTGCATCGAGATCAAGCTTCTCAGGTGGCTTGCCCATGATCACCAGGTCTGTCTCATTGCCGGCCAGCTGGTCGAGCAGGGTCTTGCGGTTGGTGACGTCGAGCGAGAACGTGGTTCCCGGGTATCGTCGCGAGAAGGCCGCCAGCAGCCGGGTGGCGAAATAGTTGGCCGTGGTGGCCACACTGATCCGCAGATGGCCGGAGTGCACCCCCTTGAGCGCCTCGATCACCTCGTCCAGCTCCTGCAACTGGCGGCCCACCGTCTGGCTGTAGTGGAAGAACTCGCGGCCGGCCTGGGTCAGGTGGATCTGTTTTCCCAGTTTCTCGAACAGCGGCAACCCGGCCGCCTCCTCAAGCTGGCGGATCTGCATCGAAACCGCCGGCTGGCTCAGATGCAGTTCCTCCGCGGCACGCGTATAGCTCAGATGCCGTGCCACAGCGGCAAAAACCTCCAATTGTCGCAACGTCAGATGCATAAGTCCTATCTTATTTCATCTATCAGTAATATTGACTATCAATTATAGGTTGGCCCTTTATACTCCTCCAACCCCACAACAGGACCGGCTAATAAACCTCGGCCGTCCGGGGCCCGAGGTCCGGCCTGACCGGATGTGGAACCAACACCGAATACAGAGGGTTTTAGGCAATGGCAAAGAAATACGATGCGGGCGTAAAAGAGTACCGCGAAACATACTGGATGCCCGATTACACGCCTAAGGAGACCGATATCCTGGCGTGCTTCAAAATCACCCCGCAGCCGGGCGTGCCGCGCGAAGAAGTCGCCGCCGCCGTGGCCGCCGAGTCGTCGACCGGCACCTGGACCACCGTGTGGACCGACCTGCTGACCGACCTGGACTACTACAAGGGCCGCGCCTACGCCATCGAGGACGTACCTGGCGATGACACCTGCTTCTACGCCTTCGTTGCCTACCCGATCGACCTGTTCGAAGAAGGCTCGGTGGTCAACGTACTGACCTCGCTGGTCGGTAACGTGTTCGGCTTCAAGGCCCTGCGCGCGCTGCGCCTGGAAGACATCCGCTTCCCGGTTGCCTACGTCATGACCTGTAACGGCCCGCCCCAGGGTATCCAGGTCGAGCGCGACATCATGAACAAGTATGGTCGTCCGCTGCTCGGCTGCACCATCAAGCCGAAGCTCGGCCTGTCGGCCAAGAACTACGGCCGTGCCTGCTACGAAGGCCTGCGTGGTGGTCTGGACTTCACCAAGGACGACGAGAACGTCAACTCGCAGCCGTTCATGCGCTGGAAGCACCGCTTCGACTTCGTCATGGAAGCCATTCACAAGGCTGAGCAGGAAACCGGCGAGCGCAAGGGTCACTACCTGAACGTCACCGCGCCGACCTCCGATGAGATGATGCGTCGTGCCAAGTACGCCAAAGAGATCGGCGCACCGATCATCATGCACGACTACCTGACCGGCGGCCTG
>Ga0116162_10001587_pt1 | contig 14746 bp, 10 predicted proteins | sample AD_UKC105_MetaG_FD_89875 | JGI IMG/M metagenome (GOLD analysis project Ga0116162, IMG submission 89875) | Active sludge microbial communities of municipal wastewater-treating anaerobic digesters from Hong Kong - AD_UKC105_MetaG | ecosystem: Engineered > Bioreactor > Anaerobic > Digestate... | reverse complement strand
GGACCGTTCCCAGGACCTCTCCGTCGGCGACCGCCGCGAACCCTCCTCCGATCTTGCGGATCTTGACCACCGCTTCAACCATGTCCTCGTTGTTGGTCCCGACCACGATGATGTTGTGCGAATCGTGGGCGACCGAAGACGCCACCGCTCCCCGTTTCAACCCGAAACCGGTGACCAGGCCCAGCCCCAGGTTGCCCGAGGCGCTGTGGCGCTCGACCACGGCCAGCTTGAGGATGTCGCGTTCGGGATCGGCCACCACCTTCCCCTCCTCGACCCGGGGAGGAAGAAGAACTTCTTCGGTCACGATCTGCTCGGGGATCATCCGGATCACCCGGCACAGGTCTCCCCGGGCCTGGATATCGAAGAGCTCGGGGAACAGCCATTGGATGTTGACGGACCCGCGGATGGAGAGCTTGCGGACCTGCTGGGGAAGTTGATAGACCGGCTTGCCCTCCGCGGCCACCAGGCGCCCGTTCTTGTAAACGCTGCAGACGTTGAAATCGGCCAGGTTGTCCACGACGGCGATGTCGGCGGCGTACCCGGGGGCGATCGCGCCGGTCTTCTTCAAGCCGAAGTAGAGGGCGGGGTTGATGGTGGCCATCCGTACCGCCCAAACCGGGTCCAGCCCGAGGCGGATGGCCTTGCGGACGGCGAAGTCGATGTGGCCTTCCCCCAGGAGGTTTGGGGGGTTGCGGTCGTCGGTGCAGAGGCAGCAGCGGGAGACGTTTTCCGCCGTCACCAGAGGGAGGAGCGATTCCAGGTTCTTGGCGGTGCCCCCTTCCCTGATCATGATCGTCATTCCCAGGCGCAGTTTCTCCCGGGCTTCCTCCGCCGTGGTGCATTCGTGGTCGGACTCGATTCCCATGGCGATGTACCCGCAGAGGGATGCCCCCGAGAGCCCGGGGGCGTGACCGTCTATTTTCTTGCCCTCGAAGAGCTTGAGCTTGTCCACCACTTCCGGGTCGCAGAAGAGCACCCCGGGGAAATTCATCATCTCCCCCAACCCCAGGATCCACTCCTGCCCGACGTAGGGGAATAGGTCCACCGCCCGCAGCTCGGAGCCGGAAGTCTCCAGATGGGTGGCGGGGACGCAGGAGGGGATCATCACGTAGACGTTGAGCGGCTGGTACTTGCTCGATTGGAGCATGTACCTGATCCCGTCCAGGCCCATGACGTTGGCGATCTCATGGGGGTCGATGACCACCGTGGTCGTGCCCCGGGGGACGACGCAGCGGGCGAATTCGGGGATGGTGACCATCGAAGATTCGATGTGGACGTGGGCGTCGAAGAAACCCGGGCAGACGATCCGGCCCTCCAGATCGACTTCCTCTTCCCCCTTGAAGCCGGATCCGAGGGCCACGATCTTCCCGGAATCGACGACGACGTCGGCGGCGTAGACCTCGCCCGAGAAAACGTTGACCACCTTCCCGTTTCTAAGAATAAGACCGGCGGGGCTTTCCCCTCGGATGATCGACATCAGTCTCTGGCATTTCATCTCGGTCTTGCTTCCTTATTCCCCAGCAAAAAACCCGGTCGAGTCGTCCCTCGCCGGGTCCGTTATGGGCATACCGCGCCGCCGCGGTGGGGATTTCGAGGTTACCCCTTACGTCCCCGCGCCCATGCTAAAGTAATAGCAGCTGCAGTTCCGCGATTTCATAGCCCGTACCGTTTCGCCGGTCAGGTTAGCCATTCCTCCCGCAACTTGGCAAGAAAAAAAAGTTGCCGGCGGCCGCGGGGGCGGGCCGTGAACGAGCGGCGGTCAACTCCAAATTCCCGGAATCGCTTCCCCGCAATCCGGGCAAACTCCGCCACGCAGCCGTTCCGGGTCGGAACGGTACCCGAGGCGTTCGATCAAAACCTTCCCGCAGGAGGGGCAGAAGGTGTTCTCGCCCTCCTCCCCCGGAACGTTGCCGGTATAGACGAAGCGGAGCCCTTCTTCCCGTCCGATCTCCCGCGCCCGGCGCAGGATTTCCGGGGTGGTGGGCGGAGCGTCGGTCAGGCGGTAGGTGGGGAAAAAGGCGCTCAGGTGCCAGGGCAGCCCGGGATCGAGGCCGGCCAGGTAACGGGCCAGTTCGCGCAGGCGGGCGGTGTCGTCGTTGTAGCCGGGAATGATCAGGGTGGTGACTTCGATCCAGACCCCCCGCTCCTTGAGGCGGGCGATGGTGTCCAGGACCGGCGCCAGCCGGGCGCCGCACACTTCCCGGTAAAAATCGTCGTCGAAGGCCTTGAGATCGATATTGGCGCCGTCCAGCCAGGTCGAGGCTTCGTCGGCGGCTTCGGGCGACATGTACCCGTTGCTGACGAAGAGGTTGCGCAGGCCGGCCGCGCGGGCGCGCAGGGCGATGTCCCGGGCGTATTCGTAGAAAACGGTGGGTTCGCTGTAGGTGTAGGCGATCGAGGCGCAGCCGCCGTCACGGGCGGCGGCGACGACCGCCTCCGGCGCCACTTCCCTGCCCGGGACGGGCGCGGCGGGGTCCGGCTGGGAGAGGGAGGCGTTCTGGCAGTGCCGGCAGGTCATGTTGCAGCCCACGGTAGCCACGGAAAAAGCCGCGCTCCCGGGGAGAACATGAAAAAACGGCTTTTTCTCGATGGGGTCGATATGGGCGGCGGCCAAGCGGCCGTAGGAGAGCGCCTCCAGGCGCCCGGAGCGGTTTTCCCGGACCCGGCAGAGGCCGCGGCGGCCCGCGGGGATGCGGCAGCGGTGCGCGCAGAGCCCGCAGACGACCGCGGCACCGCCGTCGGCCCGGTAGAACATCGCTTCGTGCATGGGATTCGGTCTCATCGGCGCCGCCCGGAACGGGTCAGGCCCCGAATTTCTCCAGTTTCAAGGCGTTGGCCAGCAGCAGCGGCAGGGCTTCCCGGGCCGGGAACCGCCCCAGGACGCCCCGGGCGCACTCGGCCTCGGTGAAACGCTCGCCCCGATCTCCCCGGATGTACTCCGAACGCAGCAGAAAAGGGTTGGGGTGCCAGCTGTGGGCGGCCAGCGGGCAGGGGGTGGAGTGGTCCCCGGTGACGGCGATCACGTCCGGTTTCAGTTCCAGGATGAGGGGCAGCGCCCGGTCGACTTCCTCGATCACCTTGACCTTGTTGTCGAAATTGCCGTCCTCGCCGTAACTGTCGGTCTTCTTGACGTGGATAAAGAAAAAGTCGAAGCGGCCCCAGTTCCGGCGCAGCACCTCGAACTCGTCGGCCGGCGTCTCCCCCTCCACGGCCAGCAGTTCCATTCCCACCAGGCCGGCCAAGCCCCGGTACATGGGATAGACGGCGATGCAGGCGGGCGTGAGCTTGAAAAGCTCCTCCATCGAGGGGATATGGGGAAGAGAGGCGAATCCCCGCAAGAGGCCGGTGTTGGCCGGATGTTCGTCCTTGAGCGCCTCGTTCATGCGCTCGATGAATTTCCGGGCCGTTTCCGCCGTCAAGGCCGCTTCCGGTGCCAGCGGCTCGGGGTCGAGGCTGCGCCGGCCGAGGATCTGCGGGTCGGTGTCGGCCACCCTCCCGTCCAGCCCCTTCCCCCGGAATACGGCCACGAAACGGTGCTCCTTGACCGTGCGCAGAATCACCTCGATACCGTCGATTTCCCGGATCGCCTCCGAGAGCTTGCGGATCAGGCGCTCGTTCTCGGCGGTGGGGATCCGGCCCGCCCGGCGGTCGGTCAGTTTCCCCTCGGCGTCCATGCTGGCGAAATTCCCCCGGGCGGCGACGTCGGCGGGGCCCAGCTTCATCTCGATACCGGTGGCCTCCAGCACCCCTCTCCCGATCTGGTACCGGATGGGGTCGTAGCCGAACAGGGAGATATGGGCCGGGCCCGAACCCGGCGTGATCCCCGGAGAAATCGGGTCGGTCAGGCCCAGCGACGACTCCCGGGCCAGCCGGTCGAAGTTGGGGGTCGAGGCCGCTTCCAGGGGTGTTTCTCCCTCCCGGCGCAGGTCCCCCACCCCGTCCATGACCAGAAGAACGATCTTGGAGGGAGTGGACCGGGAGAGGGTTTTTATCACCGCTTCGGGTATCATTTCCGTCTCCTTTCGCCGGCGAAAGCCGGCGGCGTTTCGGCGCGGCGCCCGCGCGCGCCCCTTACCGCTGCCGGGTCCAGGTCAGAACGAAGACCGGCGGCAGGTTTTTCAGGATCAGCTGGCCGCGGTGGTGGCGGCCGAAGATCGTATTCATCTTCCTCCGGAAGCCGACCGCCGACGGGAGCAGGTAGGTATGCAGGTACTGGAAGGTCCGGAAGATGCTCCCGGAGACCATCAGGTCCTGGAGGCCGCCGATGATCTCGTCGTACACCCGTTCCCTGACTCCGACGAAGGGGAGGCCGGAGATGATCGCCTTGACCGGTCCCAGCCCCGCGGACGAGCAGAAATTTCCCACGTCCTCGGCGCAGCCGGCTTCGAACCTCAGATCGGGGAAGCGCTTCTCCAGCAGGCGCACGAAGCGGGGTTCGCGTTCGATCCCCAGGTACGACTCCGCCGAGGGAAGCTCCCGGCGGATCCGCTCGGTAAACGCCCCGGTCCCGGGTCCCAGTTCGACGACCGCCTCGCCCGGAGCGAGCACGATCCCGGAGGTCATGGCCGTGGTCAGCGTCCGGGAGCTGGGGGCTATGGCTCCTACGGTCACGGGGTTGCGGAGGAAGAGCTTGAAAAAAGTCAAATGCTGGGTCTGTGCTGCCGTTCTCATCATCGCATGCAGGTTTCCGGTACCGCGGGGCCGGCGCCGGCTCCGCCGGGACATGGTGCTTATAGCCCCCGGGCGCGTATGACCGCAAGCCAAAAATCCCGCTCCCCGCCCCGCCGCTCAACCCAGGGCGACATCGAGAACCATCATGACCGCAAACCCGACCAACGCCCCCATGGTGGCCAGGTCGCCGTTGCCTCCCTGCTGCGATTCGGGGATCAGCTCCTCGACCACGACGAAGATCATGGCGCCGGCGGCGAAGGCCAGAGCGTAGGGCAGCAGGGGCCGCGCGACCAGGACGGCGAAGGCCCCGGCCACGCCGGCCAGGGGTTCGACCACGCCCGAAAGCTGCCCGTACCAGAAACTTTTCAGCCGGGACATCCCTTCCCGGCGCAGGGGCATCGAAACCGCCAGGCCTTCGGGGAAATTCTGGATACCGATCCCCAGGGCCAGCGCCACCGCTCCCGCCAGGGAGGCGGAGGGAAGCGCGTAGCCGACGGCGCCGAAGGCCACGCCGACCGCCAGACCTTCGGGGATGTTGTGAAGGGTGATGGCCAGGACCAGGAGCACGCTGCGGTGCCAGGAAGTTTTGATCCCCTCGGCCTGGGATCGCGGCAGCCCCAGGTGGAGGTGGGGAAGGATCCGGTCCATCGCCCGCAGAAAGGCGCCGCCCAGCAGGAATCCGGCCGTGGCCGGAAGAAACGACCAGGCTCCGTATCCGAGATCCGCGCTCATCTCGATGGACGGAGCCAGCAAACTCCAGAAACTGGCGGCGACCATGACTCCGGCGGCGAACCCCAGCATGGCGTCGAGCAGACGGCGGTTGACGCCCCGCATGAAGAAGACCGTGGCCGCCCCCGCCGCCGTCACTCCCCAGGTGAAGAGCGTGGCCAGAAAAGCGAGCGCGACCGGGTTCATCCCCTCGATGGTTTCGCCGACGGGCAGGTTCATACCCCGATTATCGTTCCATCCGGGGGCGACGGCAAGGACGGAACCGGGCCGGGGGCGGCGGGCATGCGTTCCCGCAGTTGACCGTAGCGGCTAAAGCCGTTATCATTTTTTTATCAATTCAACGCTTCACAAGGAGCGCCGGCGATGAACGTATCGGTATCGTCACTGGTTGTGCTTTTCCTCGCGCTCGGCCTGTCCTCGACCGCCCCGGCGGAAGAAAAACTCCCTCTGGTCTGGGTCGTATCCACCGGAGGGACCATAGCCGAAAAGATAGACCCCGCCACGGGGGCGGCGGTACCGGCCGTTACCGGAGACGCCCTGATCGAAGCGGTTCCGGGGCTGGAAAAGGTGGCGCGGATCGAGGTCTTCGAGCTCTGCGACATCGACAGCTCGCAGATGACCCCGGAGATCTGGCGCAAGCTGGCGCTGAAAGTCGACGAACTGCTGGCCGACCGGGAGACCCGGGGAGTGGTCGTCACCCACGGCACCGACACCATGGCCGAGGGCGCTTTCTTCCTGGAACTGACGGTGACCTCCCGAAAACCCGTCGTTTTCGTGGGGGCCATGCGCAACTCTTCCGACCTCAGCCCGGACGGCCCCGCCAACATCATGAACGCCGTCCGCCAGGTCTGTTCGGACGCCGCCGCCAACTGGGGGGTGACGGTCACCCTCAACGACTACGTCAACAGCGCCTGGCACGTCAAAAAGACCCATTCCACCAACCCCCAGACCTTCGAATCGGGGCCCTACGGATACCTGGGCTGCATCATCATGGACCGGGTCCTGCGTTACCGGGACCAGGGGCGTTACCTCAAGTTCCCCATCCCCGACCGGTTGCCCCGGGTGGACGCGCTCACCACCTTCGCCGGCGACGACGGGTCCCTGGTGCGGGCCGCCGTGGCCGCGGGCGCCCGGGGGCTGGTGGTGGAGGGGGTCGGCTCCGGGAACGTCAACGCCGAGGTCAGGAACGCCGTTAAAGAGGCCCTGGACAAAGGCATCCCGGTGGTCATAACCACCCGGGTCGAGTGGGGGGGAGTATTCCCGGCGTACGGGGACCAGGGCGGAGGGGCCGACCTGGAGAAGATCGGGGCGGTGCTCGGCGGCCAGATCGACACCTTCAAGGCCAGGCTGCTGCTCATGCTGGCGATGGCCCAACCCGACTTCACCCGGGAAAAGCTGAAGGTTTATTGCAACTATTGACCAGCTCGCGGGCCGAACCGGCCGCGGGGGCCGAACTCAAGAAAAACGGAATCGCAACCGGGAGGCGGACCATGGACAGATCGCGCATCGAAAAAAAGTACGAAGCCCTGAGCCCGTTCGAGCTCAAGGACAAGCTCATCTCCATGGCGCAGAACAAGCGCATAAAAATGATGCTCAACGCCGGGAGAGGAAATCCCAACTGGGTGGCGACCCAGCCCCGGGAAGCATATTTTCTCCTGGGTTCGTTCGCCCTGGAGGAGGCCCGCCGGGTCTTCAGCCGCCCCGGACTGGCGGGCGCCCCCGACGCGGCGGGGATGGGCGAGCGTTTCCGGAATTTCTGCGCCATCCGCGCCGAACAGCGGGGGGCCCAGTTTCTCGCCGACGCCTACGCTTACGTCACCGGGCCGCTGGGCCTGGACGGCGATTCCTTCATCGGGGAGATGGTCGACGCCATCCTCGGGGACCACTACCCCACCCCGGACCGGGTCCTGAAGAACACCGAAAAGATCGTGCAGGCCTACCTCAACGTAACCATGTGCGCCGACGATCCCCCGGAAGGGACCATGGACCTTTTCGTCACCGAGGGGGGAACCGCGGCCATGACCTACGTCTTCAACACCCTCAAGGAAAACGGCCTGATCCACCCGGGGGACAAGATCGCCCTGGGCACCCCCATCTTCACCCCCTACCTGGAAATTCCCGTTCTCAACGATTACCAGCTCGTGGTCGTCTACGTCGAACAGGACGAGGACGACAACTGGCAGTATTCCGACAGCGAGTTGGACAAGCTGGCCGATCCCTCGGTCAAGGCCTTTTTCATCGTCAACCCCTCCAACCCCTCCTCGGTGAGCATCGCCGAAGAGTCCCTGGAGAAGCTGGCGAAAATCGTCGAGAAGAAGAACCGGGACCTCATCATCCTCACCGACGACGTCTACGGCACCTTCGTCAACGGCTTCAAGTCGCTGGCGGCCATCGCCCCCAAGAACACCATCCTGGTCTACTCCTACTCCAAGTACTTCGGCGCCACCGGCTGGAGGCTGGGGGTCATCGGAGTCTACCAGGACAACGTCATGGACGAGATGATCGCCCGCCTGCCGGCGGCGAAAAAAGCGGAGCTCGACGAACGCTACAAGACCATTTCCACCGACCCCGCCTCCCTGAAGCTGATCGACCGGATGGTCGCCGACAGCAGGGCGGTGGCGCTCAACCACACCGCCGGCCTTTCCACCCCCCAACAGGCGATGATGGTCCTGTTCTCCCTCCAGGAGCTGCTCGACTGCGACAGCCACCTTTACAAGAAAGAAGCCCAGGACCTGGTCCACGAACGCTACGAGACCCTCTACAGCGCCCTGGGCACGACCGGGACGGAGCTCCCCTGCTACGCCTGCTACTACACCACCATCGATATCCGCAAACTGGCCCGGGAGCGCTACGGGGAAGAATTCGGGGTATGGATGGAGAAAGCCCACGAACCGATCGACTTCGTCTGGAGGCTGGCCCAGGAGAAAGGGATCGTGCTCATGGACGGCGGCGGGTTCGCCGCGCCGGAGATGTCGGTCCGCGTCTCCCTGGCCAACCTCTTCAAAAAGGATTACGAGATGATCGGCAAGGGGATCAGCGAACTGCTCGCCCAGTACCAGAAGGAATGGAAAGCATCCAAATAAGCGCCCGCCGTGGTTGAGGCCCGAACCGCCGGAAGGGGGAACGCTCCGGCCCGGGCATGATGGGAGGTGACCAGATGCACGACGTTATCGGCTCGGTTTTCGGCTTTCTCAGAAGCAACCCGTCCATCCTGCTCTTCGCGGCGCTGGCCGGCGGATACGCTCTGGGAAAGGTCAAATTCGGAAAGACTTTTTCCCTGGGGGCCACGACCAGCGTCCTGCTGACTGCGATCGTCCTGGGAGCGGTCGTCTTCCGCCACCACCACGAGAACCTCGACCTGGGCCTGATCAAAACCGTCTCCTTCGGGTTTTTCATCTTCGCCATCGGCTATAAGGTCGGACCCGATTTCATCGGCGGCCTCAAGCGCGGAGGGGTCAAGTACGTGGGAGTCGCGGTCTTCTTCTGCGTGGCCGCGCTCCTATGCGCCCTCCTCCTGGCCAAGGCGTTCGGGCTCAACCGGGGGTACGCCGGCGGGCTGGTGGGTGGAGCCCTCACCCAGTCCTCGGTCATCGGGACGGCGGACGGCGCCATTCAGCATCTAAAAGGAGAACCGCTCACTTCCGAGCTGAACCTGAAATCGGACGTCGCCGTCGCCTACGCCGTCACCTACGTCTTCGGTACCGCCGGGCTGATCATCCTCCTCAAGGTCCTGGGCAAGGTCTGGCGGATCGACCTGCCCGCGGCCGCCAAAAAGGCGGAAGGGGAACTGGGGTCGGTCCGGGCCCAGGATTCGGTGGAAGCCTTCCACTGGTCCAACCTGATCGAGCCCCGCGCCTACCGGGTCGAGGAACCGGGCGTGATCGGGAAAACCGTCCGGGCGATCGAGGACGCCTGCGAGGAGGGAGCCTACCACCAGGGATACGTCTCCATCGACCGGATCAAGCGCGGAGACACCGTGATCGAAGACGTCCCGGGAGACACGGTCCTGGAGAAAGGGGACATCGTCGTCCTCACCGGACTGCGCAGCGCACTCTTCGGCACCTGGCAACGCTTCGGGCCGGAGGTAGACGACGACCTGGTCCGGGAAATGCTGGGAGAGATCCTTCCCATCTGCCTGACCAACAAGGAGCTCAGCGGCGAGACCTTCGACCGGATCTTCCGCGATCACGGCCACGGCTGCTACGTCCGCAGCATCACCCGCCAGGGGCACGAACTGCCCCTGGGCCCGAACCTGAAGCTCTACCGGGGCGACGTCATCAACGTCATCGGCGACCGGCCCGACGTGGAGAGACTGGTCGGGGTCCTCGGTTACGCCGAGCGCCAGACCCAGGTCACCGACCTGGTGATGGTGGGGATCGGGCTGATCCTGGGAACGCTCCTGGGACTGGTGGCCTTCAACGTCGGGGGGGTGCCCATCACCCTGGGAGTGGGCGGGGGCGTGCTCGTATCCGGGCTTTTCTTCGGTTGGCTCCGATCGATCAAGCCCACCTGGGGCTATATCCCCACCCCCACCGTCTGGATCTTCACCGATCTGGGGCTGAACTTTTTCATCGCCTGCGTGGGGATCTCCGCCGGTCCCAAGGCCCTGGAGGCTCTGGAGCAGGCCGGCATCAACATCTTCCTGGCCGGGGTCTGTCTGACCTCCCTCCCCCATCTTCTCACCTGGATCTTCGGCCTCTACCTGCTCAAGCTCAACCCCGTCCTGCTCCTGGGGGCGATGACGGGAGCGGGGACCTGCACCGCGGCCCTGAACTCGGTCAAGGACGACGCCGGGAGCGCGGTCCCCGTAATCGGATACACCGTCCCCTACGCCATCGGCAACGTGCTGCTCACCGTCTGGGGGGCGCTGATCGTCAGTTTAATCTAATAACCGCCCCCCGGGGCCACGGAGGAGAAGAAGATGTCGCTGGAAGTTCCGTTACGGATCATCGAGGAAGCGGGCTACGGAGTCATGGCCACCTGCGCGGGAGGGAAGCCCCGCTGCCGCCCCATGGCCTTCGTGGTCCCCGACGGCGAATTCCGGCTCTGGAGTTCGACGTACGCCGGCAGCGGCAAGGCGAAAGAGCTGCGCGCCGACCCGGCGGTGGAGATCTGCTTTCTCGACGGGGACAAGGTCCAGCTCCGGATCTCCGGGACCGCCGACCTCGACGGCGGCCGGGAGAAGAAAGCGCGGCTGCTCGAACTCAACCCCCGGGTGGCCGGGCATTTTTCCGGCCCCGACGACCCCGACTTCGTCCACATCGAAATCGTCCCGTCCCGGGTGCGCTGGATGCCGCCGGGCTTCGGAGAATACACGGAGGTCTCCCTGACGGAATAGCCGCGGAACGGGAGCTTCAGCCCCACACCTCCGCCAGCGTGGGGTGGGCCCGAATCACGTTCCCGAAGGCTGCCTTCGTCATTCCCGCCGCCAGAGCCGGGACCACCGTTTGGATCGACTCCGTCGCCCCGGCTCCGACGACGGCGGCTCCGAGCAATTTTCCGGAAGCGCGATCGAAGACCAGCTTGGCGAAACCGTCTTCTTCCCCCGCGATCACGGCCTTGGCGTTGGCCTTGAAATAGCGCTTCCGCACCCCCGTCTCGATCCCCGCCGCCTCGGCCGCGGCCTCGGTCAACCCCACCGCCCCTACCTCGGGGAAGGAGAAGACCGTGCGGGGGACCAGATTGTAATCGGGCGCGGAAGCCGCCCCTCCGGCGACGGCGGCGGCCGCCGCCGTCGCCTCGGCCTCGGCCACGTGGGCCAGCATCGGAGAGGGGACGACGTCACCCACGGCGAAGACGCCCGCGACCGCGGTCTCCATCCGCCCGTCGACGGGGACGAACCCGTCGACGGGAACCAGCCCGATCGCCTCCAGGCCCAGGCCCCGCGTGCCGGGGGCCCTCCCCGCCGCCACCAGCACCCGGTCGAACTCCCTCTCGTCCTCCCCTCCCCCGGAGACGCCCAGGACCGCCTTCGCCAAGCCGACGCCCGGCGCCGCCGAGAGGAGCGCGCGGCCGCAAAGGACCTCGATCCCGTTCCCGTCCATCCCCCGGGCCAGGGCCCGGGAAACGTCGGCGTCCTCCCCGGGCAGGATCCGATCCGCGGCCTCGGCCACGACCACCCGGGACCCGAGGGCGGCGTAGAGGGATGCGAACTCGCAGCCGATGTAGCCGCCCCCCGCCACCAGAAGACGGGGGATGGAGGGGAACCGTTCCAGGAGGGCGTCGCTGTCGAGAACGGTTTCCCCGTCCGTCGGGACCCCGGGGAGCTGCGCCGGAGCCGAACCGGCGGCGATGACGACGGCGGCGGCCGCGATGACCGTATCCCCCTGCCCCTCCCGGACGATCCGGAGCCGGCCCGGCTCCGCGAACTCGGCCCGGCCGAAGATCGTTTCCACTCCCGCCGTCTCCAGGGAGCGGGCAAGGCCGGCGCGCAGCCGGTCGACCACGGCCCGGGCCCCGGCGGCCATCCGCGCGGGGTCGGCCGACACCGGGCCGCCGGCCAGACCGAACCGCTCGGCCCGCTCCCAGCCGTGCAGGAGACGAGCCGATTCCAACAGAAACTTGACCGGGATACAGCCCCGGTTGAGGCAGGTCCCGCCCAGGAGCCGGGCTTCGATCAGGCAGACCGATTTTCCCCGGGCCGCCAGCAGCCGGGCCGCCCGGCAGCCCCCGGGCCCTCCCCCGATCACGGCGCAGTCGTAGCTTTTCATCTCCCCCCTTCCCCGGGTCTTTCCCGGCGTCGGCACCAAGGCTAGCGCAGGGGCGCCCGCCCCGCAAGCGGGAAGGGAGGGGCGGAGAGGGAAACCCCTGTACCGCGGCCTCCTAGGGTTCAGGGGAGAGAAGCAGAGAGCATGGAGCATAGAGCATGGCGAAAAAAACACCGCCACGGCCCCTGGAGATTTCTGCACCTGTGAAAAGCATAGAGCATAGGGCATGGAGCATAGAGACAGAATCCAGGAGTCGGAATTCAGTAGCCCCCGACCTCGGCTCCTAGAGATTTCTGCACCTGATTACTCTGATTGGGGGAAGAATACAGGGTTCGGGGTTCGGGGTTCGGGAACCCCGAACTCTGAACCCTTTCCTCCTAAAAACAGTCCTGCCAGGCGGTGCCGTCGTAGCAACGAAGCTTGTTGGTGCCGTCGTCGAAGTAGAGATCGCCCTTGCCCGGGTCGTCCGGAGGAGCGTCCAGCGGCTCCAGACGCATGACGTCGCCGACGTGGAGGGAGCGGACCGGGCCGACCATGTCGATCCCTACCCCGGTCTCGTCGACGAACAGGGCAGGTGCCGTCGTGGTGTTGAATCCCACCATCAGGGAATCCGGATAAGAATTATACAATTCCAGGAATGTGTCCGGTTCCGTCAGCAATCCTTTGCCGATAACGAAGGCGTTGTCCGCGGCCGCCCAAACCCATTGTCCGATTGCGACCGAATTGTCATTCGCAGACCGAGCCCATTCCCCCATGGCCAGTGAATAATCGCCTATGGCCGCCGAATACGATCCCGACGCCGCGCTGCCTGTTCCCGACGAGGAAATATGCTCTCCCACCGCCATCGAACAATACCCGGTCGCTTGCGAGCGGTCGCCGACCGTCAGAGACGCCATACCCAATTCATCTCCGGTAAAATCAGAGGCGTCGGGGTAACCGGCATAGAGTGCGCCCCGGTCGGCCTTCCAAAGCAAACGGCAATACCAATAATCCCCAAGCTGCAGTGAGGAATTGAAGCGGACATCGACCGCTTCCCCTTCCGGTCCCACCATCAACGACCCGGAAGTCACGCCCGGCAACAAACTCAAGGTGCCGGTGCCTTCGTCGACCCGAACATAGTCCCGGCCGTACTTGGCCCCGCCCCCCGAAACGGGCGAGTCCCCCGAACCGCCGTAGTAGGCACGCGTCAACCCCCGGATATTCCACAACCCCGACGAAGAACGGTAAATACCGATATCGGCCACGCCGTCGCCGTCGTAGTCGCCCACGGCGTTCAGGTCTCCGTTCTTGCCGAAGTAAACCCGCGTAACTCCGCGGACCAGCCACCGGCCGCTGACCGGATTGAAGACCGCTATGTCGTCCTTCCCATCGCCGTCGAAGTCGGCACCCAGACTGTAATCGAGCCCGTAACAAAACAAAAACCCCAGGATTGCCGCCGTCATTAACCCTTTCATGGCATCTCCTTTGGTAAAAATATGCATCACCATGTCCTTGTGTAGTGTTGCTTCCATTGCTGTCCCGGCTCCCATAGAAACGATAATTCACGAGACGTTTTTGGAGTGAGACATTCAGCGCCGATGCCCGACGAAGAAAAAAAGCCGGATGGTCTCTTCCCATCCGGCTTAACCGTCAATCTCCCTAATGCTTTCGGTGTTTTCAACCGACTATAGAGCTTACATTAACTTCAGTATGCTTCCCCTGATTTAATTTTCATCTCTTTTTTCCAGAGAAGTCAAACATTTTTTTTGTTTTTTTCAGAACCATTTAACTAAAACAAGGACCCAACCCCGAAGACAGTAAATTTTATTATAAATTCGGATTCTACACCCGATCAACAAAGATCGGGAAGCACGGGACATAGAGAACCCACCACCAAATATTCAGGCTCGGGTCCGCTGGGATTTTATCATGAAGAACATGACGAGAAGAAAACAGAGAGCATGGAACATAGAGTATAGGGCAGAGCGCTTTTTCGGACAAATGTCCGAAAAAGCGCTCAACGGTTGAAAAAAGAGGGGAATTTTCCGACAATTTCGTATCTTTTGTTCCTCCGCGGCCGGGGTAAACATATCTCTCCCCCTTCATGATCTTCATGTCCTTCATGGTCAAACCAAGATTACGCAGATTGGGAAACGGCTATGGCTCCCATTGTTGGCCGAGCGACATTTTCAACCGGTATTCAACTCTCCCCAAACCCTCTGTGTCCTGTGGTTCAATCCCTCTCTTTGCCCATCCCGAGATTGCTTCGTCGTCCCGCGAAACGCGGGACTCTTCACAATGACCTCGAATATCCCGTCCCCTCTGCTCCCCCAATCTGTGTAACCTGCCTGCCGGCAGGCAGGTCCGTGGACTGCTTCCGTGGCCGAGGTGGTGGGTTCTCCCTGAACCCTGAATTCCTCCCCCAATCAGAGTTAATCAGAGAAATCAGGTGCAGAAATCTCCGGGTCCGCGGCGGAGGGGGTTTTCTCTATGCACTATGCTCCATGCTCTTTGCTTTCTACATGCCTACATGGCGGGTATCGTTTTCGCCGTCGAGGTAGTCGCCGGCGCGGTAGGAACTGCGGACGAACGGCCCGCTTTCGACGTGGGCGAACCCCAGGGCCAGGGCCTCCTCCCGGAGGCGGTCGAAATCGGCCTGG
>Ga0116162_10001586_pt1 | contig 14760 bp, 10 predicted proteins | sample AD_UKC105_MetaG_FD_89875 | JGI IMG/M metagenome (GOLD analysis project Ga0116162, IMG submission 89875) | Active sludge microbial communities of municipal wastewater-treating anaerobic digesters from Hong Kong - AD_UKC105_MetaG | ecosystem: Engineered > Bioreactor > Anaerobic > Digestate... | reverse complement strand
TGGGAGGACATTCCGCTGGAGATCGCGTATCCGTCTCCGGAGGAGCTGAAGACGATCCCGTACCGCAGCAAGAAGGCGCTGGAGGGGAAAATCCGCATCGTCACGATTCCCGGCTACGACATCTGTGCCTGCTGCGGAACCCATGTGCGGCGCGCCGGCGAAATCGGCCTGATCAAAGTCACTTCGTTTATGAATTACAAAGGCGGAACCCGGCTTACGCTTCTCTGCGGAAAACGCGCCCTGCTGGACTGTCAGCGAAAGGTGCATGACGTCAACCGGGTCACGAGTCGTCTCTCCGTCAAGCCGGAGGAACTGGATCTGGCCGTTTCGCGCCTTGAACAGGAGATCACCGACCATAAGATTCTCGAATCCGGTCTCCGGAAGGAACTTTTTGACCTCAAGGCGGAAAAGCTCGGCTCCGGGGCAAAAATCTGCGCGTTTGAGCACGGGCTGACGCCGGATGAGATTCTCCGTTACTGCCTCGTGCTCACGGAGCGCTTTACCGTCGCGGCGGTCTTTTCCGGCGAGGAACGGAGATGGAAATATGCCTTTGCCTCCAAAACGGAGGACGTCCGGCCTCTGGCAGCCGCTTTTAACGCGGCCTGCGGCGGCAGGGGCGGTGGGAAACCGGAACTCGTACAGGGCAGCTGTGCCGCGGACCGTTCCACAATCGAGACCTGTTTCGCGGAACTTTAAAAGCAGCGGCTTTTCCGATCCTTATTCGGCACAGCCCGCTTCTTCTTCAACAGATTCCTTCTCAGGCCGTCGACGGTAGTATTTTTTAACCATTTGAGGTGCCCTTTTTCGCCCTGCGCCGGATAAGATACCCCCAAATTTTGTAGCTTATACCCTCTCAGGCGGCTTCTTTTTACATCCGCCGGCGGGGCCGTTTTCAATATCAAGAATACTTGCTCCGCCCTACACCGGATAAGAACACCCCAAAACCTTGTAGCTTGTATTTTCTCCGGTTCGATTTTCAATACCGATAAAAAGACGCCTATGTCATAGGACACAGGCGCCTTTTCTTTTATAAAAGAATTATTCCTCTTCTTCCTCATCCGGCTGATCCCAGTTGTGCCAGACATTCAGAACATCGTCGTCGTCGTCGAGATATTCGAGCAGGCGGGACATTTTGCTGGCCTGATGCTCGTCCTCGATCGCGTTAAGATTCTGTGGAATATACTCCGGTTCGGCGGAGCTGTAGGTGTAGCCCAGCTTTTGAAGGGCGGTGGCAATGCTGATGACGTCGTTCGGGTCGGTGTAGATCTCCGCAACGCCGTCCTCGTACTTATAATCCTCGCCGCCGGCTTCCATCACGTCCTCCATCAGTTTGTCTTCGTCAAGGTCTTCGTCCTCAATGATGATGACGCCCTTGCGGTCAAACATAAAGGAGACGCAGCCGTTCGTTCCGAGGTTGCCGCCCCATTTGTCGAAATAATGGCGAATATCGCCGGCGGTGCGGTTGCGGTTGTCGGTCAGCGTTTCGATGATGACCGCGATGCCGCAGGGACCGTAGCCCTCGTAAATAATCGTTTCAAAGGTCTCCTTGTTGCCGAGGCCGGCGGCCTTTTTTATCGTGCGATCGATGTTGTCGTTCGGAATATTGTTGGCTTTTGCCTTCAAAATCAGGGTAGCCAGCTTGCTGTTATTCGCAGGGTCCGGGCCGCCTTCGTGAACGGCAACGGTCATTTCACGACCGATTTTCGTGAAGATCTTGCCTCTTACGGCATCGTTTCCTTCTTTTTTACGTTTGATGTTATTCCATTTGGAATGTCCGGACATTGCTCATTCGCCCCTTCGGTAAAAATGTTTTACAAAAAATTCTATCATATTTTTTTTGTCATTGCAAGAAAAAACGCAGGATTTCGGCCATAAAATCCGAAAATCCGGTTTACTTTTGCCAAGACAAGCCGCGGGGGAAGACGTAAAAAAGGTACGGTTCTGCAGTCGGAAAACGGCGGGGCGAAAGGATGCTTAGGGCCGGCAGCCCGTTTTTATCCGATCAGAAGCTGGAGTAGCAGCCCGGTCAGCGCCGAGACCGCAAACAGCAGCGCCGTGATATGCAGGCATTCCTTCCGGTCGCGGTCCGTGCGGAACAGCACAAGCAAGCCGAGTCCCGCGCCGGAGGACAGCCCGGCCATCGCGGAGCCGAAGCTCAGCGCGCCCTCCGCATACAGTTCGGCGATCACGACGGAGGCGGCGCAGTTCGGAATCAGCCCGACCAGCGCGGCAAGAATCGGCTGCAGCAGACTGCCGCTCATCAATACGCTTCCGAGCCGGTCCTCGCCGATCAGCCCGATCATCAGGTTGAGGGAGAAGATCACGGCCAGCAAAAATCCAAAGACTTGCAGCGTATGCAGAAGCGCGGAGACCAGAATGCCGCCCCCGCCCTCCGTATGGCAGTGGCAGTGTTCCTCGCGGACGTCCTCGAGATCCTTTTCCGGCGCCTTCAGGATTCCGCTGAAGTCGACGGCCAACCCGGTCACGACGGCCAGCACGATCTTTGCGAGCAGAAGGGGCAGGATTTTCCCGACGCTTTCCGGGTGGGAGAGCAGTACCGGCACGGCTTCGTCGCTCGTGGAGATGAAGACGGCCAGCAGCGTGCCCGCCGTGACCAGCCGGTTGGCATACAGGTTTGCGGCCGCCACGGAGAAGCCGCACTGCGGCACGCACCCGAGCACGGCTCCGGCAACGGCACCCGCCTTCCCGAATTTTTGAAGGGAGGCCACGAATTTTTCTCCGGCTCGGTGTTCCAGAAATTCGATCAGCAGGTAGGCGCCGAAGAGAAACGGCAGCATCCTGAGGCCATCCAGAATCGTATCGAGCAGAATGTCGAGCAAGGTATCCAACATGAAAAGGTTCCTCTTTTCCATAGAAGTCAAAGACAGGATTTTATTATGATAGATGAATGAAACTTTGTCAATAGAAATTAGAGAAATAAGAGAAACGGCGTAAAAACGACATTCTTGTTTTGAAATGCATCCAAATCCGTTCATATATGAGCTTTCTTTCACATGTTCGGATGATCCTGTTTTTTAGCGGATGTTCCGACGCCGTTTTCCTTCGCGACTGCTTTCCGCCGAAAAACCATTATGGCTCTCTTTCCCTCCGGGTACGCCGTTTTAAAAAAATCGGCGATCCGAAGCCGAGGCCGTTTCTTCGCGATTCAAATTTCTTTCCCTTTTTCTCTTTTCCGCGGCATTTCCCTGTCAATTCGCCCGCCTTTCGCGAATAGGATTTACCGAAACCGAAAGGGGGAGGGATCATGATGGATGTGTCCGGCAAACGGAAGGAAAAATAGAGACTCGCGTTGGCGGTGACGGGTGCCGCGCTCGTGATCTTCCTTGCGTTGGGGATCTTTGTCTATAAAGCGGTGGCGGAGGGCGGCCCGCATCTGCCGATCTATTCGGTCGAGACCGACGAGAAAAAGGTGGCCGTCACGGTCAACTGCGCATGGGGAGACGCCGATATCTCGGAGCTGCTCGAACTGTTCGACGAATATAATGTGGAGGCGACGTTTTTCATTCTTGGCCAGTGGGCGGAAAAATATCCGGATTCCACACGGGCGATTGCGGAGGCCGGGCATGAGATCGGTTCCCACAGCAATACGCATCCGAACATGGTCGGCATCGGGGAAGGGCAGATCCGGGAGGAACTGAGCCGTTCGTCGGAGCATATCGAAAAGGCCTGCGGGATCAAGCCGGTGCTCTTCCGGGCGCCGTCGGGTTCCTACGACAACCAGCTGATCGATGTGGCGGCGAAGCTCGGCTATCAGACGATTCAGTGGGACGTCGACAGCCGGGACTGGCAGAATCCGAGCGCGGAGGAGATGGCCGAAAGCGTGCTCTCGGCGGTGGGTCCGGGCAGTATCCTGCTGTTCCATTCCGGCGCGAAAAATACGCCGGATGCCCTTGCGCTGATCCTTCAGGAGCTTTCCGATCAGGGCTACCAATTTGTCAAGGTTTCGGATCTGATCTATCAGGAGGAGTATTCGATCGACAGCGCCGGGCGTCAGGTGAGCCTCGCAAAGGAGAACGCCGCGAGCTGAATTTCCGGATTATTCATAAAAAGAGCTTTTCCTCCGAGGAAAACGCGCGTATACTTTTGTCGGAAAAAAACGGCTTTCGTTTCAAAAATCAGGAGGGAGGCCCTGCTTGATGAGAAGAATTCTTTCCGCGGCGATGGTGCTTGTCCTTTTGCTGACGTTTTCAGGATGCGATGCGTTCGGTCTTGCGGAAGAAGGGGAGGCATGGACTCAAAAGGCGGAGTCGGCATGGGATTCCCTTGAGGCGGAACTGGCGATCTACGGATATCGGCCTTCCGACGAGGTCCGGGAGGCGTTCCGGGATGCCGCCGAATATACCGGCGATTCCGCGAAGGCGTATCTCCAGGGAGAGGGGAGTTTTCTCAAGGCGACGGCGACGCTGATCGGCGAGGCCGGGGATGTGACGGAAGGACTGCGCACGGAGATCGCGGCTGCGGCGAAGGAACATCCCGGAGACCGGGAGGGGTTCTCCGAAGCGGTGGATTCCATCCTGCTCGATCGGCTGGAAGCGTATAAAGAAGCGGTTTCGGAGGCCTATATGGAAGAAGGCTGAACCGGAGCCGCTTTCCCGGGCGGCATCGGCCGCCCTTTTTTCATGCAGGTTTTTGCAGGCCGGCTTTCGCCCGAAAAAATGACGCCGGAAAGGGAGCGTCGGCTTCCGGAAAATGAAAGAATGAATGAAAATCACGCATTTGTTGCATGCTGATGCAAAAAATACCGGATCTTAGCCAAAAATACGAGCGCGCCCCTTGATTTTTGCAGGAGGAAGGGATATTATGAATCACAGAACAGACAAATGGGAGGCGCATTTGAAATGGCAAAAGATCTGCTTCATCGCATTTCCGAGAGGATGCATGAATTTTCCAAAGGCCAGAAACGCATCGGGAGCTTTATTCTGGAGCACTATGACAAAGCGGCTTTCATGACCGCAGCTCGGCTTGGGGAGGCGGTCGGCGTCAGCGAATCCACCGTTGTCCGGTTTGCGTCGGAGCTCGGCTACGACGGCTATCCGGAGCTTCAGCGTGCGCTGCAGGAGATGATTCGCAACCGCTTGACCACCGTTCAGCGCATCGAGATCACCAGCGACCGCATGAGCAGCTCCGATGTACTCTCCAAGGTGCTCAATATGGATATCGAAAAAATCAGAAGGACGCTTGAGGAGACCTCCGTTGAGGAATTCAACAAGGTCGCGGATGCCGTCGTCGCCGCGAGGCATATCTACATTCTCGGCGTGCGCAGTTCCGCCTCGCTGGCGAGTTTCCTGAGCTTTTATTTTTATAAGATTTTCGACAATGTCCGCAACGTCGCGACCAGCAGCACAAGCGAGGTCTTTGAGCAAATCATGAATATCGGTCCGGGGGACGTCTTTATCGGCATTACCTTCCCGCGGTATTCGCAGCGCACCGTGAAGGCCGCCAAGTTTGCCAAGGATAAGGGCGCCACCGTCATTGCGCTGACCGACAGCCCGACCGCGCCGATCGTCGCCTATGCGGATAATCTGATGCTGGCGCGCAGCGATATGGCCTCCTTTGCCGATTCGCTGGTGGCGCCGCTCTCTCTGATCAACGCGCTGATCGTCGCCATCGGCAACCGCCGCAAGGCCGAGATCTCCGCCACCTTCGCCCAGCTCGAAAGCATCTGGGAGGAGTACAACGTCTACGCGAAAACGGACGACCGCGACACGCCGAATGTCTGAATACGACGCGATCATCGTCGGCGCCGGCGCTGCGGGATGCGTTGCGGCCGGCTTCGCGGCAAAACGCGGCCGAAAGATTCTTCTGCTGGAACGGAATCCCCGTCCCGCGAGGAAAATCCTTGTCACGGGCAAGGGCCGCTGCAATCTGACAAACGACTGCCCGCCGGAGGAATTCCTGCGGCATGTCCGTAGCAACGCGCGCTTTCTGACCGGGGCGATCAGCCGGTTTCCGCCCTCCGCGGCGATAGAGCTGTTTGAGAGTCTCGGCGTTCCGCTCAAGACGGAGCGCGGCCGGCGCGTCTTTCCGGTTTCGGATAAGGCAATGGATATTGCCGACGCGCTGCAGCGGCTGATTCACGAAAAAAACATCACCAGAGCCGAGGAACGCGCCGTCTCCCTGCGGATGGAGGACGGCGTGCTCGCCGGAATCCGTACGGAGGACGGGGCGGTCTATTCTGCCCAAAGCATGCTCATCGCAACCGGCGGCATGACCTATCCGGCCACCGGTTCCACCGGAGACGGTTATGATCTGGCGAGACAGGCCGGCCATACGGTCACGGAACTGCGCCCTTCGCTGGTCGGCGTGCTCACGGAAGAGAATTTCTCCGCGCTCGAAGGACTTTCGCTTAAAAATGTGAAGCTTGGGCTGTTTTTTGAAAATAAAAAGAAGCCGGTTTACGAGGAGAACGGCGAAATGCTGTTCACCCGTTACGGCGTCTCGGGCCCGCTCGTGCTCACGGCCTCCGCATATATGAGCGGCCCGTGCTCAGATTACCGAATGGAGATCGACTGGAAGCCCGGCCTCTCCGCGGAGGAGCTGGACCGCCGGATTTTGCGGGATTTTTCGGAGCGGCAAAACCGGGATTTCATCAATGCTCTCGATGCCTTGCTGCCGTCGACGGCGGTACCCTTTGTTGTCGGGCAGAGCGAGATTCCGGGCACCTTAAAGGTGCACCAGATCACTAAAGAGCAGCGCGCGGCGCTGGTCTCGGCGATAAAATCTTTCCGAGTTACGCCAAAGACGCTGGATCGGATGGAGGGCGCCGTGGTGACGGCAGGCGGCGTTTCGGTGCGGGAGGTCAATCCGAAAACGATGGAATCCAAGCTGTTGCCGGGGCTCTATTTTGCCGGCGAGGTGCTGGATGTGGATGCCGAGACCGGCGGCTATAATCTTCAAATCGCCTTTGCAACCGGCTTCTGCGCCGGGAACGCAATTTGACGGAGATCAATGAACGACGCCGTTTTCGGTGTCTTTGAAAAAAAGAAATCGCCTGTTTTTCTGAAAAAAGTTTTCTGTTTCGGCCTCGCGCCGGACGAAAATCGGGCAAAACATGGCGGGTCATTTGATGAAAGTAAACGGAAAAAGACGAACGCCGTTCTCGGCGTTTTTTAAAAAAGAATCCTCTGTTTTGCCGAAAAAGGGTTCTCTGCTTCGGCCTCGCGCCGGACGGAAATCGGGCAAAACAAGGCGGATAAAAAAAGGAAGGACAGCCCATGAAAATTGCAATAGACGGCCCCGCCGGTGCGGGAAAAAGCTCGGTCGCGCGGGCGGTGGCGGATTTGCTGGGATTTCTCTATGTCGATACCGGCGCGCTGTACCGGGCGGCGGCGCTCTATGCGATCCGCAGAGGCGCGGATCCCGGCGACGCGGAGCAGGTTTTGCCGCTTCTGACGGAGATGAAACCGGAACTTTGTTATAAAAACGGGGAACAGTGCGTGTTTCTCAACGGCGAAGACGTCTCGTCCCTGATCCGGACAGAGGAGGTTTCCGCCGGCGCCTCGGCAATCTCGGCGATCCCGGAGGTGCGGGAATTTTTGTTTCATCTTCAGCGAGATATCGCGGAAAAGAACGATGTTGTGATGGACGGCCGGGATATCGGCACGGTGGTGCTGCCGGACGCGGAAATCAAGATTTTTCTGACCGCCGAGCCGGAGATCCGTGCGAAGCGGCGCATGCTGCAATTGGCGGAGAGGGGCGTTCATGCGGAATATGAGGACGTGCTCTCGGACATCCGGCGGCGGGATTGGAACGATTCCCACCGGGCGGCCGCACCGCTTCAGATTGCAGACAGCGCCGTGTTGCTGGACAGCTCCTTTCTGAGCGAGAAGGAGACCGCGCTGCGCGTCGTTGAAATGATCGGAAAGGCGGCGAAAGCGTGAAGCTGACCTTTCTGAAAAAAGTGGTATGGGTGATCTTCCGCTTTCTATTTCGGCTTGAGTATGAGGGACTGGAGAACCTGCCGGACAGCGGAGGCTATCTCGTTTGCCCGAATCACCGTTCTTATCTGGACCCCCTTTTTATAGGAGACCAACTTCCGCTTGAGCGGACCAAATTCATGGTGAAGGCCGAGCTCCTGCGCGGGCCTCTTTTCAGCGGATTTCTGAAAAAACTCGGCTGTTTCGGCGTCGACCGCGGCAAGGGAGATCTCGCCGCCGTCGAGACCGCGGTGGCTATTGTCCGGGAAGGCAACATCTTGATGATTTTCCCGGAGGGTACCAGAAGCCGCGGGCCCGAGATGAAGCCCTTTAAGACCGGCGCCGCCTTTGTCGCAAAACACACCGGCGCGGGCATTGTTCCCGTGGCGATCGATTTTCAGGGAAAGCTTCGGATTTTTAAAAAAGTTACGGTTCGTTTCGGAACCTTTATCACCAATGGGGAGCTCGGAAACTCCCTGCATAAGGCGTCCAGCCTGATCCGCGAGAGAATCGACGCGATGCTGGAGGCGGCAAAATGGAGCTGATTCTTGCGAAAACCGCCGGTTTCTGTTTCGGCGTCCGGCGCGCGGTCGAGACGGCGGAGCGTTTTGCCGAGAGGGGAGAGCCGGCCGCAACGCTCGGCGAGCTGATCCATAATCCGGACGTGGTCGGGGATCTGGCCAAAAGGGGCGTGCCGCCGGTCAATTCGCCGGAGGAGTGCCCGCCGGAGGCCACGCTGATCATCCGTTCTCATGGAGTTTCGCCGGAGGTGATCCGGAAGATCCGGGAACTGGGCCTTTCTTTCTGCGACGCGACCTGCCCGTTTGTCGAAAAGATCCACCGCATCGCCGATGAGCGCACGGCGGCCGGAGACATTCTTCTCATCATGGGGGACCCCGATCACGCGGAGACGAAGGGCATTCTCGGCCACTGCGGAGAAAATGCGGCGGTGCTGCGGAATCTGGGTGAACTGGAGAGATATGTGAAAAACGAGGCTCCGTTTGGCGAAAAATGTCACACGCTTCTCTCCCAAACCACCTTTTTAAGGTCAGAATGGAAAAAATGCGAAGAATTTGCGAAAAAAGTCTATACAAATTTAAAAATATTTGATACAATATGCCATGATGCCTATACTAAACAAAGGGAGGCGGAACTTCTTTCCGAACGCTGCGATCGGATGATCGTTGCGGGAGGCAAGAAAAGCTCCAATACCGCAAGGCTTTACGAAACCTGTGCCGCACATTGTCCCTCCGTCTTGGTGGAGGACCCCTCCGAACTTCGGCGGATGGATTGGACAGGCAGTAAAGTCATAGGCGTCACTGCCGGTGCGTCAACCCCATCCGGCATTATTAAGGAGGTTCTTGAAACAATGAGTGAGATTCTGGAAAACAAACCGGAAGAGGAAATGAGCTTTGCGGAGCTGCTCGACCAATCTTTTAAAAACGGTATTCACAACGGCGAAAAGGTTACCGGCAGAGTGGAAGGTTTTACCCCGATGAACGAGATTATCGTCAGCGTCGGAACCAAACACACCGGCTACATCGCTCCGGAAGAATTGAGCGAAGACCCCAACGTCAAGCCTCAGGATATCGTCAAAGTCGGCGATGAGCTTCAGCTGATCGTTTTACACGTGGACGACAGAGAGGGCACCGTTTCCCTGTCCAAAAAGAAAATTGATGCCGAGAAGAATTTCCAGAAAGTGGCGGATGCCGCCGAGTCCGGAGAAATTCTTGAGGGCATCGTGGTCGAAGTCGTCAAAGGCGGCGTCATTGCCGTCACGGATGGAATCCGCGTGTTTATTCCCGCTTCCCAGGCTACCGCATCCCGCAATGAGCCCCTTGAAGGTTTGCTGAAACAGAATGTCCGCTTCAGGATCCTCGAGGTCAATCCGGGCCGCAAACGTGCGATCGGCTCCATCCGTTCCGTTCTCTCCGAGGAGAGAAAGGCCCGCGAGGCCGTGTTCTGGGAGGAAATCGAGCCCGGCAGGGTCTATACCGGCAAGGTCAAATCCCTCACTTCTTATGGCGCGTTTGTCGATCTCGGCGGCGTCGACGGCATGGTTCATGTCTCCGAGCTGAGTTGGCTTCGGGTTGCTCATCCGTCCGATGTCGTCAAAGTCGGCGATGTCCTCGAAGTCTACGTCAAAGATGTCGACAAAGAGGCCAAAAAGATTTCTCTCGGCTACAAGAAGCCGGAAAACAATCCGTGGGAGATCCTCAGAAGAGAGTATCCGGTCGGCACAATCTGCACCGTGAAGGTCGTCTCCATGACCGCGTTTGGCGCGTTTGCCCAGGTCATTCCGGGCATCGACGGCCTGATCCATATCTCCCAGATTTCCTATGACCGCATTGCGAAACCGCAGGATGTTCTCTCCGTCGGCCAAGAAGTCGAGGTCAAGATCACCGACATCGATTTCGACAAAAAGCGCGTCAGCCTTTCCATCAAAGCTCTGCTTGAGCCGCCGGTCAAAGCCGAAGCACCCGCCGAAGCCGTTGCCGAGGCTCCTGCCGAAGTCCCGGCCGAAGCTCCTGCCGAGGAATAATCGGGATTACATACTTGTGCATCAAGCCTTCGCCTGTTTTGGGCGGAGGCTTTTTTATCGGAAACGACGGATCGGCCGGCATTCGCCTTGAAAACCGCCGCGGATCGTGGTATCCTAAATTTATAGAAAAATTTGGCGCAACTGCGCGGAAACGGAGAGTATATGGCAAGGGATAATTACAATTTGAGCATGCTCACAGATTTCTACGAGATGACCATGTCTAACGGCTATCTCCGTGAAGGGATGGGCGACACGGAAGTCGTCTTCGATATGTTTTTCCGGGAGATTCCGGATCACGGCGGCTTCGCCATCTGTGCCGGGCTGGAGCAGCTGATCGCATATTACAAGGGCCTTTCCTTCGACGAGGAGGACATCGCCTACCTCCGCGGGAAGGGCATCTTCAGCGAGGCGTTTCTGGATTATCTCCGGCACTTCAAGTTTGTGTGCGACGTCTGGTCGGTTCCGGAGGGCACGCCGGTTTTTCCGGGCGAGCCGATTGTGGTCGTAAAAGGCCCGGTCATTCAGGCGCAGCTTGTGGAGACGATGACGCTGCTGACGCTCAATCATCAGTCCGTGATCGCGACAAAGGCCGCCCGCATCGTGCATGCGGCGGAGGGCAGGGCGATCATGGAATTCGGTTCCCGCCGTGCGCAGAGTGCGCAGGCCGCCATTCTCGGCGCGCGTGCCGCCTATATCGCCGGTGTCGGCGCAACCGCCTGTACGATTACCGACCGGGATTATGGTGTCCCCGCCGTCGGCACCATGGCCCACAGCTGGGTGCAGCTCTTTCCGACCGAATATGAAGCGTTCAAAAGATACGCGGAGACCTATCCCACCAACTGCCTGCTGCTGGTCGATACCTACAACGTGCTCAAATCCGGCGTGCCGAACGCCATCAAAGTATTTGACGACGTGCTGAAACCTTTGGGCATCCGGCCGAAGGGCGTCAGGATCGACAGCGGAGACATCGCTTTTCTCTCCAAACAGACGAGAAAGATGTTGGATGACGCCGGTTATCCGGACTGCGGCATCGTCGCCTCCAATTCTCTGGATGAATTCCTGATCAGCGACCTGATCCATCAAGGCGCCTGTGTCAACAGCTTCGGCGTCGGCGAGAATCTGATCACGGCCAAGAGCGATCCGGTCTTTGGAGGCGTCTATAAGCTGGCCGCGGTCGAGAGAAACGGGCTGCTCGAGCCCGCCATCAAGATCAGCGAAAGCGTCGGCAAGATCACGACCCCGGGCTTTAAGACATTTTATCGTTTCTACGACAAAGAGAGCGGCAAGGCGTGCGCGGACTATGTCTGCCTCCGCGACGAGCCCGCTCCGGATACCTCCGTACCGTTCGAGATCTTCGATCCGAACGCGACATGGAAACGCAAGGAGATGGACAACGCCGAAGCAAAGGAGATGCTGGTTCCGATCTTTCTCCGCGGCAAGCAGGTTTACGAATGCCCGCCGCTTCGGGAAGCAAAGGACTACTGCGCCGCGCAACTCGACACCCTCTGGGAGGAACTCCGGCGCTTGGAATACCCGCACAAATATTACGTCGACCTCTCCCAGAAGCTCTGGACGCTCAAGGATTCCATGCTTCACCGCGCCGAGCACTGAGAAGATCCGCCGATTTGGCATTCGAGAACATGCAGTCGAAAAAGGCCGGAGGATATCCTCCGGCCTTTTATATTCTCTCGCGGTTTTGCCGTACAGGGCAGGAAATCTCTGCCGCCGATGAAGCCGCACTTTGTCTTTTCGCCTTTTCATATATTTCGCGTACAAAAAAATGCCTTTTTCTCCCGCTTTTTGATTCCGCGGAAATCTCCGCCGTGCCGATGTGCAGCGCGCTTTTTGCGGGCACGAAGACGCCGCCGACCATGTTTCTTCGGTTCCGGAAAAAAGAGGGAAACGCGCCGGCCCGGAGCCCGCAGCCTTTCGAGAGCAGTTCGCCTTTTTCGTCCTCCGCGCCCCTCCTTATTATTTTACCTATAAATAAATTGTCGTTTTTGTGGACAAAAAGAAAAAAGATGTAGGCGAATCCGTCCGGAACGGCTTTTACGGGGGACTTGTCTCCCGCCGAAATCCCGGATCCCGCGGAGAATTAGTTTGCATAAACTCTCATAAAACACAGAATTAATGAAAATATATGCGAAAAAGAAACTCACGGATTCGTGGATTGTTTTTTCGCGGGATAAGGAAGAAGATGGAAAATGCGTGGCGGCCGTATAGCCGAGGAAATTTTAGCCAAGGATCCGCAAAAGAGGCTTTTCTCTTTTATTACTAAGAAACGGGTAAAAAAATAGGCGCAAAGCCCAAAAAAGACCTTGACACCTTTTCTTAAAAGCAATATAATAATAAAATGTACCATAATGGATACCTGTGCCGTACAAAGATTATATTACCACAAATTGTGCGGGAATGCAAGTGGTCCCAACGAAAATAATGACGTAAATACGGATGAATGGAGTGGGCTAAATTTGGTAAATATGAAACCTGTCACGCTCGGCAAGAATGTCCGCATGAGTTTCGCAAAGATCAATGAAGTCCTCGAGATGCCGAACCTGATCGAGGTACAGAAGGCTTCATACCAGTGGTTTCTTGACGAAGGATTGAGAGAGGTTTTCCGCGACGTTTCCGCAATTTCCGATTATTCCGGCAACCTGATCCTCGATTTCATTGATTATCATCTCGAAAAAGAGCCGAAATATTCCATCGAGGAATGCAAGGAGCGCGACGCCACCTATGCTGCGCCGCTGCGTGTCCGTGCGAGGCTCCAAAACAAAGAGACCGGCGAAATCAAGGAACAGGATATTTTTATGGGTGATTTCCCGATCATGACTGAGAGCGGCACCTTTGTGATCAACGGCGCGGAGCGCGTCATTGTTTCACAGTTGGTCCGTTCTCCGGGCGTATACTATGGTCTGGCCTACGACAAGACAGGGAAAAAGCTGTTTTCGAGCACGGTCATCCCGAACCGCGGCGCATGGCTCGAATATAAGAGCGACCAGAACGATGTGTTTTATGTCCGTATCGACAAGAACCGCAAGCTTCCGGTCACGACCTTTATTCGTTCCCTCGGCCTTGGGACGGACCCTCAGATCCGTGATTATTTCGGCGATGAGCCGATGCTTGAAGCCACCATCGAAAAGGACGGCACCAAATCAATGGAGGAGGCGTTGCTTGAGGTTTACCGCAAGCTCCGTCCGGGCGAGCCGCCGACCATCGAAAACAGCCAGACCCACCTCGCGAACCTGTTTTTCGATCCGAGGAGATACGACATCTCCAATGTCGGCAGATATAAATATAATAAAAAGCTTTCCCTGACCAGACGCGTCGCCGGCGCCACGCTGACGAGGCCGGCTGCCGATCCGATGACCGGCGAAGTGTTGTTCGAGGCCGGCACCGTGCTCACAAGAGCCGACGGCGAGCTGCTCGACAAAAAAGGCGTCAAGGAAGTCTTTGTCGATGCCGGAAACGGCCGCGAAGTCAAGATCATCTCCAACAACATGGTGAACGCCGAGGATTTCCTCCCGCTGACGAAAGAGGAGTTGGAGCAGCTTTTTGTCGACGACAAGGTCCGTTTCACGGTTCTGTGCGACATCATGGAGCAGGCCGGAGACGACAAGGAGACGCTGGTTGCTCTGATTAAAGAGAACATCGACGAGCTGGTGCCGAAGCATATCGTCATCGACGACATCTATGCCTCCATCAATTATATGTGCAATCTCTACTGGGGATTCGGCAATGTGGACGATATTGACCATCTGGGCAACCGCCGCGTCCGCTGCGTCGGAGAGCTTTTGCAGAACCAGTTCCGCATCGGTTTCAGCCGGGTGGAGCGCGTCATCCGCGAGCGCATGACGATTCAGGCGCAGGACAGCGAAACCATCACGCCGCAGGGACTGATCAACATCCGTCCGGTCGTCGCCGCGATCAAGGAATTTTTCGGTTCCTCTCCGCTTTCTCAGTTTATGGATCAGACGAATCCGCTCGCCGAGCTGACGCATAAGCGCCGTCTCTCCGCGTTGGGCCCCGGCGGCCTTTCGCGTGACCGCGCGGGATTCGAGGTCCGAGACGTCCACTACAGCCATTACGGCCGCATGTGCCCGATTGAGACGCCGGAAGGCCCGAACATCGGACTGATCTCCTATCTGGCCACCTACGCCAGAATCAATAAATACGGCTTCGTCGAGGCGCCGTTCCGCAAGGTGGACAAAGCCACCGGCATCGTCATGGACGAAGTGGAATATATGACCGCGGACGTGGAGGACGATTACGTCGTCGCGC
>Ga0116162_10001582_pt1 | contig 14771 bp, 11 predicted proteins | sample AD_UKC105_MetaG_FD_89875 | JGI IMG/M metagenome (GOLD analysis project Ga0116162, IMG submission 89875) | Active sludge microbial communities of municipal wastewater-treating anaerobic digesters from Hong Kong - AD_UKC105_MetaG | ecosystem: Engineered > Bioreactor > Anaerobic > Digestate... | reverse complement strand
GTATTGTCAGTAAGGGTGGCGTAATCCATGACCTGCAGGAGTGTGTTGAAAATATCCTGGTGGGCCTTTTCGATCTCATCAAGAAGGAGTACCGAATACGGGGTTTTTCTTATTGCCTCGGTAAGGAGCCCCCCTTCATCGTAACCCACATATCCGGGAGGGGCACCCACAAGACGGGCAACCGTATGCCTCTCCTGGTATTCACTCATATCAAACCTGTGCAGTTCAACACCCAGGTTATATGCAAGCTGCCTTGCCAGTTCAGTCTTGCCCACACCGGTAGGCCCCACGAATAGCAGGGAAGCTATAGGCTTATCAGGATTACCGAATCCAGCCCTGTTTCTTTTAATTGCGTCCACCACAAGGTCAATGGCACTCTCCTGGCCGAAGATCTCTTTTTTGAGTTCAACAGTGAGATCCTTCAACCTGTTCTTCTCAGTAGATGAAACACTCCTTTCAGGAAGCTTGGCGATTCTTGCCACAACTTTCTCAACGTCCCCTGTGCCTATCTCAACCACTCCCGCTTCAGGGGATTCCGGGGACCTGTAAATTTTTGCGTAGGCTCCGGCTTCGTCAATCACGTCAATTGCCTTGTCCGGAAGGTGCCTGTCGTTTATATATTTTGCCGAAAGCTCGGCAGCCGCTTTCAGCGCGTCATCTGTATATACAACAGAGTGGTACTCCTCGTACCTGTCCTTTATCCCCTGAAGTATCTTTACCGTATCTTCAATTGTCGGTTCAGGAATCTCTATCTTCTGAAACCTGCGGGACAGGGCCCTGTCCTTATCAAAATATTTTTTATATTCTTCGTATGTTGTCGAGCCTATACACTTGATGCTCCCCGCTGAGAGTACAGGTTTCAGCATATTAGAGGCGTCCATTGAACCGCCTGACACCGCACCGGCACCAACGACCGTATGAATCTCATCAATGAAGAGAATAACGTCATCCATCTTCTTGAGTTCTGAAATGACACGCTTCATTCTCTCTTCAAAGTCACCCCGGAACTTTGTCCCCGCAAGGAGAGCCCCCATGTCGAGTGAGTATATCTTAAGATCCCTCAGCCCTTCCGGAACATCTCCGTCAGCGATTCTCTGCGCGAGCCCCTCTGTTATGGCAGTTTTCCCCACGCCCGGATCTCCTACGTGTACAGGATTGTTCTTGTTTCTGCGGCACAGGACCTGTATAGTTCTTTCTATTATTTCCTCCCTGCCAATTAAGGGATCTATTTCACCATTCAGCGCTTTTTCTGTAAGCTCTGTGGTATATGCCTCTATTATCTTGTTGCCGCTCTTATCCTGTTCCTCTTTCAGATCTTCCTCGAGTATATCATCATAGGAATCTTCAGGGAAAACAGAAACCCCGTGAGATATAAACTTCAGCAGTTCATACCTGGAGATCCCCTCCTGGCTTAAGAAATAGGCAGCAAAGGACTCCTCCTCATCAAGGATCGAGACAAATACATCGCCAAGATCAAGCGTGCTCTTCTGCGCTGATGCTGTATGCCATATGGCCCTCTCCATTACATTCTGAAAACCGGCAGACTGTCTCGGTTCATCGACCTCTGCCTCCTCCATCTTTGTCGTGAAAAACTCCTCTATATTCTTTTTGAGTGAACGGACATCCCCTCCGCTCCCCTCTATTATACTCCTCCCCTCTTCAAAATCAAGAGAAGCATAGAGGATATGCTCAGGAGTAAGATACTCATGCTTCTTATTTTTTGCCTCGCTAAACGCAGCCATGAGAACGTCGTTTAATACAGGGTTTAATTCCATAATCTGTCCTTTATTTTATCATGCTCTTTCATACGTACATCTAAGGGGAAACTCTTTCTCCTTAGCCATAAGATGCACTTCTTCGACTTTAGTTACCGCAATATCAAAGGTATACGTACCGCATATACCCGCACCCTTTTTATGAACATCAAGCATAACCTGCGTCGCCTTTGCCGCAGGCATATGAAACACTTTCATAAGGACCTCCACCACAAAATCCATTGTGGTATAATTGTCATTATGAAGGACAACCCGGAACATCTCCGGTTCTTTCACTTTCTCTTTCGATTCAAGCTTGACGCTTCCGTCACTGTAATCACCTGAACCAGCAGCCATTGCTGCACCTCCATTATCTGAATATAAATAATTTTCAGCAGCATTTCAAATCATACTGCCTAAACAGCCCCATTGCTCTCAGGGTATTATATATAAAATTCAGTATTTAAAATACTTTAATTTTCCCGTACCTTGCGATTGCCTTGATTAAAAAATAGCCGAAAGTAGGGAGTTCCTCCCCTTTTATAAGGTATATCCTCTTTATAATAAAAGCACAGGCGTACTGCTTCATGTCAAGGCTTTTGACGATCCTGAATATAGTACTGAAAGTCTGTTCAAAAAAGACAATAAATACCCTTGTAAGAAATTCATCAACATCGTCCTTCACTTCAGGGAAAAACCTGCTGAAAGGGATTTTTTTATCATTGTACAGAAAAATCTCGGTAAATTTTTTTATACCGAAATCCATCCCCAGCAGATAATAAACCAGTGTAATACACTTCTCCGTATTCTGATTCATTGATAAGGAACCGGGAAGGGCCCTGTAAACCTGAAAGAGCGAATCCACAAGGTTCTTCACCCCTTCCTCATCCCTGTCCATGGCGGTAATTCTTTCGCTTTTAAAAATTTCAGTTATAATAGTATCTATTCTTGCTCCATACTGCCTTCCGAATGGAGTCATGAGCAGCCTGTCAGAAAACTTTATACTGCTTTCATCGTTTCTTATATTCTCGACAGCTTTTGCCTCCAGGGCCTCCTCGGCCTCAACCTGCCTTGCCCTTACCTTTGCAGCAGCAATATCCTGAAAATAGTTAAGAACCTCTTTGACATTTGAATTTATCAGGAAAAGAGAAAGCCTATCAGCCCGTGTTATAAGGTTAAGGTTCCTTCTTGTATGGTCATCCTCATTGAAGAAATACTTCATGTATGTCCTGTCGTCCCACCAGTCTGTACGGTTCATAATTGTCAGGTAGGCGTCATGAAGAGAAGCGGCGACATATCCATGCTGGGCCTTATGCGAAATCGTTATATTTCCGGAACTTAAATCCTTATAGGTTTTTACATGCCCGTGAAGTTCATTTATCGGTATGGACATAGTAGTATTGCTTTTATTCATATTCATGTTATACTGCTGGACCTGGTGATTAAGCCTGTTTTCAAGAAGGGTCCTGAGGCTGATGTAGGATGATATGCCGCCCGGATTACCCGGATCTGAAAAAATGTTGGATATAAACTCCCCTTCAAGGTCTCTTTTCCCTTTCTGGGCAATAATATAAATTCTTGACAGTGCCTGGATTTCAAGGAGCAGTTCGATTATAAGATTAGTCTGCGTACTGTTCAGGCTGTAATTGAAATTTATTATACCTGAAAGCTTCCCCTCTGTTATAACCTCAGCGTAATCTGTTAGTTTATTAAAAATCCTGCTTATTGTGTTATAATCGATAAAAGGAGTAATCCCTTTTATCTTTTCTGTTACCTCTTTATTAATAACAATCTCATCCATCAAAAATCCCCGTCTCAGTATATGAAAAAAAACATATGTATATTAAAAATAAAAATTCCAGAGTTTGTTTACTACATATTCATAACAAATAATATCCTGCTGCCTGTAATATAATCAAGCACTTCACAGGTAATCGGTTTTTTTATTTCAAACTCTGTGAAAATATATTCTTTCGTTATTTATTCCTTTTTTTAAACATTAAAACGTTTACGATTCCTGTTACCCGCAGATCTGAAACTATTCAATTATTTTATTTTTACATATGGATAAATATCTATTAATTATTGCTGTTTTTCCCATAAATACTGTATATAAAGTAATCAATAACGGTAATTATACCTGAATATTTATTTTAAATAATTATACACACCGGCAACCCCGAACGATAGTGATTATAGAGCCTCTATTATAAATTTGTTTTTGTAATAAAAGCCAGTATTTATTCCTTACCTTTTTATAATAAAAATGCACTATTACCCCCGCCGCCGAAATCGGCGGGGGTATATAATTACTACTTTTTACACTAAAATATATATTTAGAAATTATTACTGAATAAAAGCTGAATTATTACAGAAAAAATTTGAATTTTTTTGAATAATTTAGCATATTAAAATTTAATTGATTATCTTTATAATATAGATATAAAGGCAGTTATTCAATAATCAGAAAGAACAAAAACCAAATTTAGCAACCTGATATTTACGAATGAAACTGAGACTGCAAATAAATAAAACAGATTTTCCGGATCCGGGAGTCAGTAAAAATGATTAATATACTTGTTGTTGAAGACGACAAACCATCCGGCCTGATCCTTAAAAAGCTGCTTATCAAATCAGGATACAATGTCCTCGACACGGTAAGCACGGGAGAAGAGGCGCTAAACGTAATAAAAAAACAGAAAACAGACCTGGTACTTATGGATATTACACTCCCCGGAGCTATAGACGGGGTAGAGACTGCTGAACGTATTTACAAAGAAAACAATATACCGTTTATATATATTACTGCGGGTACAGACGGCCCGACTTTCGAAAGGGCAAAAAAATCTCTGCCGCTGAATTATATAGTAAAACCGTTCAATTCCCAGTCCCTCAGTTCATCCATTGAAATCGCTTTATTCAAATTTGACATGGAGAAAAAACTGAAGGAGAGTGAATCCCACAAGAAAAAGATCATCGAATCACTTCCCGATATTATTTTTTCGATTAAAAGAGACGGCTCCCCCTATTCTGAGCAGGATGTAAAGATTATGAAAAAAGTATGGCCCGGTGATATTGCGTCACAGGCCACACCTGCGATAGAAGAGGCGTTTAAAACAGATTCAGCCAAAAAGTATGAGTTCGGTCTGGACACGGATTCAGGAAAAAAATTCTATGAATCAATAATAATCTCCCTGGGAGCGGACTCCGCACTTATCTCTACAAGGGATATAACCGAGCTTAAAAAACATGAAGCTGATATTGAAGATCAGATGGTTCAGCTTGAAAAAGCAATTAATGACCGCACAGGCGAGCTTCAAAAACTCAACAAGTCCCTTATATATGAAATTGATAAAAGGAGCATGGTCGAAGAGGAGATTAAACTCTTTGTTGATGTGACTGAACAGAGCCCCAGGAGCCTTATAATTTTTGAAAGAACAGGGATCGTTAAATATGTAAATAAGGCATTCTCGAATATTTCAGGGTACAGCAAAGAGGAGCTGACAGGGCTCAGCGTAACCGAAACCCCTAACCCTATCATTCCCGAAGATTCAATGATAAAACAGTTCAGAGGGAATGAAACCTGGACAGGTGAAATCTATAATACGAATAAAAAAGGAGAACTCTATTACCTTAATGTTACAGTATCGAAGATACGAAACAAGGAGGGGAAAACAACCAACTTTGTAGTCACAGGGGATGATATAACAGAAAGAAAACGGGATGAACTTGAACTTGACAGGATGAAGCAGAGCCTCAGGGGAACAGCGGCAGACACGATAGACAAGGAGATGGACTGGCAGTCATGGAAAGAAAAGATGCTGGAAAGAAACATCTCCAGGACTGACAAATCAATATTCAGCAACATCAACAACAGCTTCACACAGGGGGCCGGATTCGGAACGCTGATAACGTTTATGGAGATGATGTCCAAATCATCAAATGTTGAGGATGACAAACGTATTGTAGAAGAATCCCTCTTTCAGGAGGCAATGAAAAACGTCAAAATTGCCCAGGATGCCTTTAAAATATTTGCGGGTATTGACTGGATTATATCCAATACTTTTGAACTGGAACTCAAAACAGTTAAGGATCTCTACACCATCCTGAAAGGCGTTATAAGTAAAAATTCAAAGTTTGCCCCGATCAATAAAAACCGGATAATAATAAATGAACTGCCACGGGGTATGAAAAATAAAAAGTTAAGAATAAACTCGCAGTATCTTGCCGAGGCAGTGTCGGAACTCATAATTAACGCGCTTAAGTTTTCAAGAAACGACACCAATGTTCTTGTAATGCTATACTCACAGAATTCAAATGTAAGGCTTTCTGTAATTAATGAGCCGATGAAAACCGGGGACGGTATTACAGGCATCCCCCCCGAATTTGAAAAGGTAATCTTTGAACCTTTTTACAGAATATCTAAACTGGTATTCGAAAAATATAACACTCTTGATTTTGGCATAGGGCTCACTTTCGTTGAAAAGGTAATATCAAGACACGGTGGTGAAATATTTGCTGAAAACATTCTTGATTACTCTGATATAAAGAAAGATCCTGTCACAAAAGTAAATCTCATGATATCTTTCCCAATCGCAAGGGATTAAAGGAGGAAACAATGCCATATGTTAACGTGAAAGTTGCCGGGCCTCTTACAAAAGAACAGAAATCAGCTCTTGCTGAAAAGATAACATCCGCACTTGAAGATATTGCAGGGAAAAATCCCAAAAGCACATACGTTGTATTTGAGGAAGTTGACAGGGAAAACTGGGCAGCCGGCGGCAAACTGCTTACGGAAAATTAGCATGCTGCTTTCAGTAAAGGAATTAAATAAGAGCTACAGGATTGCCGGAAAAAGGATCAGCATAATAAACAACCTTTCCATGGAAATTGACAGAGGCCGGATTGTCGCAATTACCGGTAAATCAGGCTGCGGAAAAACCTCTCTTCTTAATATTATAACAGGCATCTCAAAACCTGACAGAGGCGAGATACGGTTCAATGGCAGAAAACTCCATCTGAAATCGGATTTCCTTATGTCAAAAGTACGCAACAGGGACATAGGGCAGATATTCCAGACATTCAGGCTGCTTGAAGATGAGACTGTAATCTCTAATGTTCTCATGCCCGCAAGGATAAGGGGAAAAGCCGGAGGGAGGGTAAAGAGTTACGCACTGGATATTCTGGACAAGGCCGGCATATTTGAATTCAGAAATACAAAGGCGGGGCTGCTGTCGGGCGGCCAGAAGCAGCGTGTAGCCATAGCGCGGGCAATGGTAAACAGGCCTTCACTGATACTGGCAGACGAGCCCACTGCAAACCTTGATTCTGAAACCGCCATGGATATTTTCAGGCTCCTTGAGACACTGAAAAATGAAGGTAAGTCGATTATTATAGTCACCCACAGCGACTATATGCTGAAAATCGCCGATCATTCATACAGGATGGAGAATGGGACCCTCACAGAGATAAAAAAACCGCGAAGTGCCGCCGGTGTAAAAGCCGCAGCAAAGCGGAAAAAAAATGTCAGCGAAAAGAATAAAAAATGATAAACAGAATATACCTTATAATAAAAGAGCTTGGAGGAGGGAAATTCATTTCATTTATAGTTTTCTCTGTTATACTCCTTTCAGTGGTTGCTCTCCTTTCATTCTCCATACTTTCAGATAACTTCAATAATTACATAAATAAAAAATTCGCTTCAGCAATTCCCCCTGATGTAATCAAGGTAAAACCGGGGGAAAGTAAAAGCATTTTCCTTTTCTCAACAGGAAGCGGTAAAGAACTCAACGCAACGGCCATAAAAAGGATGTACAGGATTAAAGGTGTCGCGAAAGTTGACCCTGTAATGGCAGTAACGGTCCCTTCATCGGCAACAATCTACTTCTTCTCCTTCCAATACAGAACTGATCTAATCTGCGCAGGCGCAAGCTACAACTTTGTACGAAACGACCTTCGTTCACAGGAGATGAAGAGAGCGTGGAGGATGGGGACTCACGAAAGAGGGGTGCCCGTTCTGGTCCCGAAAACTCTTATAGATTCATATAATAACGGACTGGCAGCGGCAAACGGGCTCCCTGAAATTATACCGGCCAGACTTTCAGGCCTTAAGTTCAAACTTTCTTTCGGAAGATCAAGCGTGGCGGCATACGAAGGTGCATTTGACTCATCATCAGTTGTAGCCGGATATACTGACAAGGTAAATATAACAGGTCTTGTTATACCTATCAAAACAGCGCGTGAAATAAACAAAAAGTACGGAAAATCGGACCGTTACATGTTCGCACTGGTAAAAGTAAAGGACCACAAAAATATCGGTTATGTAAAATCCCAAATCAGGAAAATGGGGTATGTTATAGAAACCGGTGAAAGTCTTTCCGCGGAAATACTGAAACTGAGAAAAGCAGTCAATGCCTTTATACTTACAATGATGACACTTGTATCCGCACTTGCCGCACTTACTGTAGGCCTCTGCTCGGTTACGGCGGTATGGGGGAGGATTGACTACTACAGGATACTCCGTACTCTTGGCGCATCAAAATTCTTCATTGCGCTTACAATACTTGTCAAATTCGCTGTCATGGGTGCTCTCGCAACACTGGCCGGAATCTATATAGTTAACGGGATGAAGGAATATGCCGCTTCAATGATAACAATACCCGGCGTAAAACTTATACTTGATATCAGCAGAAGTTATATGCTATTCATAATTTCAGCAGGTACAATCATTCCTGTTGTCTCTTCACTCCCCGCAATAATCAGGATGTTCGCTGTCAAGCTTGACCGAAATTAATACCAGAGGAGACCATCTCGAAAGCTCTCTCAAAGGCGCGAGAGAATGCCCCATAAAAAAATCCGGCTATTGCCGGATTTTTTTATGATGACTTTTATCTGATAAATCAACCTGCTGAAATAGCGTCAGCGGGGCATACACTTTCACATGTTCCGCAATCGATACATGCATCGGGATCAATCTCATGAACATCTCCCTTCTCATGTATAGCATCTACCGGACACTCTGCCGCACAGGCGCCACAGTTTGTACATACGTCTTTATCAATTTTATATGCCATCTTTTCCTCCTGATGAGAGTTTATATTCCATAAAAAGAGTTCAGCAAAAAGCTAAAATTCTTAATTATAGGAGCAGACAACCTATTTCAAATGTTAAAAAAAATGTCAAGATTTAATAATAATTCCGGACAAAAAATACCTGAATTATTATTAAAGGGGTCAGAGCCTTTTCTTTTCGCCAAAAATACTACCAGGCAAAACCTGCAGTAAGACCTATGGCATAACCGTTATCCAGATAATATGAAGCAGGAACATCTATAAACACAGGACCTATACTTAAGCCCGCATTAGCAGTAAGTTTTGGCCTGAAACTGTCAGGCTCTATATCCTTTGTACTGGCATCTATTGTTATAGTCCCCTCCGCAGCCGCAGGGGCTGTAATCACTGCTGAACCATCACTATGTATAGTTAAATCTGTCTTCCCCCACGCATAATCAAATCCACCGCCAACACCGATATTTATGGTCCAGAAAAGTCTGAAAGATGTATATATTTCAACAGGTATAACATATGTCGAAACATCCATCTCAAGATTAATAGATGGATCAATTAAAGCAGTGTAACCTCCGCTTATAACCTCAAAAGAATCAATTTCCTGAGAATAAACAATATTACTGTTTGAATAAATAAATCCACTTTCTATATTAAATCCGCGCCACAAAAGGGCCCTCGCAAGAATAGATTTAGTCCGGATAATCTGATAATCTACTAATACCCCTATTAAGCTTGAATTGTAATCTACCCTATAATCTGATTGATCTAATTCATAATTGAATTTACCGAATTTGAAAGACATATATAAGCCATCAATAATAAATCCGAGATTAATACCCATCTGACCAACAACCGGATTAAATCCTACTCCTGCATAAACATCCCCATTATCAATATCATCTGGTATATCTTCATAAAATGTCATGCTGTCATCAGGAGCCTGAACTGAAGCCATTGTCCCAACAGAGACAGCAAATAAATCATACCCCTGATAACCTCTCAATGTAGAAGCATGTGACGCATAAATACTGGCGTTTCCAAAACCTCGAGAAAAATCTGACATATCTGCATATTTATCAACCAGATTATGAACCTCAGCTTCAATCAGACTCTTTACAGCAGCATCAATCGCACCGCCGCTATCAAAAGTTACATCAACTGTAACTGCCGCAAATGAATTACTAATCGAATAGTATAAAATAATACCTATCAGCAATAATATATTTGTTATTCTCTTCATACCTTTCATTCCCCGAACACCGATATTGCAATTTACAGCTTAAAATTACCTTAAGCAAGAACTTTTTGCCAACACCAGTTTTTACTATACAATAATCCCATTATGTCAACTGATTACTTAGATTGTTACCAGCTGGCAGTTTCTCCTGATTATTATTTTATCGGAATTTTCACACCTCCGGTTAAGGAAGAAACTGGCGGGGTCAGAGCATATTCTCTTAATTATAATATGTAACAGCGAATTGCAGTAAAATTGTGATTTAATCATTCAAAACTGGCCATTAAAGCCTCTGACTTTCAAAAAATTCATACTGGATTCAAATAAGGCTCTGACCCCGATATCCCCGAGATAAAAAAGGAGGCCTGTAAAAAAGGCCTCCTTCTGCAAAAAGGGTCAGAGCCCCCTGCTTTTTATTAAAGATTTACTTTATAACAACCTCTTCACCTTTAATATCAATCTTCAGCGTCCCGCTATCCTTCAGGTCACCTGAAAGGAGCTTTACTGAAAGAGGATTGAGTATATGGGCCTGAATCGCACGTTTAAGGGGACGCGCTCCAAACTGAGGATCATACCCCTCCATAACAAGAAAATCAAGAAAACGCTGCGTCATCTCAAGAGATATCCCGCGCTCCCTGAGCCTCACAGCAACATCGGCAAGCTGATTTTTCACTATGGAGCCTATATTCTCCCTGGTAAGAGGATTGAATATTATAGTCTCATCCACCCTGTTTAAAAATTCAGGCTTAAAGAACATCTTCAACTCCTGCTCAACACCAGCAAACCTCTCCTCTTCAGGTATGGAAGTGTCACTTATATACGAAGTCCCTATATTGGAAGTCATAATAATAAGAGTGTTTTTGAAATCCACCACGCGCCCCTTTGAGTCTGTGAGACGCCCCTCATCGAGAATCTGTAGGAAAATATTATACACATCGTGATGGGCCTTCTCAATCTCATCAAAGAGGATCACGCTGTAGGGCCTGCGGCGTACGGCCTCTGTAAGCTGCCCCCCCTCCTCATATCCCACGTATCCGGGAGGAGCACCGATAAGGCGGGCAACCGCATGCTTCTCCATATACTCCGACATATCTATACGCACAATGGCCTTCTCATCATTAAAAAGAAATTCCGCAACTGCCTTTGCTGTTTCTGTTTTACCCACACCTGTGGGCCCCAGGAATATAAATGTACCCATTGGCCTGTTCGGGTCCTGTATTCCTGAACGTGAACGGCGCACAGCGTTTGATATCGCCTCAATAGCCCTGCGTTGTCCGATAACACGTTTTTCAAGAAGCTCCTCCATTCGAAGGAGCTTCTCCTTCTCTCCCTCAAGCATTCGTGAAACCGGAATGCCTGTCCAGCGGGAAACCACTGCCGCTATTTCCTGATCAGTGACCTCCTCTTTCAGAAGAGATGTCTCTCCCTGCATTTCACGGGCACTTTTGTTGAGCTCCTCAATCTCCTTTTCAAGCTCAACGATCTTCCCGTAACGGATCTCCGCAACTCGGTTCAGGTCACCCTCACGCTCTGCACGCTGTTCCTCAACGCGATACTGCTCAATGGCCTCCTTCACGTTGCTGATCTTTTTTATGATCTCCTTCTCCTGCTGCCACTGTGCGACCAGCACGCTCTTCCTTTCGTTAAGATCAGCGAGTTCCTTCATGATCTTATCAAGTCTCTCCCCGGAGGCCTGGTCCTTCTCCTTCTTGAGGGCCTCGCTTTCGATCATCAGCTGCCTTATGCGCCTTTCAATCTCATCAATTTCAAGCGGCATCGAATCGATCTCCATCTTGATGATTGAGGCGGCTTCATCCACCAGGTCTATAGCTTTATCAGGAAGGAAACGCGCGGTTATATATCTGTCGGATAGCATCGCAGCTGCAACACACGCCGAGTCGGAGATTCGCACTCCGTGATGCACCTCATACTTCTCCTTCAGCCCCCTGAGTATCGCTATCGTGTCCTCAACGCTTGGCTCAGTCGTATAAACAGGCTGAAACCTCCTCTCAAGGGCCTTGTCCTTTTCAATATATTTCTGGTACTCGTTCAGGGTTGTCGCGCCGATTGTGCGCATCTCGCCACGCGCCAGCGCGGGCTTCAGCATATTGGAGGCGTCCACCCCTCCTTCCGCTGCCCCGGCACCTATAAGAGTGTGAAGCTCATCTATAAAAAGTATGATTTCACCGGCAGACTCCTCCACCTCCTCAATTACCGCCTTAAGGCGCTCCTCAAACTCACCGCGGAATTTCGCCCCCGCGATAATCGCACCCATGTCAAGTGCAATGAGCCTCTTGTTTTTAAGATTTTCCGGGACATCCCCTGCAACCATCCTCTGGGCCAGTCCCTCTACGATTGCTGTTTTACCGACACCCGGCTCACCTATCAGAACAGGATTATTCTTTGTACGGCGTGTCAGCACCTGCATTACACGGCGGATCTCCTCGTCACGTCCGATTACAGGATCAAGCTTGTTAAGCCGCGCGTAGTTTGTGAGATCGCGACTGTAACGGCTCAGCGCGTTGTACTTGTCCTCCGCATTTTCATCATCAGCCTTTTTACTTCCGCGAAGGTCCATTAGTACACGCAGTATATTATCCCGATTAAATCCGTAGGAGTTAAGGATCTGCTTTGCCTTTGGAGAATCCACTTCAGAAAGGGCAAGCACAAGGTGTTCAGTGCTGAGATACTGGTCTCCCAGTTTAACAGCATGGTTCCACGCCCCGTTAAGCACGTCTCTCCCCTTTGTAGAGAGTGCGCCCCCGCCCGGACCTCCTCCCACCTGACGCGGCATACTTTTTATATACTGGTCCAGCTCGCTCTTTATGTCACGGCACGGGGCCCCGAGCTTTTCCGCAATTGCTGTGAATATCCCTCCATCCTGCTCCATGAGAGCTTTAAGTATATGTTCAGGATGAATTTCAGGACTGTTGGCTTCAGTTGCTATGTTCTGGGCACCATTGATTACATCCTGCGCCCTCAGTGTAAGACGATCCATTCTCATAAATACATGTCTCCTCAATATGTAAATTAAGGGATTTTTAAGAAGATAAAAAGGTCAGAGTTATAAAGATTTTTATATTTTTAATTTTAAGTGTCAATATAAAAAGAAAGGTTACACCAAGATCCTTTACTCGAAAGATTATAATAAATGAAGCCAGTCTCTGATAAGACTGGCTTCATTTATTATAATTACCTGTTTATATTGATAAGATCATTTTTTCTTTATAAGTTCGTATTTTTTTTCCTCCGGATAGTTGAAAAGCCACAAACTGAACGGCAGTCCCGCAATTCCTATACAGAAAAGCCCTCCGCAACCGGCACCATAATTCAATTCCCCGTCAGACTTTTTTATTATGATATCAAAATCCTCATAATTATCTTTTACAAGCTTTACATTAAGTTCTGTCCAGAAGGGTCTTTGATCCTTATAAACGTATGGAGTATCTCCTTTGTATTCCTTGTCTATATAGACTTTCGCTCCTTCCGGTTCGGTACTGATTTTCATTGAGCTTGAACAGGCTGTCATCATTAACACCGTCAGAGTTAACAGAACTATAATTTTGTTATACATTTTATCACCCCTTAATTATTTAATTTTATAAAAATAAACAGCTAACAAATGTCAAGACAATTAGAAAAAAAGTGTATAATCTTGGAACACAACTCTAATAAGCAGCCCGGTTGTAATCCTGGAGAAAGTCCCCGCTCTGACCCGGAAAGTTATTAATTAAAAAACGCCGGGTGGGAGAGTCCGGCGTTTTGAATGGTACTGCGATGTTGGCTCAGACGTTTATTTAAGAAGCTGCAGCACTGTCTGCGATTTGGCGTTAGCCTGCGCAAGCATAGACGTAGCAGCCTGTGTAAGTATCTGGTACCTTGTAAAAGATGACATCTGCTCAGCCATGTCTGTATCACGGATACGGCTTTCAGAAGCCTGAACATTTTCATAGGCATTCATAAGGCCTTTAGCTGAATGCTCGAGCCTGTTATAATATGCTCCAAGGTCAGCTCTCTGTTTAGATACGATTCTTAATGCTTCGTCAGCAAGACCGATAAGTGAGTTCGCCTTTCCGGGAGTTGAAAGGGAGATAAATGTAAGAACGGTCGGGTTACGAAGCCCGAGAGCAGCTGTAGTCATTGTCTCAATGAATACTCTCTCTCTCTGATGCATATTTGGACCCATATGGAACCACATTGAAGCTGTTGGATGGAGTCTCGCGAATGAACCTGTGAGAAGCTTCATCTTGTTGAATTCCGCCTGGGATGCGATTCTGTCGATCTCATCAACAAGTTCCGATACCTCAACCTGGATCAGCTGTCTGTCCTCATCTGTATATGTACCGTTAGCAGCCTGAACTGCAAGTACCCTGATCCTCTGAAGAATTTCGTGAGTTTCTGTGAGGTAGCCTTCAGCTGTCTGAATAAGAGACATACCATCCTCGGTATTCCTCTCCGCCTGCCTCAAACCCTGTATCTGCGATCTCATTTTTTCAGAAACAGCAAGACCTGACGCGTCGTCACCGGCCTTATTGATACGCATACCTGAAGAGAGTTTTTCCACATCTTTTGTAATACTCCAGTCATGGAACTTGAGTGTTCTATGGGAGAAAATTGCAGCGATGTTGTGATTTATAATCATTTCATTCCTCCTTGAATTTAAATGCAATCATCCTTGATCGCACTCTAAATTGCCCGTTTCATACTCTAAG
>Ga0116162_10001577_pt1 | contig 14819 bp, 18 predicted proteins | sample AD_UKC105_MetaG_FD_89875 | JGI IMG/M metagenome (GOLD analysis project Ga0116162, IMG submission 89875) | Active sludge microbial communities of municipal wastewater-treating anaerobic digesters from Hong Kong - AD_UKC105_MetaG | ecosystem: Engineered > Bioreactor > Anaerobic > Digestate... | reverse complement strand
GACATAGAACCAGCAGTAAACGGATCTATCTTTTTACCTAAAAATGTTTCTACTTTATCATGTGTAACACTATTCCATCCAAACAACTTAGAAGTAGTTGCACGAGATAATCTATCATCTTCAACAGCTCTGTCTTCAGCATTGTAACCTTTTTGTAATCTACGATTCTGTTCGGTTAATAGTTCACTTTTCTTTAGATCCTCTGCTAACTTCTCATCTTTAGCTAATAATTCTCTACGTAATTCAATTTGTTTAAAACGATCATCAAAAGCTTTAAAGTCTTGTGCTCTAGTGCCTCTTAATCCTCCTTCTTTAGTAATAAAAAAATCTATAGATGCAGCACGCTCTTTCAATGCTAGTTGCTGTTCCAATTGTTGATATATAGTATCTCCAGGACCATTAGCTAAAGCAGCATAATTAGCAAGTGCAGTACGAGCTTGTGTAACACCACGAGTATCTTCAACTTCTTTACGTGTTGTTTCTATAAGATCACGCTGTAATCTTTTTAGTTCCAGTTCATGTTGATCTAAATCTTTAGTAGTAGTGTATTCATTTAGATCTTTCAATGTAGATATAGAATCCAATATTGCTGATCTAGCAGTAGGAACTTCTTCGCCTACAGGTAGACCCGTTACTGGATCTATATGTTTACCAAGTGCTACTTCCTCTGGAGAGCGAACATCAAAACTATAAGGACCAGAAACATCCTGATCAGTAAAAGATGGTTGAAATCCTGATATAGGATCTCTAGCTCTTCGTAGATATGCAGCTAACTCTAATGGATCATACTGTGCCATTATATTATGCTCCTAACAATCTACGAAGATTATTAAATTGTTTTTTAGCAGCAGAATTAGTCCTTAATAGATCACTACCACTAGCTGTAAGTTCATTAATATTACCACCACCACCTTGGAAGATAGCAAGTGCTTTCTCTATAGCTGATGGACCAGTAGATTGCTGCATACCAGCAATATTCAACTGTGTCATAAGTTTAGCCCATTCCACAGGATCTAGAACACTAGCACTTTTATTTTCACTCGATGTAGTTTTAGCTTGCTCTGAAGCAACAGTATTAGCAATCTCATCAGTAGTTGTGGTACTATTAGTAGCTTCTGTTCCAGTTTCAGTAGCACCTTTAGCAATATTAAGTGCCTCCATTAAAGCATTCTGTACAGCAGAACCACCACTAAGTAGCTGAGTCAGAACATTTGTTGCATTAACTTGATTAGCTACTGCTTGATTATATGCCTCTTCTTGCACCCTAGCCTGTGCTTCTCCAGTTCTTACTGCAGCATCTTGAGCAAGTAACTGGGATAGTGCATTACCTCCAAATCCTCCAGCTTCATTAGCACCTAACAGTGTGGATATAGCTTCCTCTTGTAATTTACGTGAGAGATCAGCTACTCTACCACCTGCCCTATCTACTGCTGCATTAGGATCTTGACTAGTTATCAAATTCTGAGTATTAGTAAGTCCAGTTCCACGAGCTTGGTCAATAGCAGATAGTAACGGATTACCTTGACCATTAGCCAAAGCTGCAATAGTATCTTGAAGAATCTTCAAAGATTCTTTATCTAATAGTTGTTTATTAATATTCTTAACACTATTAGTATTACTAACCCCTTGTGTTCTTGTACTAGAAGATCCAGATTTAGATGAAGATGTAGATCCAGTAGTATTAGTATTCGATGTAGAAGCTACAGGAGTTAAAGCATTATTTCCTAAACCTGATATGTTAAAGGAACTTCTTTTATTTATTAAGGTATTAAGATCAATACCACCTACACCTCCACTACTTAAATTACTCTTACTATAGGGAGTATAAGGAACAGAGAGTCTGCGAAAGTATAGAGCGGGTAAGCTACCCATGTTATATAACTCCTAAATTACCGTGTGTGTTTAATAGCTGTAAGAAATGCATTCAATGTTGCATCTCCACCATATATATTATTTAATATATCTAGTGCAGCAGCTCTATTCCTAGTCTGTGTCATACGTGTATAACGTGAAGGCTTTGATTCTAGTTTTTTCTTCTGTCTACCTACTACGTCCTGTTCTTGCTCAAGAGCTAATTGCTCTCTTTGAGTCCTTATCTTAGCAAGTCTTAATTCTTCTTGTTCTCTAGCCTTAGCTAAAGGACTTAGAGTTTTAGCTACTGCTTTCGGATCAAATATAGAAACTGGAGTTGTATCTACAAAAAAATCACCGGCCATGTTGATGTCCTTTAATAAGTCCACGTTTGATATGGAAACGCCCACGAAGTACAGTATTAATCCAGTATGCAGAAATATTAGGAGATATTCTAGCTCGTAATCCAGAGATTGTAAAAGATTTTAAATACTCCCATGCTATTGTACTCCAATCTAGAGAAGGTTCAAATTCTATAGTAGCTTCTGGTGCTTTAACAAACTCTAAATATGCTTCAATAAGTTTTGTTCTATTTATTCTGTGTACTGCATAATGGCCTAGAACTATGTAACTATCTGTTGGATTATCATTTGTTATGTATAGTTTTCCATCAGTTCCAAGAATAAGCAATCCTCTTTGTTGATTATCAAGATATTCTGAAATGTTTCCATAATCTTTATCCGCTTGATAGCCACTTTGATTATATGGCATTAGCGATGCTAATACTAAATAATCTTGATCACATGTACCCCAACGCTTTAGTTTAGTATCAAATATAAAAGCTCTCTTATAGGTAGGATATAAATTAGCACCCCATTTAGGAGCTTCTATCTCTACAGGTGATCCAGTAAATACATCAACAATACCCGGATCTGTAGATCCTCCATTACGTACTACTCTATTAGAGAATTGAATACTATTAGTTAATAGATTGATAATTAGAAAGCGATTTCCTATCATCTGTATAGATATAGGATGTCTGTATCTATTTAACCAATCACTAATTTCTCCTAATTGTTCTTGTACACTGCCTTGGACAGGATCAATTACATACAAACCAGTAGTATGCCAATAATACTGTAGTGACGCATTAGATGTTAAATGTCGTGGATCAATAAGACCTGGTGCGTTATCTATAGGAGTGAATGTAAACACATTCACACTATCTTTTACATATTTGGCTTGAATAACATTTCCTGTAGCATAGATAATAAAACCATCCTCATATCCAATTACTTTAACTATATCACCTTTAACTGCCTTAATAGATATTCTATTAGCTCTTGTTACAGTAGATGGAACAAAATCCATAGGGTCATTTATAGCAGACCATCCATTTTCATTTTCTTTGGTCCAGTAGCCTAGACGTCCACGAGCATAGAATATACCATCTACTTGCAATAAATCTACAGTCTCTGAAGTCGTACTTCCTCCATCTACAGTCCATAGAGTAGTACCATCTTGATCTAGTGTAGGTGAAGGAGTAGATCCATCAAAAATAGGCACATTGACTATTAAATCATAATCAGCTTCTGCATACGCATTCTGATCAATCTGAATAGTAGCACCTATATCCTGCAATAAGATAGTATCATAGATTAAAGAAATTATATCGTTAGAGTCATATATGGAGGATATTGGGATATTATATACTACTTCATTCAACATAACTGCTAAAGATGTTAATCCATATTCTTTAAATCCTTGTAATCTTAAGGTAGTTAAAACTTGTTCCAGTGCTTCAGGTTCCCATGCTGGATCATAACTATCACCTGGAGCTATATTCTCTGTACTGGTTAATTGGATGTTATTTGATACAGTAATTGGAACAGTACGTACTCCTCCTAAGTCCCATGTTTGTGGATCTAGCTTTGTAAAATTAAAGCTGCCATCTGGAGTTTCCAATACAACTTCTTCGAAGTTAACATCAGCTAGTATTTTTTCTTTTAAACGAGCAAGGACTGATGTAGATGATTCACTATCTGTAGCTAATATAGTATAGTCATGTCCATCTATGGTAACAGTTACTTCTTCATCTTCAGTATACGTAGTATATCCTGATAAGGTATTTATTCTGTACAGTGGTTTTAATTTATTAAACCATGAATGTGCTCCATCACCACTATCATGATTAGTCATACTAAGTACACTAGTAGTACCCGTATAAGATACAAATAAACTATTTGCACCTCCTGGGGTACTATAGATACTGACTATTTCAAATTCTAAAGACAACTCATCTTTATCATTTGCTAAATCAATTATATGCATTACATGAAAGTAATAATCCTTAGAATCATCATCTGCCATGAAGCCTTCAATACCATTTATTATTTTAGTTATAATATCAGCTTTTGTATCTGCGCCATCAATTACAATATCTACGGAAGCAATAATTGGATCACCTAAATCTATAGTAAGTGTACCACCTGTTGTAATATCCTCCATAACAAGTGTACTAGACCAATTACGACCTGTAAAAGCTTGGGTAACATTATATGTATCCCAAGTAGTAATTAATTCTTCTGGTTCTCCATTTCTATAAATAGCATATGTATCATAGCTTGTACTAAATGTAATAGTAGCATCTATGTCTACTTTCAATTTACTTAGATTATCCAATCTAGCAGGTAGTCCAGTATGAAATGGCGCAAGTACGTTTTGTTCTATATTCCATACTTGATGAGCCTTATCTACAGGATGTGAATAAGTTCCTAGATAGATACCGGAATCAGTATTAAATTCTACACTTTTATATGTATCGTCTCCTTCTGATCTGTCTTCTGCATTGATTGTAAATTGCCATACTTTATCTGTAGATATAATAAATGATGGATCTAATTCATCAAATAATACCTGTTCTGGTTCTACAGAATATAATTTATATATATGTTTAAGTCCTTTATAGTAAATATATAAATTATTTTCTATAAGTACATAAGTCCATAGTTCCCAGGGTGAAGCATGCCCTAATGTTGAACCCAGTACCCAAATCCAATCACCTTTTCCAGCTGGTAAATCTATTGTAATAAAAGCTGGCACAGATCCGACAGCAGCAGTATATGAACGGACAGCTGTATCGGAGCCACTCAATGATGATAGATACAAACCATTATTAGTAAAAGCGAGTTGAATAACATCCCCATGCTTAGTACGATAAGTAATAATCTCTTGTACTTTAAGTGATGCCAAAACTGTATCATCTATATTTCTATCCTTTCCAAAATAAGATGTATAACCTGCTTGTGTAGGTATTATATTCTTACCATCAATAATATCTAAATCAGGAATATGCATACCAGTATCAGATACTTTACCCATAGATACTGGATAGAGAGCATCATCTACTATACGAAGTCCTTGTTCTAGATTAAATTGAGAAGTAATGGCCATTAACTTTCACCATCCAATTGTTGTGATAATGCATATGTATCATATTTTGTAATAAAATTTAAATACGCATTTCCAGCTGTACCATCTCCTACAAGATCAATATAATCTTCATGTATATTCAATACAATACGTTCATTGGCTTTTACCATATAATCTTTTGTAGTATCAGGTGTGATACCATCAGATGAGAATTGGATAAGTACATTTTGTGTAGCAAAAATCTCTAGTAGTGTTTCTGTCTTATCAAAACCTGTTAACATTGCTGCTAATGGAGTAGCTGCATTAAATGCAGACTTTATATGTCCTTTAGACTCTAGTACATCTAAAGGAATATACTGTTGACTACTACTTGTCAGGGGGTATAAATTTTGTGCCATTATAATTTAGCCTATGCACTTTATCAGAATTATAATACTTACATGATTTACCAATTGTGGGATGACCAGGAATACGTTGTAGACAGCCTTGCATACGATAATGGATACATGGATAACATGTAGTAGAGAAGCCATGTGTAAGACGTCTATGTATTATGGTCATTACTATGTAATCAATTCATTATTCTTCTCGAAGAAAGATATGATTACCAATAGTTTTTACTGGACGCATAGAACGTGCCCATCTTGGATCGGCTTTATTGGGATTATAATAATGATCAGCTTTATAAAATACCTCTCCCAAAAGCCTTTCATTTATTGCTTGTTGTGCAATTAACAGACAGTTCTCTAATGCCCCATAGTCTTTAATCGGCGGTCTAGCACCAGAATTAGCCCAACTGAATTGCATCGGCTGTAAGACAACATCTTTAATAGATAATCCACGTTTTGCTACTCTATTAAGTACAACATGACATACAGCTAACTGACCTTCTTCTGGTTCTCCTCGTGCTTCATGATATAAGTTAATCGCCAACCAAGTAAGTTGATCAATCATTTAATCAATCCTCTAGACTTCTCCCAAGATCGTAGACCTGCAAGTCCAAGCATTCCAAATGTCATTTCTAATAAACCATCAATATCTAATTCTGGTAATACTAGTGTGGGATCATAAATAGCAATTATCCAACTTACTATTGGCTTTCCTAGAAATGCCCACATAAAACCAGCTGCACAAGCCCAACCTATAAAAGGTCTCCAACCTGCTACATATATAGAACGATGTTGTGCTTCCTGTTTATTAATTTCTATTTGACCGAGGTTAATAGTATTTACTGTCTCAAGTAACTTAAACTCCATCTCCGCTTTTACTTTGGCTGCTTCTGTTTTATCAGGAAAAAAACGATCAACAATATCACCTAAAATAGGTAGTAAGGTTGTTATTATATTAGATACCATATTAGCACCATATTCCAAGTTCACATAAGAAAAACCATTTACCAGCGATATATACCATATAACATATTTCCATTTTATTTTCCCCTATAATATATTCTCTCTTCTTCTAACCTTTTTATTTTTTCTAATAATTGAGCAACTTCTACTCTATGATCATGTTGATATTCTTGGCAAGCTTTAATATCTACTTTGATGCTTTGTATATCTGTATGTATTCTAGTATCTTCTTCTGTTCTTTCTTTTCGTTCAATTTCAGTTGCTCTTGCAAGCGTAGCATCTCCGGCGATTCTAGCGTCGCGCTCTGCTGTACCCATTGTGCCTGTGTACGCATCAACTCTTGGTGGGTCCATGATGTTTTGAACGTATCTACCGCCATTGCCAGCAAAAAAACCAATAAGGAAAACAAAAGCCATCGGATTCTTGAGGAGTGACTGCAATAGTCGAATAATTCCATCATAGATGTTTGCTTCATTATCTGCCATGCAGTCATCCTCATAGTCTCCGTATAGTAACTTACATCCCAATCATTGCTTTTACTTGTGAAGGAATTTCTTCACCTTTAGCTTCTGCCATAGCTACACCAGCTCGCAGCATAGCTACAGCAGCAATAATTTCAGTAGTAACCATTTCACCATACGTTTGATTTTTATATTCAAGCACTGACAGTACACGAGACCCACTCTGAGCTACCATACCAAAATTATACGGTCGTTTCTTTTTTGCCACTTTCTTTCTCCTATTAAGTTATGAAAAAATACTACACCCTTGTAAAAACTGTTCCATCATACTGGCACTTCCAATCCAACTGAACCAAATGTATGTAATGCTTTTGGCAAAGTAGGACGTACTATATTACCATCAACATCTACCTCATCTACTAGAAATGGTTCAAGTGCACTTGTTGGAGCTAAATCAGCTGGAAGCGTTATCACTTCGCCATTATCATCCATTGCTAGTACATCCCATGCATAGAGATAATCTAACGCAACTACTTCCCAGTCTAAGGGATCGCCATTAGCATCTGTTGCTGCTCTTATAATTCCCTGTAATAGCAGTAAAGGATCGTTAGATGATATATTCAGAATAACATGATTGAGCTTCTTGCCAGCAACAACCCTAGTCCCTGGCATCATAGTGCCGCCATCTGGGCAAGGATGCTCCGGCCACTCTGCCCGCATTGTCGCAAGCTCCCCTACTATCGCATTGCCAATTGTATAGTCGCCTGCGCCATCAACGTCAAGGACATCGAGAGAGGAAGGGGTTTTAATTATTGCTTGGTAATACATTACTTTCTACCTCTCCCTGGACCTATCGCAGTGGCCACAAGTGATAATCCTCTGCGCTCTTTACGCGCCTCAGCAGCTTTTGGCGTGTTACACATATCCCTTAGCGCAATCATTATCTGCGCTTTGTTCCGCTGTGATGGGATAGGGAATTTATCCTCTATCTGCGCTTTTACAAACTGTGGGGGATAGTCCCGTTTAAGAGTGGAAATGAATTTACCCCATGCATTAGCCGGGAGAGTTGGATTCTGGTCTAGACGGGTTACTTGACCTGGAACTAGGTTAGGCATCGATAATTCCTTTCAGCACTGTCGGTGTTTGATATTCGTTATAGACAACGAAATCCTCTATCGTTGCTTCACAAGTCAACCCGGATAGCAGTCTCAATATTGATGCGGTCTCAGGATACCCACCATCGTAATTGCCTGTGCTTTCTGACCATGCCGACGGAGTAGTCAAATTTTTCAACCCAACGCTAATGTTTCCTGCTGCTGGGTATATCGTACTGTTGGCCCATGATACGTATATCCCCAACTCATCGTCTGCCGATTGAGCAACAACACCTGAGTTGACGGTGTTAGTGCCATCCGCAGATTCCGCGCTTATCGCATCACCGGAATTAAGATACAGAATATTGTTGAGGGCTGTGTATATCGTTACCAGACCAACGTCTGACGCCGGAGTATACGTGCCTGCTTTGATCTTGACCTTGAGAACAATTGATCCTTGCGCCTGAGACAGTACAGACTCAGACCACGGGTGCAGGATCTGGTCGATTGTGCGGGAAGCTCCGCCACCGTTTGTATAAATATACGGAGTAGGTACTGATCCTGCTTCAACCTGTCCACCCCATGCGACAACAGATCCTCCTACTGTATCAGTCCATGTTGCTGAAGCGTCTGCATTAACTGCCGGGTATAGCAAAAAAGTGAGCGCTGTTCCTGTAGTTGAGTTATGCATAACCCAGAAACGCCAGTAATCACCAACATCTTCAACCCCATAATCATCTGGAATAAAACCCGTTCTTGGTGTTATTGCCCCCGTATCAGTATTGCAAGTTGCTTTAGCATCTGCGATAGAGCCACCTATAACATTTAAGGATATCCCGGGAAATGATGAGGCAGAGGTTGTCTTTTTTATAAAAATAGATGCTGCATAATCAGTTGAGCCAGCACATGCCATACTCGGTATATATCTTTCATACCAGCCAGCGCCTGGATCTGTAACAGTATCCGCTGTGGTTGCTCCATTTGGTGCTACATCAGTGTTTGCATTAACAGTTGCTGCTCCGGCCCATACACTAAGTGCTTCAGTATCCTTATTTGATATATTAGTAGCAGCAGGCGCATGCCTAAGCACAGGAGCAATAGCAAGCACAGCACCGGGAGTGTCAGTTACTACTCCGTTAGCGTCTACTGTGTTGCCGTTTGCACGATTGTATATGCCATAACCTGTGGTGGCTTCTTTTAATGAAATATCCTTAATCCAAATAATCTCACCGGCATTAAGATTGGTAAAAGTTAAATATGGGATGGTTGATTTTGCTTCCCATTGTATTATTATGTCTATATATGTTGGGCTAGATACCGCATACAAGTTATTTGATAATCCATTATACACATTAACGTTTGCAGCACTTGTATTAATCTTTGCTTTAGCTGTTAAAATATAAGTCTTCCCTACCTCCACATCAACCGATAATCCATCTGCCTGTCTTAAATATATGTAGCCACCTAAACTATCATCTACATAAGTTATCTTTACCGCATCGCCATCATCTTCAATTAGATTGGTTCCATACGCCGTCCAATACACCGCCCCCTGTTCATCAATAAGCTCATCCCCAACATCTACGCTCTCATACTCTCCCGGAGCGTCTTGGACGGATTTGGCTGTTACATCTTCGATTTGAGTTTCTAAGACAGTAATCGTTGTTACAGTATCACTTGTATCAGCACTCTTAATAAAAACTCCTTTTATTGCTGTTTGAGTATTTACAAAGGTATGCGATATTGCGTACGTTTTAGGGGTGCTGCTTATTGTTATCTGTTTAATAGCGCCTTCTGACGTTCCTGCGCCATCACGATATAAATGTAAACTAACAGTTTCTCCTTCTACTCCAGAAATCTTTACCCTGAAAAAGAAAGTACGACCTATAGGATCACCTATATCTACATTAGAAAGGGGTAGTTTCCAAGCATTCCAAACAGCATTAAAGGTAATAGTTGTAGCTGTTACAGTTGGTGTTCCTCCATCTGTTTGCCAAGGAAATGAAGTTAAATCTTCAGATTTCCATCCACTAACTATAGCACCTAAATTTTGTACAACCCGACTACCCTCATAGGCTAGTCGAGCATTCTTGATAGTCTCAACATACCCATCACTATTGACAATAGTCAGGTTAGTTGCAGTACGAGCATTATAGAAGTCACCTGGATCCAATCGTCCTGTAACTGCATTAAAAGAGGGTAAATTAAGTAATTGAACTGGAGCACCAATATAGTTAGTAATAACCAGATTTACAATGTCTTCTGTTGGAGAAACCCATGTACTAGCTGAATAATCAAAATTAAATAATATAACATCACCATATGATAGCGGTTCCAACCCTGTAAATGTTACACAGTCAGTTCCAGCCTTAGGTTGTGCACTATCTACAGTCCAAGGAGTACCATTAACAGTAATTGTTACTCCAGATTCATATGGATTTTCCGATCTATCATCTGGTGTATCACAAAAACAAACTGTTATATCAAATCTACTAATGATACCATTTTCATCTGTAGTAGATCCAGTAGGACAAGATACACAACACATCTCTATAGCTTTGTTTACAGCTTTAGCTATAGGTCTAAAAATAGCAGGTGCCATAACTTATCCACAATAACCGATTAAAAGATCATCACCAGGTGTTACAGTACCACCTACTTGTACTGCTATATTAGCTCCTACACCATGACAAAAATTACCATCGGCTGTAATTACCCCTCCACTATATGCAACAAACGTTTCTCCGTCATCTGCAATAACACCTACAGTATACGTATGTGCACCATCAGGATTAATGATGATAACAGTTCCATTATCTCTTCTTGTTGCTCTTCCTGCATTTATCTGGTAAACACCAGTAGCATTAATTGGACCAGTTGTAATCATTACTATATCCTCATGTAGCAGTATGCGTTTCTACAAAATCTTTAATATATGTACCACGAAGTAGCATACTTAATTCTGTAATCCTTTTAGAATCATCGTTTTGTCCTATGATATTAAGTATGTATGCAGCCGCTAGATCCACAACTAATTCTGGGACACTAGCAGTAATCCAATTTTCTGTACCATCATCATCACCATTTAAAGCAAATGGATCAGGTGAAGTATAATAGGTAAGATTAAAAGAGGGAGTAAGCTCTTTATGCTTTATATGCAGAGTAGAACCGGCAGCATAAGCTATAGGTGATAAACCTTGACAGTTAGCTTTCTGTACTAGGTGTGGCTCTAATATTGTTATTGGTTCTTCATCCGAATTAGTAGATACTACACCAATAAACTTACGTTGTTTTGTTGTAATGGGAATTGATTGTATTAAAGCAGCAGCATCTACACCATCAGTAGTGGTAATTGTTACTTCTTCTATATCTCTCCAGAAATATCCAGAACGAGATATAAGATTAATTGCTGCATTTATTTTACTACGGATAAGTTGTTCCTTATCCGGTTGAGGTACTATAACAAGTATATCTGCAAGTATCTCAGTTAATGTACTCATTTTACTTCTCTAGTTACAATACCTTGATCTATAAAATAGGAAAGACAATTTTCTATATCTTCCTTATTTTTATCATCTTGAAGTACGATATACTTACCAGCTTTGAATTTAATTCTAAATCGTTTAGCTGTTACACAATTAAAAATAGGCTCACCTATTTTAGTATAAATAATAGTACCCTCAGGAACTTCTGCTTCCAATTTTGCAACCTCTTTCTTAGCAGTACGCTCTCTTATAATACTTTCATGTGCCAGATTAATAGAGTCTAGTTTTAATCCACCAACTGGTCCAGTCTTAATATTATTTACTTTAAATTCCACTATTATGTTCTCCTAAAAAAAAAGGACTTCCCTGTCCATCACCAGAGACACTACACACCAAATATAATATTAATTTCCTGCAGTAAGTCCATTGATAATCCCACAAGTCCAAGGAGAACGAAACTCAGTAGCAAACTCAGAGAGCAGAGAACCCCCAGTCGCATCAATACCACTATTAGATCCATCTTTAGCTCCATCATACTCTTCGCGTTTTACATCACGACCCTTAAGATAAGCTATTCCAATAGTAGGAAGATCAACACCAATTGCAATACCTGCTGCTGGTGCTAACATATTAAGCAACGGATGCTCTTTAATACGCAGAAGTCCTTTATACGTTTTAAAGGAAGTATACTGCATACCAAAACTAGTCTCATTCTGAGTCATTTGAATTTGACCATAATTCTGACCAATCTCATGGAATACCTTCATCCCTTGAGAGTCAGTAAATACCATACGCTCAGAAAGTCCTACACTACCTTTAGCAGAATACAAGAACCAAGGTTCTACCAAATCAACAAGTTCTGAGTAATTAGTAGTTGCACCTGCACTATTTACATTATCAGAAGCATGCTCATAAATAGCATCTATAAGACCTTGAGTAGCATGAATGTACTTACCAGTAGTAGCATCCAATGCAGGAGCAACAGCTTGACCCCAAAGCAAGTGACCTTCAATTTCAGTAGAGTGAAAGTCCATACAATCCATTTTAGATTCTGCTACATTATCAAAACCAGCTTCTGCCAATTCTGCAGCAGTAGTACCAGATACTGCCCAAGCATTTTTTACAATAACTGTGTAATTGGGAGTATATGTACTAACCAATGTACGTGCAGTAGGCCTATTAGTTGCTTGCGGATGTGCAGTACCAATAAGTTTAAGTTCTGCATTATCAGCAATAGCACCTGCAGCTACTCTACCAAATGCTCTATCAATTTCAAGATCCGTACCATCAGTTACTGTGTTAACACGGATATTCTCACGAGTAGCAGGAATTTGAAATACCATACCAGGGAGAACATTAGCAGTAGAATCTACAACAAGAGTGGTATCAGTACTAATAAGAGCACCATCTACTGTAATAGATACGTATGCCATATGCTTAGCAAAATATCCATGTTCCTTTGCTTTAGCAATAGCTTTATTTACTTCACCTGTAAGTGCATACAGTTGAGCTGAACCATTAGGAAACAAACGCAAAATTGAATTTGCAAATGATTTCATATTCAACTGTGCAGGATTATATGCACTATAGAAAAAACCATTTGCATTAAAACTACCTAGACCAGGCATAACTTAATCTCCTATAATTAGACACTCAGCCAATCTTCCCAGCTTACAGGCTCTTCTTCTTTAGATGCACTAGCAGCGGGAGATTGACTATTAACCATTTTATTTGCTTCTGCTAAAAATCCTTTAAGATGCTTAGCTAAATCGGAAGCAGACATACTTGGATTCTGTTCTTTAAGTTGCTTTTTAGCAGCTTCTAATCCCAGTCTAATTACAGGATTATTAATTTGCGGAATTTCTTTCTGCAAATCAAAATCCTCAAGAGATTGTGTTATCTGACCTTTAGACTGTTCTATAGTACGTTTTACTGCATCTTCAATAGATGTTTTATTGAGAGCAGCAGATACTTTGAGAGCTTCAAGGAAGGAGGCTTTAGAGATATCCTGCATAGCACTCATAAAGCCTTTGGGATCACCAGCTTCCAATAATTGCTGGGTTTCAGAGGAAATAGACTTACTAAAGTCTACACTACTACGGAGTTTATCTACTATCTCAGGATTATTAAATAGAGTAGTTGCATCAAATGGTTCAGATGGTTCCTGAATTTCAGGTGTTTTTTCATTCCCATTTTTCTTAGGATACAACAAAGCTGTGATTTTGTCAAATTCAGACAATTCAGGTTCAGCAGGAGGAGTAGCAACTGTAGGTTTAGTAGGCTCAGTAGTAGGAGTGTCTACAACAGTTTCAGCAGGTTTACCAAATCCAAACATTTTAATTTTCCTCGTGTATATTAATTAATCCAGAAACTACTTGCTTAGTTAAAATAGAATTAAGAAGGTTAAGCGTACCTTCATTTAATCCTTTAATATACTCTCCTGATGCTCCTTTTGGATTCATATCAAAACCATTTTGAATAAGCATATGTATAGCATGCTCTATAAAATACTGAATCAATACAGGAGATTCTAAAAGCTTAGTTAATTGTATTCGTACATCAGGTGTTAGTATCTGTGGCTGGTACACCTGCAGTAACGTCACCTGGTTGAGTTCCATTTAATGGTACCTCTCTTTTATGTCGTGATATATCAATATCTGCTGCAGTGGATAATAGATCAGCTAAAATATTTGCAGTATTATATTGCTGATTAAGTTCTTGGGAATTCTGTACTGCTTGTAGTGCAGTAGCTAAAAGATTAGGATCACGTAATACCTGTTTTGTTTTAAGTCCTCCTGTAATTTTATATTCTAACATTTCCTGTCTAAGTTCTGCTAGATTAACTTCTAATACTTGTTCATTATTCCTATCAAATACTTTCTGTATAGATTCAGTAGATGATAAAGTATTAATTTTAATCATCATCTTCATTGGAGTTATAATCTGCTCTTCTATAGCAATATTATATGGTACTGTTCTACCTGATCCTGCACGTGATAGTTGATCAAATTCCCCAAGAGTTCTATTTCCTGGACGTTGCTCTCCACGTCTTGTAAAATTAGTACCATTAACATCATCTTTGATAGCAAGAATAGTTGACATATCCTGCATAGCTGCTATGGTACCAGAAGCATCAAAAGGAAT
>Ga0116162_10001576_pt1 | contig 14821 bp, 18 predicted proteins | sample AD_UKC105_MetaG_FD_89875 | JGI IMG/M metagenome (GOLD analysis project Ga0116162, IMG submission 89875) | Active sludge microbial communities of municipal wastewater-treating anaerobic digesters from Hong Kong - AD_UKC105_MetaG | ecosystem: Engineered > Bioreactor > Anaerobic > Digestate... | reverse complement strand
TTCTCAAAAATAAACTTGAATACATGCACAAAGGAAATAGCTTTGTGCATGGCACACTATCTTTGTATTTGTGATTTCTGATCGAGTTGTGAATCTGTTTTTATTATGAGAATTACTATAAACATAAATATTCACCACCCTCATTGAAAAAATCGACGGCAAGGCTATAATGATATTAGGATATGCTAATAAGCATTATAAAGGGCGGATCATCATGAAAGATTTGACAGGGCTGGCAAAGACGCTTTCGGATGAGAACAGGCTGAAGATTCTGAGGCTACTCATGGAGAAGGATATGTGCGTGTGCGAGTTGATGGAAGTTACGGGCGCTCCGCAGGCGAGGCTGTCGCAGCATCTGCTTCGGCTTCGCAACGAGGGACTGGTTACCGACAGGCGCGAGAGCCAGTGGGTTATATATTCTTTAAATAAGAAGGAATTCAGGAACAGGTTCGAGACGCTGAGAAAATTCCTGTTCTCGCAGGGTGGCGCCGCCGGTTTCCTGGACGATGAACTCGGAAGGCTCGGCAACCTGGCATGTCGCGGAACCATCAAGGAAAAACTGCATGGCGGCAGGGGGTGACGGTGATGAACGATAGAAAAGCTCTGTTGCTTATAGCCGGGGTGTTCCTGGCATTTTTCTTTATCCCGATGGATAACCCGAGGGTGAGGTCCGCGATTCTCGAAGCGTTTTACCTTACCCGGGATTACGCGCGGCTGCATGTGCTGACGTGTCTTGTGCCTGCGTTTTTTATAGCGGGCGCGATAGCGGTGTTCGTGTCGCAGGGCGCGGTGATGAAGTATTTCGGCGCGGGAGCGAACAGGATACTTTCGTATGGAGTGGCGTCAGTGAGCGGGAGCGTGCTGGCGGTTTGTTCATGCACGGTGCTTCCGCTGTTCGCGGGCATATACACGCGCGGCGCGGGCATCGGCCCGGCGACTGCGTTTCTTTATTCCGGGCCGGCGATCAATGTGCTCGCGATAATTCTGACGGCGCGGGTGCTCGGCGTCCAGCTCGGCGTGGCCCGCGCGGTTGGCGCGGTGGTGTTCTCGATCCTGATAGGGATAATGATGCACGTGTTTTTCATAAAGGAAGAGCGTGCGAAGCAGGCGGCGGGGATGCAGGTTCCGGATGAGCAGGAGAAGCGAAGCCTTGCTCAGAATGGTTTGTATTTTCTCGGCATGGTTCTGTTCCTTGTGTTCGCGGCGTGGGGAAAGCCCGCGACCGAGGTCGGTTTTTTCAGTTCGGTGTTCCGGATAAAGTGGTATCTCGCGCTTGCGATGCTGCTGTCTGTCGGGCTGATGCTGAAGGCGTGGTTCGACCGGCAGGAGATGGGAATCTGGGTGGAGTCGACGTGGGGGTTCACGAAGCAGATTATGCCGCTGCTGCTGATGGGCGTGCTGGCTGCGGGGCTGCTGATGGGCAGGCCGAACACGGATGCGGGTTTGATTCCCGCGGAGTATATTGCAAAGCTGCTGGGCGGGAACTCGCTGCGGGCGAATCTCATCGCGTCGGTCGCGGGAGCGTTCATGTATTTCGCGACGCTTACGGAGGTGCCGATTGTCGAAGGCTTGCTGGGCAGCGGAATGGGAAAAGGCCCGGCGCTCAGCCTGCTGCTTGCGGGTCCGGCGCTCAGCCTGCCCAACATGCTGGTTATAAGGAGCGTGATGGGGAACAAGAAGACGCTTGTGTTCATATTGCTGGTTATTGTGATGGCGACGGTGAGCGGAATGATTTTCGGAAAACTTTTTTGAGGTGATGAAAATGAAGATAGAGATTTTCGGCACAGGATGTCCGAAGTGCGGCAAGACGTATGAAATTATGAAGGCGGCGGTCGAGGGTTCCGGCAGGGACGATGTGGAGATTGTGAAAGTGCAGAAGATCGCCGATATAACGGCTCGCGGGATAATGATGACGCCCGCGGTGATGGTTGACGGCGGGCTGAAAGTGACCGGGCGAATCCCGACGGCGGGCGAGGCGGCGGGCTGGCTGAAGTAAATAATTATTGCTTGTAGAGATGACTTCGTGACAATAGAATAAAAAGAAAAACGAGGTCAACACCGTGGAGAAACCGCCTGTAGTTGATGTGCATGTTCACCTTTTCTGTATTTCGGATCGCAGCGGGGGATATATGAGCCCCCGGGCGCGGCACAGTCTCGAACTCGGATACACGCTTCTGCGCTATGGCTACCGGGGCAACAGCGACAGTTTCGACATAAAATACGTCAACTACATTTTGAAGCAGGTCCGCGCGTCGAAGTGGACGGATAAGGTGGTGCTGCTCGCGCTCGACGGTGTTTATGATGCCGACGGACAGCTCGATCTGGATCTCACCAATGCATACGTGCCGAACGATTATTGCAGGGACGTGTGCGCGTTTCACGAGGAACTGCTGTACGGAGCATCGGTGAATCCTGACCGCAGGGGCGCGCTCGATGAGCTCGAACGGGTGAAGGAAGACGGCGCAGTGCTGATCAAATGGCTTCCGAACAGCCAGAACTTTGATCCCGGTGACAAAAAATATATTCCATTTTATAAAAAGCTCGCGGAACTTGACCTGCCGCTGCTGTCGCATACGGGGTACGAGCATTCGATTCATGTTTATGACCAGTTGTACGGCAACCCGGTGAGACTTGTATATGCGCTCGACGAGGGGGTTAAGGTAATCGCGGCGCATGGCGGCACCGCCGGGGTGTATGATCCGCTCGAGTTTTTCGACGAGTACCTCGAAATGTTCGATCGCCACCCGAATCTTTACGGCGACACTGCGGCGATAACCGGCATTACGAGATTCGCTTATATCCCGACGATGCTCGAACACCCGGGATTCATGGAGCGGCACCTGCAGGCGACGGATTATCCCGCGCCGCCGTTGCCGGTTCTGTTCACGAAGCAGCTCGGGCTGAAGAAGGCGCTCGGTATCCAGTTCGCGAGGAATATTTTCGACCGCGATATCGAGAACAAGCTCGCGCTCGGGTTCCCGGAGAGCTTCCTTTACAACTCCGCGGAAGTTCTTGGTGTTGACTGGTAGCGCCGGCTGAAAGTATTATCCTGTCAGTAAAATTATTAAATGCGAACCGCCATGATTTAGGTTATAATTACGCATTCACTATTACAGGAGCGGCGATAATGAACGCAAAAAGAAACCAGGGAATTCCAATTCTATTATTAGCCATTGTGATGTCGGTGTTTGTTTTCACGGGCGCGGCGAACTCGGAAGCGCGTGTCGAGAACAGGGACGGACTGAAGATTGTATATCTCGAAGGCAGCCCGTATGATCTCGGGTTCCAGCAGGGGAGCATGCTGAAAGAGGATGTTAATGTCGTATATACGACCTACCTGAACGATCTTGTATATGAAGACTGGGTGAAGAAGTACGCGATACTGAAGGGGATGAGCCTGGCGTATAAGAACCCGAGAAAGGGAATGGCGAAGTTTGCGCAGAATGTTGTTCCGCATGTGCCGGAGTATTACCTGGAAGAGATGAAAGGGCTTGCCGAAGGCGCGGGGCTCGATTATCGCGAAGTGGTGAACATGATGGTGCATGTCGATTATTTTGCGATACTGCTTTGCTCGACGCTTGTGGCGTCCGGCCCGGCGACCCTCGACGGTAATTTGATCGAGGCGAGGAATCTCGACTGGGCGAGCGGCGCGGCAAAGGAGCTCGATCCGCTTTCGACGATGTTTGTCTACAAGCCCGACAGGGGGCATGCCTTTATGTCGATTCTGTATCCGGGAATCGTCGGCGCGCTCACGGCGGTGAACGATGCGAAGCTGACGGTCGAGCTCAATTTCTCGATGGCAACGGAAAACGGCACCGAAGGTTTCCCGGCGATGCTCATCGTCAGGCACATCGCGCAGAACGCCGCGACGCTGGACGAGGCCGAGGCGCTGCTCAGGGAAATGCCGAGGATTGCCGGCTACAACGTTATGGTTACCGACGGAAAAACGAATCAAGCAAGACTCATCGAGATTAATACGAATACCGTGGATACGCTGGGCCTGGATGAAAACGGAACGCTCGTAACCACAAATCATTTCACGACAAAAGCGCTTGAAGGCAAGAATGTCAATACCAATTCCTTCTCGGAACTGCCCAGCCCGGAGCGGTATGTGCGGCTTCATGAAATGCTGGCGCAGAAGCGCGGAAGCATAGGGCCTGCCGATGCGATCGAGATGATTCATGACAAACAGATCAAGTGCAGCGGCACGGTGCAGACGGTGATATTCAAACCTGCCGAGGATAAAATCTGGGTCTGGACCAGGAGCAGGAAGCCGGGTGATTTCCTGGAACTGGACGTTGCGGAAATGCTGTCGAAAAATTAATCATCAGGTGTTAAGTTGCTCATGACCCGTATTTTTCTTGTAAGGCACGGCAAGACTGTTTTCAATAAAGAGACGACATTCCGGGGTGTTCTCGATGTTCCGCTGAACGACGTCGGGAAAGAACAGGCCGCGCTCACCGGGCGCGCGATGTCCGGCATCCCGATGGACGTAATAAAAACAGGTCCGCTTTCGCGTGCGTTCGATACTGCGGCGGAGATAGCGCTGCACCAGGAGGCGAAGCCGGTTCCTGAAGAGGCGTTCAACGATCTCGATTTCGGAAGGTGGCAGGGGCTGACGCTCAGCGAGGTCGAGGAAACCGAACCGGAACTGCTTCACAGGTGGCAGAGCGAGCCTCAGAGCGTGCGGCTTCCGGGGGGCGAGTCGATCGAAGACGTATCGGCAAGGTCAGTGGCCGCGCTGGACAAGCTTGTAGAAGAGAATGAGGGAAAAAACATACTGATAGTCTCGCACCGCGTTGTTATAAAGCTTCTGTCGCTGCACATGCTCGGGATGCCGGTGTCGGGGTTCTGGAAAATCTGGATCGACACCTGCGGCATAACGGAGTTCCACAGCGATCCGAGGTTCGGCTATATACTGGTCAGGCTGAACAATACCGCGCACCTCGGCAGGCTCGAACCCAACTCGCGCGAAAAAGATTTTTGATATGGAATATGCCTGTTAGCCTGCGTTTCTCACCATTGCAGCTTAAAAATCGTTAGAATGCATGTAATACAGGGCGCGGCAAGTGTTTGGTGAGGAAGTATACTGTGCCGTATGTAACCGATCCCGAATAATATTTGCTGATTCATGTAACAAAGCAAAGCTTGTGCATGTCACCCGGCGCAGCAGGACAGGCGTTATAGTAATTCTCATAATAAAACAGATTCACAACTCGATCAGAAATCACAAATAAAAAGATAGTGTGCCATGCACAAAGCTATTTCCTTTGTGCATGTATTCAAGATTATTTTTGAGAATCACTATATCACGATATTCAGGATTTCTCTGTGAGAAATCCATGTTAAAAACCACCTGTATCGACGGCTCTGTATTGAAATCCATAATATAATATTCGCTTGAGAGCAACTGATTATTACATGTTTCCTGTCAGTTTTACGAGCCAGAGCGAGATCGGCGGGTAATAGGTGACGAGCGCAAGCGCGATCAGCAGCAGCCCGAGGAACGGGATTACCGATCTTGCGACCTCGATCACCGGTTTTTTGAAAACCGCGCCGGATGTGAACAGGTTTATCCCGACCGGCGGGGTGAGGTATCCGATTTCGAAATTGATGATGAATACGATTCCGAAATGGATAGGGTCTATGCCCATTGCGACCGCGGCTGGAAGCATGAGCGGCACTGTTATGAATATTGCGGAAAGGATGTCCATGATGCAGCCGAGGAACAGCAGCAGGATGTTCACCGCGAGCAGGAACGCGATAGGAGAATCGAAATGCGCGACGATCCATTCAGTGAGAATATCCGGCACGCTTTCGACGGTCAGGTACCAGTTGAAGCCGAATGTTACAGCGATGATGATCAACAGCATGCCGATCATCGAGCCGGAGTTTCTCATGAGCCCCGGCAGGTCCCTGGGCTTCAGCGAACGGTAAAAGACGAACTCGATGATGAAGGCATACACAGCGCCGAGCGCGGCTGCCTGTGTCACTGTCACGAGGCCGGAATAAATCCCGCCGCCGACCCCGACTGGCAGCATGATTGCCCAGAACCCGCTGTAGAGTTTTCTGAGTATTCTCGCAGGCCGGAACCGCATCCGCTTTACTTTATTTTTTCTTCCGACAATGAACGAGTAGGTAACGAACATCATTGCGATCAATACGATAGGTGTTACACCGGCGATGAACAAAGCCTCGATGTTCACCTCACCGACTACGCCGAAAATGACTACCACTATGCTCGGCGGCACAAGGATTCCGAGCGAGCCTGCCGATGTAACAAAGCCGAGCGAGAACCGTTCATCGTATCCGCCGGTGATGAGCGTCGGGTACATCATGGTTCCGACAGCGATTATTGCGGCGGGCGACAGCCCCGCCAGCGCCGCGAAGATCAGGCACGCGGTAAGGGTTGCGATAGAGAGACCGCCGGGCAGCCAGCCGACCAGCGCGTGTATGAAATCCACAAGCCTGCGCGCGCTCGAACCTTTTGCCATAAGCGTTGACGTGACTATGAAAAGCGGGATTGCGAGCAGCGAGGTGCGGTCCGCCATCGAAAACATCTGCTGCGCCATTATCGTCTGCTGATAGTCACCCACGGCGAGGCACAGCGCGGTGACCGAGCCGATCACGGCGAACAGCGGCACGCCGCAGAGCAGCATGACGACAAAAGCGATGACGATCAGGGCGGATATCAAGATTTATCCTCCTGAGCAGCCGCCTTGAACCCAAACTCACCGGCGAGCAGGATTAAAAATCGCATTGCCATAAGAACCGCCGAGGCAGGCAGCGCGGAGTAAACAACCCAGAGCGGAATATTCAGAGACATTGATGTTTGACCGAGGCCACGGGCGAGCAATACGTAATTTATGCCCAGTTTGCAGAAGCCCAGCGCGGTCGCGACACAGAAAGCGTACACGGCAATATTCAGAACCCGCCTTGCTCCCGGTTTCAACCTGTCGGAAATAATGTTTATTGAAATATGCTTGCTCTGCCTTGTCGCCGCGCATGCGCCGATGCACATTACCCACACCATCAGGTACAGCGAAAGCTCGCCGGCCCACGTCAGGCTGATGCCCGCAAAACCAAGCAGGATCTGCGCGAACAGGGCTCCCGCCATGACAAGCAGCGACAGCGAGAGCAGGGTCGTTTCGATTATGCTTATTACCCTGTCGATTATTCTCAATGTGGCGGTAATCATTTCGTTAACGGACTTCAATTCTCAGAAGGTTTTTCCTCTGCCTTTTCCTCTTTTAAACCGGCAAGCTCTTCGTTAAGAATTTTCCATCCCGCGCCCGCGCTTACAACCGAAATTTTTCTGGTAACGACGAAAATAAGCTTCATTGCGAGAATGCTCAGGACTATGAAAAACGCAAGCACTGTCCTGGCGTCGAATACGACTATAAAAGCCATAAGGGAAAGGGCGATATGCGCTGTCACCAGCTTGACCGGGGCGAGATGGTCGAACACGGTTTTCCCTTCCCGAACGGTCGAAACGATCTCCTTTGTGTATCGGGCCAGAACAAACAGGGTGGTGACCAGAACCGGCAGCAGAAGTATCAGTTGCAGAATCGCCCCGGAACTTTTTATTGTTTCCTCGCTCAGGAAATAAATAAGAAGCCTTCCGGCGCAGTTATAGAAAGCCCAGTTGACAATGAAAAACCACATAAAGTCCGCGCCGATGAACTGGGCTGCGGCCCTGTGTTTATTTCCCGGCGGCGGTGTTTTGAAAGATAGAAACGCGATCCCGATCGATCCGCCCGCAACTGCGCCCAGCGACATCTCCCACATTTTCCACCAGTCGAAACCCGGGGCGTAATCGTGCATCGTGTGGAACACGGAGCATCCTGAAAAAGCGATGCCGAATCCGAATGAAATGATCCCGAGCACGGACAGTCTTTTCCAGTCTCTTCGAACGAGGTCGAAAACAGCCGTCAGCAGCAGCATGCCCCAGAACGAGCCTATGATCGGAAGCGTGTTGAGCGTTCGCACGCACTGCGTGCATACTTTCGGATCGTACATTTCCGGCGTGTACAGCGGCGCGAAAATCTGCGGGTTGCCCGCAACTATCATGTTCCCCAGCACCGCGCCCACCGGCAGGCAGAGAAGCCTCGCGATATTTATTATTGCGCTGTCTTTTTTGATAACCAGCCCGACGAGATGAGCGCCCAGCCCGCCCCAGCCCGCGCCGACCGCGAACATCCACAGGTAGCCGACCCACGGCTCGATGAAAACCCAGTTTTCACGCCCGCTGATTCCGAATCTCCCGTTTACCCACGAGGTGAACTGCCCGTATCCGTTGAAACCGCCCAGCCCGAATCCCAGCACGCATGCGATTACGATCCATGGATTGTTGATTATTCTGGCCTGCAGCAGGTTGTACCATATCAGGCCCCACATGAGGCCCGGGATGACCGCGCCCGATATGCCGCCGTAGCCTCCCGCGCCACGCATTCCCCAGTACAGCGCACCGGCGAGCGCGAAAAGCAGCACCACCTGTACTCTTGTCTTTGTGTCGAGCGAAACGTAAACCATAGCAGATTTTAACGCCTGCAAGCATTTTCCGGCAAGCTGATTTCGAAGCTTGTTTTTTCAAATGATAAAAACCAAACAAAAAAGCGCCGGCGGGATTACCCTGGACCGGCGCTTAGCTTTCATGTTTTTAAGGTTTATTTGATAAATCTCTTAAACGTATTGAGTGTCTGGATAATCACGTTCGGAACCGGCAGAATGTGGCCGGAGTTGTACCATTTGATCTTTTTCGGCTCGTTTGCGTGCTCATGGAACGAAACCATTGCCTCGTATGGGAAAATCTCGTCGTGTTTTCCGTTTATCAGGAGCACCGGGGTGGGCGAGATGTGACCGACGTACTCGACCGGGTCCACGGGTTTGAGGATATTGAACGCCTCTTCGAGCGTGTATCCTTTCTCCTTGATCTCATCCACTATCTCTTTAACTTCCGGCAGGTCCGCTTTGCTGAACACCACCGAGAAATCGCCCGCGCCGTCCGCGAGAACCACGGCTTTGTATCGCCTGTCCACCGCAGTTGTGATCGCGCCGGTGAGAGACCCCATCGAAATGCCGAAGTATCCCAGCCTGTTCGTGTCGATATCGTCGCGGGTTTCGAGATAATCTACGCCGCGCATGCAATCGACAACCTGCTGGCGGATGTTCCACAGTGTATTCCTGATCTCTGTTTCCAGGATATTGCGGCCCGGGGTTTTCCGTTCACCCTTGTGGATCCCGTCGATCGCGAGAACCGCGTAGCCGTACTTCGTCCAGTCGGGCGCGAAGCTGTCGGCAAGCGTTTTATCCGATTGCAGCCAGTGCATGAAGAAAATCGCCGGCCATGGCGGTCCGTCCAGCTCGTTGATGCGTTTCGCGTATGCTTCCTGAAGTTCCGGGTCGAGCGAGGCGTGATATTTTCTCAGGTTTTTCGGCACATAAAGATAAGCTGGAACTCTTTCGCCGTTTGTGCTGTCATAAAACACATGGTATTTCGTGTACGTCTCGCGCTCTTCGAGAACCTCGACTTCCGCGTTCAAAGGCATGGATTTGTCGTATTCGAAGTCTTTTTTGTGTTTCTCGAAAATCGATTCCTCGGAAGCCGAGGCGCATGCCGCGATCAGGATGATTGCGAACAATAAAAGCGGGAGATGGATTTTGAGATTTCTTAACATTGTTTTAACCTCTCGTGAGTTTATATCGGTTGACAAACATACCGAAACAAGCCATAACATTATCATAGTCAGGGCCGTATTTCAATTCAATGTGATCTCCGGTTCACATTTTTTAATGTAAGTAAATGTCCCGGTCCTTACATATATTTGCAAGGAATAATCGGTTTCGGACGTAAATTACAGGAGGAAGAAATGAGAGCTATAGTATCGAGAGCGGTGTGTGTTTTAGTGCTGGCGACAGCGGTATTCGGAGTCATTTGCGGACCGGCAATGGCCCAGGAGCAGCAATTCAAGATAGGAATGGTTGACCTCGATAAAGTGGTCAGGGAACATCCAGTCATGCAGAAGTGGACCGTCGAACTCGAAACGCTCAAAGCCGAGCGCGAAAAAGAGATGGAAAACAGCATAAAAGAGAAATTCGGCGTAACCAATGAATCGGAACTTTCGGATCAGCAGAAAGTTCAGATCCAGAGAATAATCATGCAGGAAAACCAGAGATTCGCAGCCGACATGGAGCCGAAGCAAAAAGAGAAACTCAAACAGGTTGAAGACGACATCAAGCAGTTCGGCGCGGTGATCGCGACCGAGAAGAATTATGCGATGATTCTTGACCGCATGGTGGTCATATACGGCGCAATCGATGTCACGGACCAGATAATCGAAAAAGTTAAAGCAAAATACGAGCAGTAGAACCCCGCCGGGAATTTGACCGGCTTAACAACGAGTACCAGAAAAGCTCCCGCGGCACGCGGGGGCTTTTTTTGTGCGCGTATTATCTGCGTACTATGCCGGGAGAAGCAATCCGGATTCAGTGCTTCCTCGGACAGCGCAGCCCTGTATTTTGAGAACGAATAAGGATTGACGGCAAGCGGCAAGCGCCGGAGCTAAAGATTTCTTGAACCCCGGAGCCGGCATTTATGGTTTTTATATTGATTATCATAACAAAAATAGATTCACAACTCGATCAGAAATCACAAATACAAAGATAGTGTGCCATGCACAAAGCTATATCCTTTGTGCATGTATTCAAGTTTATTTTTGAGAATCACTATAAGCGAATTCGCTGTTGTCGATTCGGCCCCGAATATTTTTCAGCAGTAATTGACAAAAAGGGTTGTTTTGGGATAATGTTCGATTGACAACAAAAGTCTCTTTTAGTAGAAACGGAATAAACAGGAGTTCTGCATTATTAACGGCAATGGGGATGCGGTGACGGCGTAATAAAAGCGCAAATAAATATTTTGGCTTCATGGCAAAGCCGAAAATTATTAATCTGTATTCAGGGAGCAAGGAATGGCAGTAAAAAGTAAAGTAAAATGGTTCAACAAATCCAAGGGCTTCGGATTCATAGAGAACCCCGATGAGGGCGGGAAAGACATTTTTGTTCACTATTCCGCGATCGACACTGAAGGGTTCAAGACTCTCGAAGAAGGCGAGAGCGTGGAATTCGAGATAGTGAGCACGCCCAAGGGCGATCAGGCGGCAAACGTTAACAGGACACAGGCCGGTTGAACCCGGCGGGGCCGTTTGATTATTAGTTGCAGTTTGTCTTCTATATGGTCGTTATCATGCATCGGCTTGATGTGTGGATAGTGGCTATTTGACTAATTTGCTTATGCTTCTGAAGTTTGCGTCGGAAGAGCTTTCCATTAACTGGAACAATGCCATTTCCGCGCTCGATGCGAATGCTCCGCATTGAACAGCGCGAGTGAAAGCAGTCTCCGCATTGGCCGCAGTTCTTGATGAAATGCAATCCACAAGCCAGTGTATGCTGTATCCCAGGTCGATGGCGTCGAGAGCGGTTTTGATGAGGCACACGTGTGCCTCGATCCCGGCGAGAAGTATGTTGGGCCGGTCTATCCTTTTTATTTCATTAAAAATCGCCGTATCCTCGAAAGCGCTGAACGCGGTTTTCTCGAAAGGACGGCACTCGCCGCATGCTTCCGCGAGATCGGGGACTGTTCTGCCGAGCCCTTCGGGGTACTGCTCCGTGATGACAATCGGTATTCCTGATATGCGGCAGCCTTTAGAGACAATGACGCTGTTGCGGATTACTCGGTCGATCTCGAAAATGTGCGGCACGAACTTTTCCTGTATATCGATCAGAAGTAGCATCGTGTCCGCGGTTGTGATCCTGCCGAACCTGTTGATATCCATTATTATTTTCCTCCGTCAGTTTGTGTAAGAAAGAAACTCCTCTTTTGTCATGCCCGTGCCCTGGATAATTTTCTGCATCAGGCCGCAGCATATATCTGCGGAGCCGTGATCCGGCACGGTAACGCGGCGACCGTTATCATCGCCGAGCTGAACATGGCTGCCTTTCGATCTCCTGAGTTCGCGGAATCCGACCCTGTTCAGCACGGAGATCACTTCTCTGCCTTTCATGACCGGAAGCCTGCTCATAGCTCGACCTCGACTTCTTCGACACGAACGAAACGGCACTGCACGGGCGCATCGCCGCCATTTTGTTTGATGTCCTCTATGCACATCTCAAGAACATCTTTGCAGTTTTCTACCGCTTCTTCAGGCGTGTCGCCCTGTGCATAGCACGCGCACAGGCAGGGTATTTGCGCGATGTATTTTCCCGAGTCATCACGCTCGATAATCATCTGGTATTTATGTTTCATGTTGAACTCCTCGTGGTGGAAACTCCTTTGTGTATCTCTTCTGTCATTGCTCGGCGGCCCAGGCCGCTCTTTGTCCTTTCACGTGCTCACTCCGTTAATGGCTTATACTCAAAAAACCTTAGTGTATCCTTTGTCGTGTCATTGCTCGGCGGCTACCAGCCGCTATTTGCCCTTTCACGCTCTCTCTTCGTGTACAGTCTGTTTTCATAAATATACCTTAATGTGTCTTTTGCTTTGTCATTGCGATGCGGCACCGCTTGCTCTTTGTCCTCTTATGTGCTTTCTTCGTTAATGGTTTATGCTCAAAACACCTTAATGTAAAAATATTCTTAGATTGTGCCATGTACAAAGCGTCGTTCTTTGTGCGTGCTGTTATTTTGTTTCTTTTCTTCTCCCCGGCCCCGAAAGTCTCAACCCCTGGCCGTCCTGGCCACCCTGGATTCCCGATCTCCGTCGAGAATGACAGCAGGCGGCTTAATTGCTCCAAACATCCCCGGTGGGAGCGTAGATACAGCCACTTCTTTTGTCATTTATTGTCATTCCTGCATCTTTCCCGCCCGTCACTTTATTCCTCTGTTGTCACTCCTGCCCCCCTCTGTTGTCATTCCTGCGAAGGCAGGAATCCAGTCCTTAATTTAATTGTCTCTATTGTGCCATGTACAAAGTTCTGTCCTTTGTGCGTGCAGTTATTTTGTTTCTTTTCTCCCCCCCCGGCCCCGAAATGCTCAACCCCTGGCCGTCCTGGCCACCCTGGATTCCCGATCTCCGTCGAGAATGACAGCAGCAGGCGGCTTAATTGCTCCAAACGTCCCCAGTGGGAGCGTAGATACAGCCACTTCTTTTGTCATTTATTGTCATTCCTGCATCTTTCCCGCTCGTCACTCCTGCCCCTCTGTTGTCATTCCTGCGAAGGCAGGAATCCAGTTCTTTGCGTATCTTTTCGTCCCGGCGCGGCCTGTTCTGTCTCCGTTTGTTTTTTCTCCTCCGCGTTTCACGTTGCGCGGCCCGCACAACAAACCAGGGCACTACAGGAATGAGAAGCATATAACATCAAATAAATACGGGCTCAAATCTCACATCCCTAGTTTTCCATTTTTGAACAATATCTTTTATTCTATCGCTGACAACGTGTTTAGGTGCAGCGAATACACTGTCCTTGAACGGTTCTCTCAGGCCGGAATTTCCAAAACATTCATAAGTACATAAAACATCTTTTTCAAGCAGAATATCTGGAAGATTCTCATAGCGCAGTTCCAGTGGCTCATCTATTTTGTCAAAGTAGCCATCTCTTCCACAGTGTTTACATTGATCTTCTCTTTTATACCCCCTGGTTGTTTTTGAAAACGGCGGAAGAATAGCTTGTGGGGTAATAATTTCAAAAGGAATGGTTTCCCCGGTTTTCTTAAATATGACTTCCTCGGTACAATCTATCCCTTTGCCTCTGATTTCATCCGCGAGTTCTTTTTTGACAATAAATTCTCTATCTAATGTTGCAAATAAAGCTGATTTTGCAGGACTCCTTACATCAAAGATCATAGGGCCAACCCGTTTTGCTCCTGTTCCGCAGTATTTGCACGCATCTTCGAGGTTATATTCTGTTCCATTCGATGGTCCACCGAAAAGGGAGCTTATGCTTCTTACAGTCATTACATAAAACACTTTACACCTCCATATTATTTGAGATATGTCTCTATTTCTCTCATATATTCAGGATAATTGCTGTATATATCCTGATAAACATTAAATATATATTCCTTTCTATAATCTTTCCCATACAGCAATTCCTTTCTCAATTCTGCAGTTATCTTTTGATGTTCCTTTCTCTGAAGTATTACCGATGGCACATTTTCTATTTCTTCTTTTGATGCTCTCCAATATCTTAAATGCCTTTTCTCCATTAAGTGATGCGCCTCGAATTCATGATTAAGCCCTTTTGTGAATTTCTTGGCCTCTTTATAAGGAAGTGTTTTTGATCCCAAACCTGTAGCAACTTCTTTCGTAACTGCTTTGCCTTCTTTTATTACTGTTTTCTTAATGCATTTTTTTATTCCTTGTTCTGCTATTTCTTCCCCAACATTTTTAGCTACGTATTTAATGCCACCTTTAAATAATGCCGATCCTGGGATCAAAGCTGTCCCTATATCAAAGCTGTCAAATCCAGCCTGTATTTCTGCTCCTTCTTCATTTCTGGAATAAGGATTTCCCCAGTACTCACCAAATCTCTGAGCTGCTTCTACTGGCACAATGAAATTTATTACAGAAAATGAATTGCCTACAAATCTGTCCCAATAACCAGACTCTTGCTTTCTGCTTAACTGGCATTCAATGTCATATAACTCACACTCTTTATATCCCAACGGGTCGATATATTTGAGCGGGTTATTGTCGACGTAGAGGTAGAGGTTGGGCTGCCACTTTGGGTCTTCGGAGACGAAGCGGCCTGTCTCGGGGTTGTACCAGCGCGCGCGGTAGAAGTAGAGCCCGACTTTTCGAAAGCATCATCTTCAGTTTTCAAGG
>Ga0116162_10001571_pt1 | contig 14850 bp, 11 predicted proteins | sample AD_UKC105_MetaG_FD_89875 | JGI IMG/M metagenome (GOLD analysis project Ga0116162, IMG submission 89875) | Active sludge microbial communities of municipal wastewater-treating anaerobic digesters from Hong Kong - AD_UKC105_MetaG | ecosystem: Engineered > Bioreactor > Anaerobic > Digestate... | reverse complement strand
TTTTTACTGGTATGCTTATGAGCCCAGATGGGCGAACTAATTTGAAAGCTAAAATTTCTTTAATTGGACTTATGAGACACCCTCATTCTTTCGTTATTCATACTATACAAACCCAACATGAGAAATCCCTTTTTGTTTTCAACGGTTTTCCTGATCCTCATTATCCATTCATGTATCAGGGAAGTGGACATAGATATTCCTCTTCATGAGAGCATTATCGGAGTAAATTGCATTCTGGCAGCGGGAGAGACTATGGAAGTTGAGGTATTTAAATCGGTATCAATATCTGATACTAATTCTTTTATACCCATTCAGGATGCTCAAGTTTATATTTTCAGGGAAGATGAAACAATACATATATTTCATTTAGCAACAGACAGTAATAAATATGTTTGTGATGATTTTGCTAACGCGAATTCTAAATATAGGCTGGAGGTAGAAATACAGGGAAATACACTGAAGGCAGAAACAAATATACCTTCGCAACCAGAAATCGCAAGAGCAGAGATGGATCATGGGAAGTATAGTGATCAGTATGGTGAGAAACTCACACACTGGATGATTGAAATAGTTGATGATCCTACCCAGGAGAATTATTACACAATGTTCTTTATGGATCCTCCAAGTCTTGTCAGTCTCTATCAATTTCAAAATATTTCGGATCCTGTTCTTCTGACAGAATCGATGTTGGAGTATGAACCTCCATTCTTTTTGTTTTCAGATAGTAAAGTCCAAAATGGGAAAATTTCCATTGATCTTCTTGGGTTTTATGGGACCGAAAACGGAATTCCAGTCTCACTGCAACTAGTCGTCAGATCTATTCCTAAAGATTATTTTGATTTTCTTAAATCATGGATAGTCCACTCGTATAATCAAAATAATGGACAGCATGTTGATGTAATTGACGACCTTGATCCATACCGGATTTTTTTTCAGAGTCAACCAGTTGATCTTTATTCAAATATAATACAAGGGATCGGAATTTTTGGAGCCTATTCCCAAGCCGTCAAATATTTCACCTATGTTGAGTAAAAGATATCAAATCTTCATTTTTGTCTTGTTACTTTTTGGTGGCAGGTATATAAATGCTCAAAAACTAATTATATCAGGTTTTGTGAGGGATTCAGTAAGTGGAGAAATACTTATAGGGGCAAATCTCTATTCTGATAATCAGCAATGGGGCACAATTACCGATGAACATGGTTTTTTCAGTTTGATGATTAACGATCGGTCAGAAACATGTATTAACTTCAGTTATGTTGGATATCGGGAAAGAAAAATCTCAATTGATCAGCTTACTTCATATGGCGATGTAATCTATTTGAGTCCTGACCTTACTATTCCTGAAATTGAAATTCGTCGGGAAAGTAATAGTATGTCTGAATCTGGTGTCATTACAATAAATCCTCATATTATTAACAGAATGCCATCTTTTTTTGGAGAGAGAGATGTTATTCGCAGCCTTCAATACCAATCCGGGGTACAAACAGGTAAAGAGGGTAGTACCGGGTTGATAGTGAGAGGAGGAAGCCCGGATCAGAACTTATTTCTGGTTGATGGGGTTCCTCTATATTATTTCCATCATCTTGGTAATCTATTAAGTGCATTTGACCCTGATGCAATTAATTCAGCTGTTTTTTTTAAAGGGGGTTTTCCTGCCCGCCTTGGGGATAGGTTATCATCAATATCTGACATCAGGTTAAAGGATGGACGTAGTGATCAGTTTCATGGAATACTATCTATGGGAACTCTTGCAATGAAAATCTCACTTGAAGGTCCTCTATCTGAAAATACCTCTTTGTTCTTCTCATTGAGAAGATGCAATCTGGACCTGTTGACAAGAGGACTTTCATACTTGGATTCGAATGGTAAAGGAATGGCTGGCTATACCTTTTATGATGGAAATATCAAGTTTCGACAAAAATTAAACAGGAATAATAGTTTATATCTGACCCTATTTTCAAACCGTGATAGAGTATTTCTCCATTTCTGGGATGATGAAGAAAATTTGAATATAGAAAGAGATTTTAAAGACGATCTTGTTTGGTCAAATAATTTCGGATCTCTTAGGCTCAATCATCAATATAACAAGCAGAATATTGCGGATTTTTCTGTTTCTTATTCTTTCTTTAGATATAAACATTCTATACAAAATCAGCTAATTAATGATGGAATAGAAAGTCAATTTGGATATAACTCGGGCACTTCAGTAAAGGATGCGATATTTAAATATGATCACACATATTACCTAAATAATCTGATTAAAATCAGGTATGGTTCAGAGATTACCATACATAATTATAAACCATTCCAAAATGTATCGTCAATTCCTGAAAACATTTTATCAATAGGTACAACAGATCTGGCGAGTTACATCGAAACCAATATAACATCTGGCAGATTTAGTTCAAATCTGGGACTAAGGTATATATCTGTCCTCGGGGACAATGTTTTCTGGCTTCCTGAGCCCAGGATCAATGCGGCATATGCTATTTATCATGGGAAAATTGAATTTATAAGCTCCTATTCAAAGATGCACCAGGCAGTGCACCTGGTCTCTGATAATTCAGGAGGTATCCCTGTGGATATGTGGATTCCTTCGACAGCAGCACTACCTCCTGAAGTCTCTGATCAATTTGATGCAGGACTAAATTTAACAGGTTTTTCAAATGCTTCAATTTCTTTAAAACTTGAAGGATTTATTAAACTGCAACAACATTTAATAGAATTGATTCCCGGAAATAATATTTATAATGTTTTAGCATTTCCTGAATCGGCATTAGAAAATAATGGACGAAGTAGGATTCGAGGATTCGAGGTGGAAGTAAAAAAGAAAACGGGTATATTAAGTGGCTGGATTACTTATATGTATATTAAGAACAGTAGACAGTTTGAAATTATTAATGACGGAGTGCCTTTTCCATATCTATATGAAAAACCCCATAATTTGAGCTTGGTTATGATGACTTCTCCGAAAGAGAATATTAATCTTTCACTTACCTGGCAATATACAAGTGGGATGTCAACAAATTTACCAGTGGCAAAATTTGAAGTGCCAGTAATATATGGGCTCGATAATAATGGTATTGGTGAAGCCCATATCTATGGTCCCAGGAATTCAATTCGTTTAAAACCATATCACAGACTTGATGTTTCAATTGACTTTTTAAAGGAGTGGGAAGGCAAAAAAAGGACTTTCAATATAAGTCTGATTAATGCATATAACAGACAAAATCCTTTTTTTCTTTTTTATATGGAAAATGATCAGGGTAAAACGACCTTACATCAACTATGTTTATTTCCAATTCTTCCATCATTAAGTTACCGGCTTGATTTTTAAATCATAAAAGGTGCTTCTTCCGCCGGATACCATTTGAACAATACATCTATGCAAAAATAAGTTCTCTATATAGCCAAGCCCTCAAAACTGTCTGATGAGAAAATACCTCATTTTCATTCTTAGTATGTACGTAATTTCCTGCTCAGTTGAGCTTGATTATAACGCACCCGCTTTTGAACCCAAACTTGTAATCAATGGCTTTTTGCAGCCAGACAGTTTAATTTCAATTAATGTACGTTCCACCTCTCCCATTCTGTCCCGGGAGAATGTTTTTATTGAAGATGCAGAAGTGACTTTATCTGTAAATGGTGAATTTGTTGAAACACTTACTTACAAAGGATCAGGAAATTATAAATCTGAAATACAACGGCCTGAGACCGGAAAGGTCTATTCAGTAGAAATTATTGCTGACGGATATGATAAAGTTACAGCCTCGGATACTATTCCGGGGAACGTTAAAATCCTGACCGCTTCAATGGTTAAAGGGAATACCTATAATGAATATGGTGATCCGGATACTGATTATAATTTGAGTTTCGCTGACGGAAAGGAAACGGATTATTATGAATTAATGTTTATAGGCCAATCCCCGCCGACAGCGTTTAATTCAAAGTATACTATCGGTATTATGAGAGGTGTTGTCATTGCGGATCCTGTAATGAAAGATGACAGTGATCTGGATTTGAATCCGCCGACATTCTTATTTACAGACAATTTATTTCAAGGAGAGAATTACACTCTCAATGTCAAAATGAATGCAGGGAGCGGAGGCGATTTTACTTCGCCCATAGTGCCTGCTTTTGAGTCAGGGCATTTTGTTGTTCTCAGGTCTGTAAGTCATTCATATTACAAGTATGTTAAATCATGGTACAGACATAAGCTTGGGAAACAGGAAGCAAATAAAATAGAAGCATTTATGCTTATTCCACTACTGGGAGATCCAGCTGAAATGTACAGCAATATTGAAGGAGGGTATGGGATCTTTACGTCATTTTATCAGAGTTATTACAAAGTTGAAAATCTGACAAATTGAAAGTTATCATTGTTGCAATTCTTTTGGTTCTTATTCAGCCGGCATATAGCCAGACTGTGATTAGTGGCTATATCGATGATTCTTCAAGTAAGGAAATTCTGCCTGGGGTTCATGTTTATGATGTAAACACCGGAAGAGGGGTCGTATCAAATCCATTTGGTTTTTTTAGCATCTCAATGGAATCAACAGACAGTACCTGCCTGGCATTCAGTTATGTTGGTTATGAAACAAAATATGTGAGATTGAATGCCAGAATTTCCCAAATTCTGAATGTTTCATTGAAGAAAGGATTAATACTGGATGAGGTGAGTATTACTTCTGCCGAATCATTCATTTCCGAGCCTGTAAACAAGACTCTTATTTCAATGGACTTAGTACAGCGTATGCCTTCATTTTTGGGAGAGCCGGATGTTTTACGTGCTATTCAGCTATTACCAGGTATTCAGGGAGGGAAGGAGGGGACAAGTGGTATTTTTGTCAGGGGAGGAAGTCCGGATCAGAATTTAATATTATTTGATGATATTCCCCTGTACCAGGTAAATCATTTAGCGGGCTTTCTTTCAGTGTTTATACCTGATGCGATAAAGAGTGTTGATATCTATAAAGGAGGATTTCCGGCAAAATATGGAGGAAGGTTGTCTTCGGTTCTTGATATCAGATCCAAAGAAGGCAATATGTATTCTTATTCAGGTAATATAACATTGGGTATAATTAGCAGTAAATTTACTCTGGAAGGACCAATAATAAAGGAGAAAACCTCATTTTTATTTTCTATCAGGAGAAGTATGATTGATATCCCTGTCCGTGGATATCAACTGCTAAAAACACAGGGAAAATATTCTCCCGGTTATACATTATTCGATTATAATCTGAAACTTAACCATATTGTTAATAACAGTAACAGGTTATACTTAAGCATGTATTCAGGAAGAGACAGGCTGCTCATTAAACAAAATGATTTCAATACCAGGCCCGAGATTCCGTTTAAACTTAAAAATATCACAGATACTAATTGGGGAAATCAGTGTTTTGCATTTAGATGGAACCATCAATACAACTCAACGATATTCAGTAATCTAACCGTGGGTTATTTGCAATTCTATTATAATTATAGAACAGATACATTTAAAGCAGATAAGGTTAATGACGAATTACTTGGAGTGATTTCTTACCATAATAATTCTTTTATCAGAGATTTTATAACGAAAATCGATTTTGATCACTATTTGTCAGGACATAATTTAAAGTATGGGGGAGGTCTGTATTTTCATCATTACAATCCTAATCTGACATCAATTACCCAAAGTGGAACAACGAGTCCGGTAGATACCAGCTATGGTTCCAATGTATCCAAACCTCTTGAATTCTATGGTTATTTTGAAGATCAAATGAATGTTGGAGAAAAAATCACAATGAGCATTGGACTTCACTGGTTCAACTTCTTGCTAAAAGATCGTTGGTATACTTCCTTACAGCCCAGGCTTTCGGCCCGAATCAGATTATTGCATAATCTTTCCGTAAATGGCTCTTATTCCCGTATGGCACAGCCCACTCATCTAATACCCGGATCCGGTGTAGGCTTTCAAACTGATTTTTGGGTTCCTTCAACTGCATTGATCCCTCCTCAGAAATCTTCACTGTATGTTTTGGGTTTGAAAGGTAAAACAGTACGCTGGAAAAACCTGGATTGGAATATTGAGGGTTATTATAAAAATATGACCGATCTGATTGAATTAAAAGATGGTGAAACATTTTTTTCAGGAGGGACGCATTGGGAAGAAAGGGTTGAGGATGGAGGTACAGGAACCGCCTATGGTATGGAGTTTCAGATTCAGAAAACTTATGGGAATCTTACAGGTCAGATTGGTTATACACTGTCGAAAAATATGAGAAAATTTGCCAATATAAATAACGGTGAACCTTTTCCCTACAAATACGACCGCAGACATGACATTACAATTTCGATGAACTATAAATTCAAGGACAACAGAGATTTCTCAGCAACCTGGATCTATGCGAGCGGAAAAGCAATAACATTACCCGTTGCAAGTCACAGCTTGTATGTTCTTGATTGGGAAACAGACTATTTGATGAATTATTTTTATGCTGATGTTCATATCTATGATGGTCGAAATAATTACAGGGAGCCTTCCTATCACAGACTTGATCTCGCCTTCAATTTCAGGAAAAAACTGGAACACGGAAGTCGTGTTCTGTCCCTGGGAGTATACAACGCTTACAACAGGATGAATCCGTACTATTTATATTTTGATTATAATGACCTGGATGAGTTGAAGCTCTACTCATTTACCCTCTTCCCGGTTATCCCGTCCTTTAGTTGGAGTTATTCTTTTTAATTGCGACGTTGATTCTAATGTAGAAACATATCAAAAACTTTTTTTTGAGTATGAAATTTTGAAATCACAATTTGTGACATCAAGTTGGGGTGGCACAAGAAAGCTTCCCTTTGTTTTCACTGAACAAGGAGTGGCAATGTTGTCCAGTGTATCAAGAAGTAAAAAAGCGATTCAGGTTAACATCCAACTAATGGTTGTTTTTGCAAAAGTCCGGGAAATGATGGTTGATACGATGCGTCTAAAACTTGATATCGAAGAAATAAGAAGACGACTGGAGAATCATGACAAAAGTTTAGACCTTGTTTTTAGCTACCTGGATGAGTTAATCGATAAGCAGGAGAATCCGAAGCCCCGACCTCGTGTAGGTTATAAAAGGTCCTCTGAAAAAGATTAAATTCAACATAATTATTCTATTTCCATTCTTTCATTCGGGCATCATGTCCTTCAAAGGTATATCAATGAACAAAAAATATCTGATGCATCTTTTTCCCACTGCAATGTAAAGAAGGTGGGCCGGTTCAGACAATCGTCCGAAGCAATCCGCCAATCCAATGCAAGGCACTTCATTTACGCAAAATCCCGACGAACGTCGGGACCAGCTTCGTTCCTCGCTTGCGCAAAACGCAAAACGCACATCGCAAAACGCATAATCCCAATGAACTTTTTTCCTCTCAATTGTTATATTATCTGAAAGATAAATTTAAATGAATACAACGACAGCAGTGGATCAGCACATCGTGGAGAAGGTCAGGAATCTGAACAGTTCAACATATATATTAAAATTCAGTCGCGGGGGACTGGAATTTACCCCCGGGCAGCACCTGAACGTGGGGAAAAAGGGCTCGGGACAGCACAGGGAATATTCCATATACAGCGGATCGGACAGTGATTCCATTGAATTGCTTATCAAGGAAGTAGACGATGGCATGGTCAGTAACCAGCTTCGGAACCTGAAGCGGGGCGAGGAACTCAGCGTGAAGGGGCCCTATGGCTTCTTCCTTACGGATATCCGCCCGGAAAAGGGAGAGAAACTCCTTTTTATCGCCTCAGGCACGGGCATTGCACCCTTTCACAGTTATATCCGGTCCAATCCCGGGGCAAACTACCGTATCATTCACGGGATCCGGGACATGGATGAGGCCTATGATCCGGAGGATTACAAGAAAGGACGTTATTTCACCTGCACCTCCCGCGGACAAAAGGGTGATTTTCACGGACGTATCACCGATTACCTGCTCTCGGGGGCAGAAGAACCTGCCGATAAAGTGTATCTTTGCGGTAACAGCAGCATGATCTACGATGCCATGGACATCCTTCGTGCCAGTGGCTACCGCCACGACCAGCTGTTTACCGAAGTATATTTTTAGCCCCGGGAAGGAGGGAGATGAAAGTTCTGAAGAAAGTAGCATTTAAAACATTGGGCTGCAGGCTGAACCAGTACGAAACCGATGCACTGGTTACCAGCTTTCATAATGCAGGCTATCACATCGTGGATTTCGGCGAGGAGGCGGATGTGACGGTCATCAATACCTGTACTGTTACCAACCAGAGCGACGTGAAATCACGGAATACCATCAACCAGGCGGCTGCCAAAAGTCCGGAAGGACTGGTGGTGGTTACCGGATGCATGGCCGATCATTACAAGCAGAAGCTGGAGAGCCAGGAGCAGATAACCTACGTAGTGGATAACGACCATAAGAGCCAGATCGTTTCGCTGGTGGACGGGCATTTTGCAGGAGAGATCCTGCATCCCGATCAGGTACAGGGCGACAGGTTCAATTTCGATACGGTGCAAAAAAGCCTGCATACCCGTACATCGGTGAAGATACAGGACGGATGCGACAATTTCTGCACTTTTTGCATCATCCCCTCGGTGCGGGGACGAGCCATCAGCCGGCCGCTGGATGATATTCTCGACAATGTGAGGAGGGTGGTGGATAACGGTTTCAAGGAGCTGGTCATTACCGGCGTGAATATCGGGCGCTACGAAGCTGCAGGACTGGATTTCGAAGGGGTGCTGGAAAAAGTGCTGGAGGTGCCCGGTGATTTCCGGGTGCGGATCTCATCCCTCGAACCCGATGGGTTCAGCGATCGCTTCCACGAACTGTTCACTCACCCGAAACTGGCGCCGCACCTGCACCTGTGCCTGCAAAGCGGATCGGAGCAGATCCTCCTGAAGATGCGGCGGATGTACAGCGCGCAGTACTTCATGGAAACCGTTGAGCGTTTCCGCGAAGCCATCCCGGATTTTAATTTCACCACGGATATCATCGTGGGCTTCCCGGGAGAGACGGACGAAGATTTTGAAAAGACACTGGATTTTGCCCAAAGGGCACGGTTTGCGCATATCCATACCTTCCGCTATTCGAGGCGCTCAGGCACACGGGCCGACCGTATGCCGGACCAGGTGCCCGGTAAGGTGATGACCTCCCGCAGCGAAGAAATCCGCAAGCTGTCGGAATCCCTGCGACTGGAATACATGCAGTCTATGATAGGGAAGAAGCAGCGGGTACTGATCGAAAAAGTATCGGGGAAGATGATGGCAAGCGGTTACGGTGAACATTACCTCCCCGTGGAATTCCTCACTGATGACAATACGAAAAACCGTTTTGCGGATGTGATCCTCACCGGAATTAAGGAAGGAGCGGAGCCGGTGATGGTGGGGAAGGATTCCTCCTTGCAGTCGGAACGGTAGGGGAACCTCCTTTGAGTCGTTTCGTTAGGGATTCCTACTTGCAGTCGGAATGTTAAAGGAACCTTCTGCGAAGGTTCGTTAGTGGTTCCTCCCGGAGGTCGGAACGTTTGGGGGCTGAAGCCGTTAGGAATTATGTGTTGGGACTGGGATTTAAAACATTCCGGGGAGATTGGAAGAGAATTTTAAAGAATGGAAAAAGTATTTATTGAAACCAATTGCATGGTGTCCTGTCACTAACGAACCTTCGCAGAAGGTTCCCCTAACGATTCACGTCAGTGAATCCCCTAACATTCCGACTGCAAGGAGGAATACTTGACGTTTGCTCTGTAAGGAGAAACCCCTAACCCTCAATTAGATAATTTATTGATTTATAAGCTATTCAATTTCAAAACAGAATATGGAGAAAGAAACAGTATACAAACTTCCCCGCTGGATGAAGGTACCCATGCCAAAAGGGGAGAGTTACTCAAAGGTCCGCAACCTTATCAGGGAGCATGACCTGAATACCATCTGTACCAGTGGAAATTGTCCGAACAAAGGCGAGTGCTGGAATGCCGGAACGGCAAGCTTTATGATCATGGGTTCGAAGTGCACCCGGAACTGCAGGTTCTGCTACGTGGAGAACCTGATTCCCGATCCGCTGGACTGGGAAGAGCCGGGACGACTGGCAGAGACCATCCATACACTGGAATTGAAGCATGCGGTGATCACCTCGGTGAACCGGGATGACCTGAAGGACGGTGGAGCACGGTTCTGGGCAGCTACCATTAAAATGATCAAGCTGAAGAATCCCGGTACGACGCTGGAGGTGCTGATCCCGGATTTCAACGGGGAGGAAAAGGATATACAGACCGTGATCGATGCGGGACCGGAGGTGATCTCACATAACGTGGAAACGGTGGAGAGGCTTACGCCTGCCATCCGAAGCAATGCTTACTATCGAACCAGCCTGAAAGTGATTAAGCAGGTGGCCGGAGCAGGGCTGGTGCCCAAATCGGGCATTATGCTGGGACTGGGAGAAACACAGGAAGAAGTCTTACAGACCCTGAAGGATTTGCGCGAAGCAGGGTGCCGGGTGGTTACCATCGGTCAGTACCTCCAACCCGATTCCAACCTGGCCAAAGTGAAGGAGTATATCCATCCTGATACTTTTGCTTTTTATAAAGAAGAAGGCTTGAAAATGGGTTTTGCCTACGTGGAAAGTCATCCGCTGGTGCGGTCTTCTTATCATGCAGAAAGGCATGTGAACGGTTAACCGTGCAGGTATTCTCAACCTCAAACTGTCGTCTGCGAATAGCTGCGTTGTTAAATCCCGCAACAGGATTATTGGACAGCACCTCGTGTGACAGGCTGCTTTTCTCTTCCTCGCTCATGTGAAGGATTGACTGGCAATGCGGTGAGCAGGCACCTTCGTATTTTTCGGCACATTTGCTGCACTGGATAAAAAGCACGTGGCAATGATCGTTGCTGCAGTTGGTATAGGTATCGCATGCTTCCCCGCAGGTATGACAATGACTGATGACCTTGCCGTCGATGGATTCTCCCATTCGGTTATCGAAAACAAAATTCTTCCCGGTGAAATTGGAGGGTAGCTTTTCAGCCCTGACAAAGCGGGCATATTCAATGATCCCGCCATGGAGCTGGTTCACATCATTGAAGCCGTGATGCTTCAGCCAGGAACTGGCTTTTTCGCAACGCACCCCCCCGGTACAATACAACAGGATTTTCCGGTCTTTCTGCTCACCCAGTTCGTCCAGGGCACGTACCATGGCTTCGCGGAAAGTGTCTGTCTGTAGGTTCAGCGCCCCGTTGAAATGTCCAATCTCGTATTCGTAGTCGTTACGCATATCCACCACCAGTGTTTCCGGATCCAGTGAATGACGATGGAACTCTTCCGGGGTGAGATGCCTGCCCACATTGGATACATCGTAGGCATCGTCTTCCAGGCCGTCGGCAACGATCTTCTTTCGTGTTTTAACGATGAGCTTGAGGAAGGAGCGGGAATCATCTTCCACCGCCCATTTGATGGGCATATCCTTCATGCCGGGAAGCTTATCAAGCTCCCCAAGGAAATGCTCCGTTTCCGGTTCGGGAACAGACATCTGTGCATTGATCCCTTCGTGGGCCACATAGATCCTTCCCAGGCACTGCATTCCTGCAAAAAGACGGTAAATCTCCTCCCGGAATGACGTGGGATCTCCAATGGGAGTATAGCGATAAAAGGATAAGGTACGTCGTTCAAAGGTTTCACGATCCAGCAGGGCATTCAGTTCTTCCTTGCTGAAAGTATTGTATAGCGGACGGTCTGTCATTGTACTTCAAGGCGGTTTGTCAGGACGAGTTTGCCCTTCTTGTTCAGCGAAATAAATTTCTTCACCTGGTCGATGGAAAGCGTATAGCGTCCTTCAATTCCGTTCTCACCGAGGGAGTAATGAACCACTCCTTTGAGAATATCGGCATTGACCGGCGATAAAACACCCTTGTCGCTGTCGAGGTTAATGATCTCTGCAGGAAAAGATTCCCACGCCTCCAGGTAGGTTTCCAGTTCATAGTTCAGGCAGCATTTCAGTTTACCGCACTGGCCTGCCAATCGGGAAGCACTGAGGGAAAGGTCCTGTTTCCGGGCTGCATCCGTCTTTACCGATTGCATATCGGTTTTCCAGGTGGAGCAGCATAATTCTCGTCCGCACGATCCGATGCCCCCTGTCCGGGCTGCATTCTGACGGGCACCTATCTGGCGCATCTCAATCTTCATCCGGAACGCATCCATGAGTTTTTTCAGCAATTCCCTGAAATCCACCCGTCCGTCGGCTGTGTAAAAGAAAGTGACCTTTTTGTTGTCGGCACGGATCTCTGCATCACTGATGCTCATATCCAGGCCCAGTTCTGCCGCCAGTTCACGGCATTTTATCATAAACGCCCTGTCGTTTCGACGGGCTTCCAGCCAGTTGTCGAGGTCAACATCTTTTGCTTTACGGTAAACGGAGCGGAGGCCGGTCTTCTCCGTTCCCGGACTTTTCTTGCTGAATTGCTTCTCTGCCAGGCTGCCGGTCAGGGAAACAGTTCCCAGGTCGTGACCGCCTTCCACATCCACCACCACACGATCGTCCTTCTCCAGGCGGATCATCCGGTTGTTCAGGTAAAACTCCTTCCGGTTGTTCTTAAACCGTACTTCCACAATCTCGTTATCAACACTGAGCTGATTGAACCCAGCCATCCAGTCGTGGGTTGCCATCATCCCCCTGCTTGAAGCTAACTGGGCAAGGAACACCTGCTCCTGTACCGGTGTTTGTGCATTTTTCCCGCAACTGCAATTCCCGCTGCAACACGACATACCTATTCTTATTTAGATTAATTAAACACAAAGATGAGGAAAAATGGCGAAGAAAAAAAGAGGGATTGTTTAATAATATGTTAACTCTGGGGACTTAGTCCAATCTGAATACAATTACTCCCTGGTCGGTCCCGAGCCAGGCCACATCCGGGGAAAGTAGTTCAAGGGTAAAGATGTTGATGTCTTCTTCGGACCTGTAATTAAATATCCAGTCGCCTTCGGAAAGGATATTGATGGAATGAAATCCATAGATCCAGGCCCTGTCATATGAATCCATCCGTATACCCTGTGAGATCACCACGTTTTCTACCGTATCGGGCAAGACAAAGGTTTCCGTGGTATTGCCGTCGTAACAGAATGCCAGGGGTTCGCCGGAACGCATGGCACTTGAAAGGGAATAATCGATCACCCCGTACACCCAGTTCCGGCTGTCGCAGGCAATATCCTTGATCCAGTATGGCGAGAATCCAAGATCATCTTTGTCGTATTCTTCCCATGTATCGTTCATCACCTTTACAAGAGAAGCTTCATTCACATAGGTTGACATGGCCAGCCAGACATTGTCGTCGTTATCAATAGCGATGGAATGGATCATTTCGGAAGGGATATTTTTTTCTCCTTCGAAGTATGGATCCAGGGTTATTGCTGTATTTAATCCATCTCCTTCATACAGGTTCTGGTGGGAAGCCATCCATAGTTTTCCTTTGCTATCGATCCGGATTTTGTATATGTTCTGGCCCTCTATGGATGAGTTGCTATCATCAATGGAAGTGAATGTCGTCCCATCGAAAACCGAAATTCCATTATACGCAATCCATACGTTTCCCCTTGTATCAATTTCAATGTCATGGATCCAGGCCGAATCAGGAAAGTCTGAATTTGATCCGTCGTAGATTGTAATCTCGTTCTCCTGTAAATGAATAAGTCCCTGTTCCATGGTCCCGAACCAGTAGGATCCATCGGGAGCAAATGCAATGGCAGTGATCCAGTAATCTTCCAGGAAATTACCCTGTTCGGTTATTTTATCATTGTTTGAAAGGAAATCCGGTGCTTTTTCGCAGGAAGAAAGCAGGAGTGCCAATAAAACGATTACAAACAGGGATCTCATGTATTGAATTTTCTCAAAAGATGAAAAAGGGGAGGGAAACGTTGCGTGGCGGGGCGAGGAGTTCGGAGTTCATTGTTCATAGTTCAAAGTTCATAGTTCAAAGTTCATTGTTCATAGTTCATTGTTTAGTTCAGCTAACCGACCATAGGGAGGGTAGTCCCGATAAGCGCAGCGAACATCGGGATTCATTCTTCGTACCTCGAACCCTGAACCCTGAACCCCGAACCCCGAACCCCGAACCTCGAACCTCGAACCTTCTATGTTATAGAACATCAATTTAGTTCGATTCTAAATACAAAATGGCTATCTTTGCGGCTTTATAAAACATCCTGTATTTTGTGCAGGAAATTCCTTTTAAATAAAGGTTTTTATTGATCTTTGCATCTTTAATTAAACTTAGGTATTATGAATGATATTTATGGATTGTTCTGGATTGTACCGGTTGCTGCTGTCATAGCGCTGGTATTTGCATTCTTCTTCTTCAAGTCTATGATGAAGAGTCCTGAAGGTACACCAAAGATGATCGAAATTGCCCAGTATGTGAGAGAGGGAGCAATGGCTTACCTCAGGCGCCAGTACAGGGTCGTGATCATGGTGTTCCTGGTGATGGTGGTTCTGCTGGGTGTGCTGGCATACCTGGGTGTACAGAATCCTTTTGTTCCCATTGCTTTCCTTACCGGCGGTTTTTTCTCCGGTCTTTGCGGATTCCTGGGAATGAAAACGGCTACATTTGCATCCTCCCGTACTGCTCAGGGAGCTTCCGAGTCTTTGAATAAAGGGCTGAAGGTTGCTTTCCGTAGTGGTGCTGTAATGGGACTCGTTGTAGTGGGATTTGCATTAATAGACATTGCCGGTTGGTTCTATCTTCTCGACAAACTGGTATTTACTACTGAACACATGGCCAACGGTGTTCATCTTCTTGGACTGACCTTTGTACACGAAGGTACTACCGAGCATCAGAAACTGGTTGAGATTACTGCTAC
>Ga0116162_10001561_pt1 | contig 14910 bp, 11 predicted proteins | sample AD_UKC105_MetaG_FD_89875 | JGI IMG/M metagenome (GOLD analysis project Ga0116162, IMG submission 89875) | Active sludge microbial communities of municipal wastewater-treating anaerobic digesters from Hong Kong - AD_UKC105_MetaG | ecosystem: Engineered > Bioreactor > Anaerobic > Digestate... | reverse complement strand
GTCACTTCCAGCGTCAGAACGTTCCCGACGTCCGCAGACGTCGGCGTATATTGTGTGCCGGTCCCGACGCTCGTGTCACCGCGCTTCCACGTGTACGTCAGCGCGCCGGTATTGTTGGTCTCGCTGATCGAGCCGGTCAGCGTTTTCCCGGACTGTGCCGTTCCGCTGATCGACACCGTACCGGTCAGCGCGGATATGGTCGTCACCGCGGTTCTTGCGCTGGAAGCGGATGCCAAAACGGTGTCCGTCTCCTTCACCCGCTGATAGAAATTATATGTCTGTCCGCTCGTCAGGCCGCTGAACACATTGCTGTCCTGCCAGCTCGTGCCGCCGCAGGAGTATTGGTATCCGTCGCTGGCGGTGAGCGTCACGCTGGTCGCCGTCAGCGTCTCTACGCTTGGCGGAGCGACGACGGGACCGGAATAGTCCGCTTTTGCGACCGCCGCCGTGGTTGTGGAGCGCGCGCCCGTCTGAATGCTGCTGGTCACTTCCAGCGTCAGAACGTTCCCGACGTCCGCGGACGTCGGCGTATATTGCGTGCCGGTCCCGACGCTCGTGTCGCCGCGCTTCCACGTGTACGTCAGCGTGCCGGTATTGTTGGTTTCGCTGATCGAACCGGTCAGCGTCTTGCCGGACTGTGCCGTGCCGCTGATCGACACCGTACCGGTCAGTACGGGGGCGGGGGTCGCCGCGGTCTGCGCGCTGGAATCGGACGCTAAAACGGTGTCCGTCTCCTTCACCCGCTGATAGAAATTATATGTCTGTCCACTCGTCAGGCCGCTGAACACATTGCTGTCCTGCCAGCTCGTGCCGCCGCAGGAGTATTGGTATCCGTCCCTTGCAACGAGCGTCACGCCGGTTTCCGTCCGGGCCTCGATATCCGGCGGTGCGATGATGGAACCGACATAAGGTGCCTTTGCGATCACGGCCGATTCATCGCTGAGCGTCCCGGTATATACCTTGTCGGTCACGTCCAGCCGGATGACCATTCCGACGTCCGCGGCCTTCAGCGTATAGGTCGTCGACATGTCGCCCCTTGCGACCACCGTATCGACGCCCGCGTCCTGACGCACCCAGGTAAAGATCAGATTGTCCGTGTTCGTATCGTTGAGGTCTGTCACGCTCCCGCTGAGCGTGCCGCCGTACTGCGCGGTGCCGACGACCTGCACTGTGGCACTCAGCCCTCCCGCTGTGCGGGTGCGCGATTCGTATACTTCCAGATCGCCTGTGAGCGCATAGCTGCTCAGGTCCGCGCCCGTAATTTCCGTCCCGTCGAGTTTCACCGTTCTGGACACGGTATAGCCATCCGAAGACGCGGATTCGAATTGCAGCGTGGTGTTGTTTTCAATCGCCTGTCCGCTGACTACGGGGTCGCCCGCCTCCGTCTGCACCGTTTGGCTTGCGCTGATCAGCGTATACACGACGGAAACCGGGGCCGACAGGTCGCCGGCATCGATGGTGGTAAACGAAGCCAAACCCTCGGCGCATGCGTTCCCCGCAAGATCGGTATACGCGCCCTCGTCGATGGTTACGTTATAGCTCGTATTGCCGGCCAGCGTCAGCAGGTGCGCTCCGTCCGAAAAGTCGGTCAGGTCGAAGCAAAGGTACCACGGCCCGTATTCGGCGTTTCCAATCAGCGTTCCGCTCTCCGCCGCGGCGGCGTAGGTCGTCGTCCCGTCCGTAACGGTCACGTTTTTTCCGGAAACCGCTTCGATTGGTTCGTTCGCCGACAAGATGATCTTCTGCCGGTCGGTCGCCGCTGCGTTTTCCGCGCCATCCGCAGGAGAATAGAGCCTAACGACGGGTTTGTTTGCGTCATATTGAATCGAAATCACCTTTGCGCCTGTCATTGCACCGCCGTTTTCACCGCCGGAGACGCGCAGATAATAATAAATAACGTTTTCGCCGTTCGTGCAGTCGGTTTTAACCGCCGTGGAACCCCAGGCGGTCGCATCCGGCGAAAGCGCGATGGTATACCCCGTCGGCGCAACCAGCGTAACGTCGCCGGTATAGATTCCGCTTTCGTCAAGGTTGGTCGTAGCCAGCGTCGCCACCGCCGCGGATGGATAGTCCACGACGCGGTAGGACGCGCCGGACGCGAAAGACGTCGAATAGTTGGCTGCAAGGAACGCGCCGTTATTGCCCGGCGTCAGCGAGCCGATCGAAATATCGTAAACGCCTTCCGTCGAAGCGTCCGTACCCGCGCCGCTCAGCGCGCCGGTAAACGCGGGCGTTTCGCCCGAAACCACGCCGGAATACGCATATGGAAACGACGGATTGCTCAAGCCGGCATAGCGCGTGATTCCGCCGTCCGGTATGATTGTGAGCGGCGCCTGGTCTATCGTGAAACTGATTGCGGCGCTTTCGCCCTCATAATCCGCGTTCGAACCGGACACGGACACCACGAGCTGATAATCGCCCGCGTTGACCGGTGCGCTGTTGCTTTGATACCCCGCGTCGTCCGTGCTCGTATAGGTGTAGACCAAATCGCCCGAGTCGATATCGACCGGGTTTCCCGAGCCGTCCGCAACGGTCGGCGTTCCGTCCGTAACGGCACTCGCGCCGTCGTAAACCTTGTTCGCGACCAAAATGCCGCTGATTGTTACACTCGTTTTATCATCCGCCAGCGCAGCAGTGGAACCGAACGCAAACAATACCGCCGCACAGTAAGCAAGCAACTTCAGCGCGCGCCTCCTCGTCGGGTTCATACACACTCCTTTCCGTGCTGCAAAAACTGAAAAAAGCCGCCTTCTGCAACACAAGCGGGTAAAAAATATAAGGATTTCCCATCGTTGGAACCTATTCTAGGGACAGTATGCCACAATCGATTTTTCAATGCAAACCGCATTCCCCGCCTTTTACAGTAACACTCCGCAGAAACGCAAATCGTTGCATTTCTTTTTCATTTTGGTCCTAAATCCGTCAAAAAACACCGCGGCAGACTTGCATGCCGCGGTACGTTTTTAAAAAACGGCGTTTGATCCCTACAGTCGATCCTTCAAAGCCAAAAAGCGTTTGTAAAGCGCGTCGTATTCGCAGCCGCACCCGCCGCACTCGGCTTCGGCCTGCTCGACGGCGCGAACCAGCGTGTCCTTATTGTCCTCGCCGTTCAGATACGCCTGCGCGGGCAGTGCGATCAAATCCCAGCCGGAATCCGCAAAACGCCCGAGAATAGCCGCCAGTTCCGCTTGCTCCATCCTGTGGTCCCTCCATCCTGTGGTCTGCGCTATGCGTCCGCCTGCGCGTCGCGCTGCTGCGAATAGCGAATCGCGCAGTCGTCCTCGTCCCAGAGGCGCTCCATGTTGTAATACTTACGCTCTTCCGGATAAAAGATATGCACGAGGACGTCCGCATAATCCAGCACGATCCATTTGCCTTCCCGATAGCCCTCGCTCCGCCGCAGCGTAAGTCCGAGGCCCTCCGCCTTTTCTTCCACTTCGTCGGCAAGCGCCTTCACCTGGGAAACGGCCCTGCCGCTGCAGATGACAAACCAGTCCGCAACGATGGTTTTGTCCGCCACATGAATCGCTACGATATCGTTCGCCTTTTTGTTGTAGAGTATTTCGCAAATGCCGTCTACCTTCTCTTTGATGGCTTCGTTCAATGACTTCCCTCCATTTTCTTTTTGTCCGATTGCTTCCTGTCGTAATGTTCCATTGCCCGGCGCGTCGCCGGGTGCAGCGCCTTTTCGGACCTCCCGATAAACCGCGCCACCCGTTTGAGCGCATAACGCATAAATGCATCCGGCCCAAGCGCGGCGCGTTTCCGGTATTCCCCGACGCAGGAAAACACCCGCGTCGGCTCGATCAGGTCCGCGGCGTAGATCGTCGCGTCAAAGTCCGTCATGCCCGCGTCGCCGGTCGTATGCAGGCGGATCGCACGAAGGATCTGTTCGTCGGTAACGCCGTATTCCGTCTTTGCCAGCACCGCGCCCGCAAACGCGTGGTAAACGGCGCTCACGCCGGTATCGTCGCCGGAGAGCACTTCCTGCGTGACGGGATCGAGACACTTTGCGCAGTCGTGCAACAGTGCGGCCGTTCGCGCCCTGACCGGGTCCTGCTTCCAAAGCCCGGCGAGCATGGCCGCCGCGCGCATCGTCCCCGCGACGTGACTGTATCGTTTTTCGCTCAGCGCCGCACGGCATTGTTCCTGCAGCGCGCGAACGTCGGCGGGAAAATACGCGCCGGATTCATAACAGACCTGTTCGACGGCCTCCGGCAGCAGCCCGGCGACGCTTTGCCCGGCCTCCAGTTTTTCGCGCACTTCGGTCGAGGAGATCATGTCCGCCCTGCCGGAAAGGATCGTGACCCTTGCGCCATAGCGCTTTTTCAGCTCGATCGCCGTCTGCGCGTCGTTTTGATTTAACCCGATGCGCGGCACGCACAGCACGCCCGCAAGTTTCAGCACTTCTTCCGGCTGATACCAGTTCGGCAGGTCGCTCAACATATCGCTGCCGACGATCAGCAGCAACTCCGCCTCCGGATATTGCGCGTGCAGTTCCCTCAGCGTCAGAAGCGTATAGCTCTTTCCGCCGCGCTTTAACTCAATGTCGCTGGCATCCACGCCATCCTCATTTTCAACGGCCATGGATACCATTTTATAGCGTTCGTCTGCGGGGACTTCCCCTTCCACGCGTTTATGCGGAGGGTCCGCCGCAACCACCAGCAGCACCCGGTCCAGCGCCGCTTCGTCACGGGCGATCCGCGCCATCTGCACGTGCGCGCTGTGAACGGGGTTAAACGTGCCCCCAAGGATGCCGATGCGCATACTGAAAACAAAACTCCCATTTGTTATGGCATAAGCATACCATGTTTTTGTTTTTCGTTCCAGATGGTGTTTTCCATGCATTCATTCAAACGGACGTTCCAACCGCCCGCAACAGGGCGTTTGCGATTGACAAACGCAGCCGCGAATGCGACAATTAATATGGATAAAAATGAAGTATCGTCCGCATTCGGGGAGGCGTTCCGATCCGGCCGCGGACAAAATTATACGAAAGCGAGGATTTCGCAGCATGGAATACAGGAAACTTCAAAACGGCAGCGACATACGCGGCGTTGCGATGGACGGCATTGAGGGTCAGAGCGTCAATTTGACCGACGAAGCGGTGTCGAACATCGCCGGCTCGTTCGTGCTCTTTTTGCAGGAAAAGCTGAAAAAGAGCGAACTAAGGATTGCAATCGGCCGCGACTCCCGCCTTTCCGGCGAGCGTCTGCTCAACGCGGCCGCGGAGGGCGTCGTGTCGATGGGCGCGGACCTGACCGATTTCGGCCTGGCGAGCACGCCGAGCATGTTTATGAGCACCGTCACGCCGGGCTACGAATACGACGGGGCCATCATGCTCACCGCAAGCCACCTGCCCTGGAACCGCAACGGCATGAAGTTTTTCACGCGCGACGGCGGACTGGAAAAGGTTGAAATCGCCGCAATTCTGGCCCGGGCGCAGGAGGACGCGTTTATTCCGACCGCGGAGCGCGGACGCGTCGACGCGACCGACTTCCTTTCGGTCTATGCGCAGGGGCTTGTCGATCGCATCCGCATCAGCGTGGAAGCCGAAGATTACGACCATCCGCTCAAGGGTTTCCATATCGTAGTGGACGCGGGCAACGGCGCGGGCGGTTTCTTTGTGGACAAGGTGCTGATTCCGCTCGGCGCGGACACCACGGGCAGCCAGTTCCTCGAACCGGACGGGCATTTCCCCAACCATGCGCCGAACCCCGAGAACAAGGCGGCTATGGACTCCGTCGCCCAGTGCGTGCTGGACAACAAGGCCGACATGGGCATCATCTTCGATACGGACGTGGACCGCGCGGGCGCCGTCGCAGCCGACGGCAAGGAGATCAATCGCAACCGCCTGATCGCGCTCATCTCCGCCGTGCTGCTTGAAGAGCACCCCGGCACGACCATCGTGACCGATTCCATCACCTCCAGCGGGCTCGCGGCGTTCATCGCCGAAAAAGGCGGCGTGCACCACCGCTTCAAACGCGGTTACCGCAACGTCATCAACGAGGCCGTCCGCATCAACGGCGAAGGCCGCGACTGTCAGCTTGCGATCGAAACCTCCGGCCACGGCGCGCTCAAGGAAAACTATTTCCTCGACGACGGCGCGTATCTCATCACCAAGCTGCTCATCAAGATGGCGCAGCTTCGCCCGTCCGGGAAAACGCTGTTTTCGCTGATCGATTCGCTCGCCGAACCGACCGAAAGCATCGAGGTGCGCATGAACCTCTCCTGCGCGGACTGCCAGGCGTACGGCAACGGATTGCTCCGCGACCTGACGGAATACGCCAAATCGCAAAACTGGGACATCGCAAAGGAAAACCACGAGGGCCTGCGCGTCTCGTTTGGCAAAGACGCGGGCGACGGGTGGTTTTTGCTGCGGATGTCGCTGCACGACCCGCTCATGCCGCTCAACATCGAAAGCAACAGCGTCGGCGGCGTGCACGTCATCGCACAAAAGCTTTACGCGTTCCTTGTGGCGTATGACAAGCTGGACACGACGAAGCTGAAGACCGTCTGAATCCGTCAAAAAGCAAGTTTTTGACGGCCAAATCGGAGAGCAAAATTGCTCTCCGATTTTTTTGCGACCTTATGCTCGGCACTTATTCGACGACGATTTGTCCCCTTTTCACAACCGTTTTGGCAAGATTGCTCCCCATGCGGTAGCAGAGCAGTTCCATGCCGTCCGCGTCCCAAATCGTCAAATCCGCCTGCTTGCCGATCTCAATCGAACCCAGCGTTTCGCCGAGCCCGATTGCGCACGCGGCGTTGAGCGTCACCGCCGTCAGCGCTTCTTCCGGCGTCATCCGGTACTTCAGGTACGCCAAATTGACGCAGAGCTGGAGGTTGAGCGACGGACAGGAGCCGGGGTTGAAGTCCGTTGCAATCGCAACCGCAACATTATTTTCGATCATGTCCCGCGCGCGTGCGAACGGCTTATTCAGATACAGCGAGGTCTGCGGCAGCAGGCACGCCGTCACGCTTCCTTTCGAGAGCGCGTTGATTCCCGCGTCGGTCGTCGCGATCAGGTGCTCCGCGCTCTCCGCGCCAAGCTCGCCCGCAAGCTCTGTGCCGCCAAGCGCGTCGATCTCGTCCGCGTGGATCTTCAGGCCCAGCCCGAGCGAGCGGGCGGTCTCCAGAATGCGTCGGCTCTGTTCGGCCGAAAACACGCCCGTTTCGCAGAACACATCGCAATAACGCGCCAAATCCTCGCGCGCAACCTCCGGCAGCGCGGTTTCGCAGACGAAATCGACATACTGGTCCGCGCGCCCCGAAAATTCCGGCGGCACGGCGTGCGCGCCGAGGTAGGTCGCCACGACGTCCATCGCGTGTTCGCGGTTCAGCCGGCCGATCACGCGCAGTTGTTTCAGCTCGTTCCTCAAATCCAACCCGTAACCGCTCTTGATCTCGGCCGTCGTCACGCCGAGGCGGAGCTGCTCGTCCAGAAATCCGCTTGCGCGCTCAAACAGGCCTTCTTCGCTCGCAGTGCGCGTTTGCCGCACGGTATCGAGGATGCCGCCGCCGGACTGTAAAATTTCCAGGTAGGAGGCGCCCCTGAGCTTGAGCGGGATTTCATGCTGCCGCCAGCCGCCAAATACGAGATGCGTATGCGCGTCCACCCAGCCGGGCGTGACCAGCCGCCCGCCCGCGTCCATTACGTCCGTGTCCGCCGGGCAGGCGGGAACGGCACCGTTTTCCGTGATCGCGGCGATGGTTTCGCCGTCGATCAGCACAGCGGCGTTGCGGTACTTTTTGTTTTCGCCCTGCTCGTTTCCCCTGCGGCTCGTGCAGCCGGTCGGCGTTTGCAGCAGGCCGATATTCCGTATCAGCAGCATGCGGTCCTCCTTATTGATTTAGTCCAGCCGGTATTCGAGCACCTGTTTTTCGGCCTCGAAGTTTTCAATGCCGAGGTAGTATTCCGCGCTGTCGATCAGCGCGCGCATCGGCACCAGCCCGACGATTTCCGTACCGGTCACGTGCACGCCGTACCGCGCCGCCTCGAAGCGCACGAATTCCACAACGCGATACAGCGGCGTTTCGCAGTAGTTCGTCATATTGATCGAAACCTGCGCGACGTTGCGGTCTTTGAGCAGCACACCGATGGCCTTTACGCAGGACAACCCGCCGCCGGAATAGCGGACGATCCGCGCGATCCTGTCCGCGATCGTCACGTCGGACGTTGAAAGGTTGATATTGAACGCAATCAGCGGCGCGCGCGCGCCGACGGCGACAACGCCCGCGGTCGGGTGGATTTTGCGCCCGCCGAAATCCGGCTCCCATTCGGGCAACTGCACTTTTTCCGCCATGCCCTCGAACTGGCCTTTTCGGATGCTAGCAAGGTTGACGCGGTTCTGCGCGCTCGCCGAAGCTTCGTACAAAAACACCGGGATACCCGCCTCCGCATAGATGCGCCGTCCCGCGCGCTTCGACAGCGCGACGCACTCCGCCATCGTCGTATCGCGAATCGGGATAAACGGAATCACGTCCACCGCGCCCATGCGCGGGTGCCCGCCTTTGTGTTTCGTTAAGTCGATCAGCTTCGCAGCCGCTTTTGCAAGCCTCACCGCCGCTTCCTCCGCGCCCGCCGGATCGCCGACGAACGTGATGACCGAGCGGTTGTGGTTTTCGTCGCTGGACGTATCCAGCAGCGTCGCACCCGGAGTCGCGCGCACCTCGTTTGCAACCGCTTGTACGACGGCTTCGTCCGCGCTGCTGATATTCGGGACGCATTCGATGATCTTTGCCATGCTGTCTGTTTTCTCCTGTCAGTTTGTGTTCAAAACGCGATCTAGCAGCTTTTCGTCCGCCTGATACGGCATGGTAATGTGCGCTCTGCCGCGCTCGCGTTCATTATACAACGCCGCGGTTTCGAGTGCATGCTCGTTTCCGGCCCAGCTTCGCCGCGCCACGCCGCCGATCACGTCCCACTGGATCGCGCTTTCGATCACGCCGTCCACGCGCGCGCTGCCGTCGAGCAGCAATCCGAACCCGCCGTTGATCGCCTTGCCGATGCCGACGCCGCCGCCGTTATGCAGCGTGCAGAGCGTCATGCCGCGCGCGGCGTTGCCCGCAAAGCACTGCACGGCCATGTCCGCCATGACGTTGCTGCCGTCCTTGACGTTGGCCGTCTCGCGAAACGGCGAATCCGCACCTGAAACGTCGTGATGGTCGCGGCCTAACATGACCGGGCCGATCTCGCCGGAGCGCACCATCTCGTTGAACTTCAGCGCGATTCGCCGCCTGCCCGGCTCGTTCTGATACAAAATGCGCGCCTGTGTGCCGACGACGAGGCGGTTCTGTTCCGCGTCCCGAATCCAGATGTAGTTGTCGCGGTCCTGCCAGCAGCGCTCGGGGTCGATGCACGCCATCGCGGCGCGGTCGGTTTTTTGCAGATCCTCGTGTTTTCCGCTCAGGCATACCCAGCGGAACGGGCCGTAGCCGTAATCGAACATCAGCGGGCCCATGACGTCCTCGACGTACGACGGGAAGAGGAAGCCGTCCTTCGTGTCCACGCCGTTTTTCGAAATTTCCGTCACGCCCGCGTCGAATACAGCCTTCATAAACGAATTGCCGTAATCGAAAAAGCGCGTGCCGCGGCTGGTCAGCGTGCGAATCGCCTCGAAATGCCGTTTCAGCGACGCGTCGACCTTTTCGCGGAACGCGTCCCGGTCGCTGTGCAGCAGCGCGGTGCGCTCGTCAAACGTCAGCCCAGCCGGACAGTATCCGCCGTTATACGCGTTGTGGCAGGACGTCTGGTCGCTGAGCATGTCGATCGAAAAATCGCGCCGAATCGCCGCTTCCAGCAGGTCCACGATGTTGCCATGGTAAGCAATCGAGATGCTCTGCCCTTTTTGCCGGTGTTCGTCCGCAAGCGAAAATACTTCGTCCAGATCGCTTGTAACGACGTTTACCCAGCCCTGATCGAGCCGGGTCTGGATGCGGGAACGATCGACCTCGGCAAATACGCCGACCGCGCGCGCGATATTCGCCGCCTTCGGCTGCGCGCCGCTCATGCCGCCGAGCCCCGAGGAAACGAACACCTTGCCGCGCAGGTCGCCATCGCTTGGCACGCCGAGGTACTTGCGCCCCACGCCGAGGATCGTGTTGAACGTGCCGTGCACGATGCCCTGCGGGCCGATGTACATCCAGCCGCCCGCGGTCATCTGCCCGTAGTTGGCGACGCCCATCTGCTCGGCGATTTCCCAGTCGTCGATGTTATCGAACATTCCGACCATCAGTGCGTTGGTCAAGATCACGCGCGGCGCTTCCGGCCTGCTCGGGAACAGCCCCACGGGATGGCCGGATTCCAGCACCAGCGTCTGATCCTCGGTCAGCTCTTCGAGATATTTTCTGATCAGCCGGTATTGCAGCCAGTTCTGGCAGACCTGCCCGGTCTCGCCATAGGTGACGAGCTCATAAGGATACAGCGCGATCTCAAAGTCGAGATTGTTGTCGATCATCACCTGAAACGCCCTGCCCGCCATGCACTTGCCTTTGTATGCGTCGATCGGTTTGCCGTAGATGCGGCCTGCCGGGCGGTATCGGTAGGCGTAGACGCGCCCGCGCGTCTTCAGCTCGTTTAAAAATTCCGGCGCGAGCGTTTCGTGCAGGTTCTCCGGCACGTACCGCAGCGCGTTTTTCAGCGCCTGCCGCGTCTGCGCTTCCGTCAGCCGGTAGCCGCGGTCCGGCGCGCGCCGCATCTTCGGGTCGAATTCCGGCATGGTCGGCAGCCCGCCGTCCAGCGAAATTGTCATCGCACGGGAAATCTCGTCGTTTTGCATGCCCGTCTCCTTTCAGTTCAGTTCGCCGCAGACCGCCTCCACGGCGGGGACCAGCCTGTCGCCGCGGACGATCTTTTCGCATTTTTCCATCTGCTCGTACATCACCGTGTCGTGCTCGATCATCGGAACGTCCTTTCGCAGCACGTCGTATGCCGCGCGCGTCGCGGGCGCGAGCTTGTCTTCGCCGGTCAGAGAAATCGCCTGCCCCGCGGCAAAGAGTTCGATGGCCAGCACGCGCTGCGTGTTTTTAAGGATTTCCGCCGCCTTGCGCGCGGCGATCGTGCCCATGCTCACATGGTCCTCCTGGTTCGCCGACGACGGGATCGAATCCACGCTTGCCGGATGCGCCAGAATCTTGTTTTCGGACACCAGCGAGGCCGCGGCGTACTGGGCGATCATAAAGCCGGAGTTCAGCCCGCCGTTCGGCGTTAAAAACGCAGGTAAATTATTGTTGAGATACGGGTTGACGAGACGCTCGGTCCGTCGTTCCGAAACGTCCGCCAGCTCGGCGATCGCAATGCCGAGGAAGTCGAACGCAAGCGCCATCGGCTGGCCGTGGAAGTTGCCGCCGGAGATGACTTCGTCCTCGTCCGGGAAGATCAGCGGGTTGTCGGTCACCGCGTTGATCTCGCGGGAAGCCGCGCCCGCCGCGTACCCGATCGCGTCCCGGCTGGCACCGTGGATCTGCGGGATGCAGCGGATCGAATACGCGTCCTGCACCTTGCCCGGTATCGTTTCGTCCGACAGCCTGCTGCCTTCCAGCAGCCTGCGGAGGTTTTCGGCGCAGGCAATCTGTCCCGGATGCCCGCGGAGCGCATGCACCTTTTCGTCGAACGCGCTGGTCATGCAGCTCTGCGCCTCGCAGGTCATCGCGGCCACGATGTCCGCCGTTTTCTGCATCTGCAGCGCATCGTAGACGGCCAGCGCGCCGACGGCGGTCATCACCTGCGTGCCGTTGATGAGCGCGAGCCCCTCCTTGGCCGCGAGGACCACCGTCGGGATGTCGGCGCGCGCCATCGCCTCCGCGCCGGGAAGCACGGCCCCCTCGTACTCCGCAAGGCCCTCGCCGATCATCGGCAGCACCATATGCGCCAGCGGAACGAGGTCCCCGCTCGCGCCGAGGCTGCCCTTTTCGGGAATTACGGGATGCACTCCCCGATTCAGCATGGCAAGCAGCGTTTTCATGGTCGAAAGCCGGATGCCGGAGTACCCGCGGGAAAGCGCGTTGAGCCGCAGCAGCATGACCGCGCGCACCGCGTCCGTCGGCAGCGGGTCGCCGGTCCCGCAGGCATGGCTCATAATGAGATTCTTTTGCAGCCGTTCGACGTCCGCGTCCGCAATATGCCGGTCGGCGAACTTGCCGAATCCTGTCGTCAGCCCGTAGATCACCGCGCCGGCGCCGCGCTTTTCGTCCACGACCGCGCGGGACCGCCCGATCGCCCGCCGCGCTGCGTCCGAAATGCCGACCGTCAAGTTTTGCCGCGCAACGAGCGCGACCTCACGCAAAGTCAGGTCCATACCGTTGAGAAGAATCATGAAAAGCGTCTCCTGTTTATGAGAGTTAAAATATCGTCGGAACACACACTCGATAGCTTGAGTCTAGCGCCCCTGCCGTGCGCCGTCAATACAAACGCCAAAAATAAAAATGCCAAAAAAGCCCGTAGTTTAGGGCTTTTTTCGGGCATTGTTTCACCGCGCTAAAGCAGAGAACGGCATAATTGCCGGACCGCTAAAGCGCAAACCGGTCGCGAATGATCGCGGCGGTTTCCTCCGGCGAAAGCGATGTGTTGTCGATTCGGATATAGTTTTCTTTTTCGAGTTCGCCCGGCAGCGAATTCAAACGATATTCCTTTTCCAGCATGGTAAAAAGCGTTTCGGAGCGTTCGAGATTGCGTTTGCTCGGCTTGTTGATCAGCCGGTTTTCGGTTTTGTTGCGGTCCCTTCGCACGGCCTCGTCGGCCTCCAGCTCCACATAATAAACCTCCGCGCCCGCGTCCGTAAAAATCTCTTCGACATGCCGCATATAGTCCCAGTCGGCCGGCGCGTCGAACGCCCACATATAGGTAAACACCATGCCGTATTCGCCGCTCCTGCTGAACGAACGGAAGATTTCCTCGCGGAACAGATTCGTCAGCCGTCCCCGCTCCGCAGGATCGTTTTCGAACAGGTCGCAGACCGGCTCGATGGTCATGTGGTTATGGAAGAGCTTCAGCTTCGTCATGCTGCAAAGCGTCTGGCCGACGGTCATTTTGCCGACCGCATGTGGTCCGAATATTACAACCAGTTTCATGGAAAACGCCCCTTTAATATTTAAGTGCACAGGTCAAACAAAAAATTTTTCAGTGTGTAACATAGTCACTGTATGTCCGCACGCTTCGCGGTATGATAGCACCATCAAAAGCAAAGGAGCGATCACAATGTCGGTTAAGACCATTACGAAGGATAACTTCGATCAGGAAATCCTCAAAGAAAGCAAAACTGTTCTGATTGACTTCTGGGCAAGCTGGTGCGGTCCTTGCCGCATGGTTTCTCCCATTATCGACGAAATCGCAGAAGAGCGCACCGACCTGAAAGTCGGAAAGGTCAACGTGGACGAACAGCCCGAATTGGCAGCGCGTTTTGGCGTCATGAGCATTCCTACGCTCATCGTCATGAAAGACGGTAAAGTCGTCAGCCAGTCGGCCGGCGCCCGTCCGAAGCCTCAGATTCTTTCCCTGATCCCGTAAGGGCAAGCAACACGCAAGCGAAAAGCGCCGTCCGGCTCCACACGGACGGCGCTTTTCGTTTGATCCTGGCAACGCTGCCGTCCGATGATGTCAGCCCGCCATATTCGTCAGTTTTTCGCGGTCGGTCAGCGTAACGCCGCCGCGCGTGAGCGAAACCATCCCTTCCGCCTGAAAATACTTCAGCATGCGCGTAACGACCTCGCGTGCGGTCCCCATATGGTTTGCGATCCGTTCATGCGTAATCTGAAGCGAATCGCTGTCCTCAATCGTGCTTTCTTCCAGAAGAAAGGTTGCGAGGCGCGCGTCGAAACGCTTGAACAAAATCTGATCCATCAGCCACATCACCTCGGAAAACCGGGACGCCAGGATCTGGCTCGTATAGTTTGCCAAAACGGCCGATTGATCCATGATCGAATGATAGACTTCGGTAGGAATTACCCAAATCTCCGAATCCCGTTCGGCTTCCACCGTGATTTCAAAGCGAATGCTAGCCATCATGCAGGCCGCCGAAAACAGGCAGATGTCCCGCTCCAGCAGGCGGTACAGCGTGATTTCCTTGCCTTCGTCCGAAACGATATACGCGCGCAACTGCCCGCTTTTCACAACAAAAAGCCCCACGCAGTCCGCGGAACCGTTGTGCAGGATCGTCCCCTTCGGCGCGTTGCGGATCGTTGTTGCATTTTTCAGTGTCTCCCGTTCCTGCTGCGTCAGCCGATTCCAAAACGGAAGGTATTCACCCAGTCCCATTTTTACCTCCAAATCTGTCTTCCCGTAGATTATACCTTTTTTTCGGCAAATCGGGAACAATTCTCGCTTTTTTTTATGCAATTCTGTATAATAGAGGTGGAAGTTTGGATGATTTGATAATAAGAATCGCTATTAAAATGTGATTTTGTTACGGATGAATCCTGTTTCCGCTGATATGATCAGATTGTCTCATTTGAGAACGGCCGCCTGAATTTATACGACGCCCCGTTTTCATTCATCGGTTTCAAATGCGCAATCTGAAATCATCAGAATTTTGTCAAGGAGGATTTAATAATGTTGTGTGAAATTCGTTTTTTCCGGTGTGAAATCTGTGGCAATCTGGTTGGAATGATCCATTCGTCCGGCGCACCCATGTCCTGCTGCGGTCAGGAGATGACCGAGCTGATCCCCGGCAGCGTTGACGCAAGCCAGGAAAAACACGTTCCCGTCATCAAGGTGAACGGCGACACCGCAACCGTGCATGTCGGCAGTGCGGACCATCCGATGCTGGAAGAACACCATATTGCATGGATCTACCTGCAGACCGAAGACGGCGGTCAGCGCAAGTGCCTGAAAGTCGGCGGCGCACCGGAGGCGACCTTCGCTCTCGGCGGCGCCAAGCCTGTGGCGGCCTACGCATACTGCAATCTCCACGG
>Ga0116162_10001558_pt1 | contig 14921 bp, 10 predicted proteins | sample AD_UKC105_MetaG_FD_89875 | JGI IMG/M metagenome (GOLD analysis project Ga0116162, IMG submission 89875) | Active sludge microbial communities of municipal wastewater-treating anaerobic digesters from Hong Kong - AD_UKC105_MetaG | ecosystem: Engineered > Bioreactor > Anaerobic > Digestate... | reverse complement strand
GCATCGCCACCCGAGAACCTGAAGAGTGATTCTTTTTCCTGAATATCAATGTCGAGCTTTTGAAGAACAATGTCGTTCTTAAGCGCATAATTAAGCAATTGTTCGAGGTCGGATACGTCTAACGACTTCAATACATATACCTGACAACGCGATAAAAGTGGTGTAATTACTTCAAACGATGGGTTTTCGGTAGTTGCACCAATTAAGGTAACAATACCTTGCTCAACAGCTCCCAATAGCGAATCTTGCTGCGATTTGCTAAAACGGTGAATTTCGTCGATAAAAAGTATAGGATTTGGCCGGTTAAAAAATTGTACTTTTTTAGCTTTATCGATGGCTTCGCGTACATCTTTTACACCCGAGTTAATTGCACTAAGCGTGTAGAATGGCCTTTCGAGTGTTTGCGCAATTATTTGAGCCAGTGTGGTTTTGCCTACACCCGGAGGCCCCCATAGTATCATCGAGCTGAGGGTGTTGCCTTCGATCATGCGACGCAAAATAGCATTTTCCCCAACCAAGTGGTCTTGCCCAAAATAACTTTCGAGACTTTTGGGTCGTAATCGTTCTGCCAAGGGTTGATTTACCATAGGGGCAAAAATAAACAAATTCAACAACAGTGGTTCAATCTTTGGTCTTTTGCTTTCCGAAATAAATGCAATCGGAATGGTAGGATATGTTGAATAATTGTTAATTATTGCTTTGTAGGATTAATTAGCGTTGAATTTGCAATAAGGGATATAATTGTCTTCTATATTTTTGTTGATAAATCAAAATATATGCAATTATGCAAACAGTATGTCCAATAACCAATAAAGTAACCGACGAACGTGTAGCACGTTTTAATGGTGCATTTACAGTAATATTTGTAGCTCTGTTTATAATTTTAAACTGGTGGTGGGGAATGCTGTTTTTGGCAATCGATTTTTTCATTCGTGGCTTTGTAGATGGAAAATACAGTGTTCTGACCAAAATTAGTAAGCTGTTGGTCGGTTTGTTTTTTACATCGCCAAAACGAATTAATGCAGGACCAAAAATTTTTGCTGCACAGGTAGGTTTAATGTTATCGGTTTTGGCATTGCTAGTCTATTTTATAGGGTGCAGTTGGCTTTGCCTTGCAATTGCGGGCGTTTTAGGGTTCTTTTCGTTACTCGAGAGCAGTTTTGGTTTTTGTGTGGCTTGCAAGCTTTATCCCTTTTTCCGAAAAATAAATTAATTGCAATATCTCTTAATCACATTGTAACTTTCGGTAATTCCAAGCTCGCCGGCTCGGCTTAAATCTTTAGCCCCGCTTTCGATATTGTTGAGCAAAACTTTCAGTAATCCACGATTATAATAAGCTTCGGCAAAATCGGGGTCAATACTTATGGCTTTGTTGTACTCTTCGAGTGCATCGAAATAGCGTTCGGTTTTAACGTAAAGATTACCACGATTGAAATAGGCAAAGCTAAAATCGGGGTTCATGTAAAGTACAACCGAATAATCGGTGAAAATTTCATCGAGGGCTTGATTAGATATTTCAAGTTTGTTACCATTGTTATTTAATACACCGTTAATGCTTTCATCGATAGATTTTAAATTCTGTGTTTGTTTGTAGTTTTGAATAGCACTGGTCATTTCAAAACGTGTGTTTGCGCGCATTAAATAAGCCAGCAGGTTGCGTTCATCGAGTTTGATGGCTTGGTCGAAATCGCTTATAGCATCTTGGTAATCATTGGTTAACGATTTGAGTATCCCTCTATAGAGATAGTTGTTTCCAATTTTAGTGTTTTGTTTAATCAGTTGGTCGAAAATGAGTATTTGATTTTTGTAGTAATTGGTAGCTTGTTTGTTTTTTTCGGGTTGGTTCGATAGGGTCAGGTATGGTTGGTAATTGTAAGTTTCGTTAAGTTTTTCAACTGCCAGGTTAAAGTATCCAATTGTTCCGTACCCTGCACTGTTTTTATCAATTATCGAAATGCCGAACAAAGGTAAAAGTGTTATGTCGATGTTTTGATCTTGTATTCTTCCGTTATCTTCATTTTCGTTACCAGGAATGTCCCTTATATCTTCAACAACAAGGTTAGCTCGCATTTTTCTCCGCTTCAGGTCTTCGATGTCAATTTTCATTTCATCGTTGGTGCTGATAGAGTCTGCTTCTTCTTTATCTTTGTCTTTGTCATCATCGGGAGTATTCCACGCTTTTAGCATTTGTTGTTGCTGTTGTTCGCGTTCTTCGGCAGTAAGCCATGGGCGTTTTGCGTATCGAGGATCAAGCAATTCCGCGTAGTGATAATCGTTCTGATAGCCATCGGCACCAAGCACCTCTCGGGCTACACCTCGGTTAAAATAGGCGCTTGCCATGCGGTTGTCGAGTTCAATGGCTATGTTGTAATCCATTATTGCAGCCTCGTAACTTTCGAGTTGCTGTTTCACTAAACCACGGTTTTGATAGGCAAAAGCATTTTGCGGGTCGAGGTAAATGGCCATGTCAAAATCTCTTAAAGCTCCTGCAAAATCTTCTTTTTCTATTTTTATAAGTCCTCGGCTCATGTAACCCATGGCAGAGTTGGGCCTTATGCGAATCAGTTGGTTGCAATCGTCGATGGCCTTATCCCATTGTTCGAGCATTTGATAGGCAATGCTTCGGTTTAAATAAGCATTAAAGTTTTTTGGTTTCAAATTTATCGATTGGGTGTAGTCATCGATAGCTCCTTCGAAATCGCGCATGGCTGCCTTGCAAATACCACGGTTGTTGAATATATCGGCATTTTCGCCATCAAGTTTCATCGCCTCCGAGTAATCCTCCATGGCTTTGTTATATTCTTGAAGGTTGTAGAACGTAACACCTCGGTACATGTAGGCGTCGGGGTAAAAGGGTTTAATTTCGAGCGCTTTGTTTAAATCGTTTAATGCTCCGTAGTAATCTTCGAGGTTTAGTTTTGCTACACCGCGATAAAAATATGGTTCGGGCAAATGAGGTTTCATGCGTATTACCATGTTGAAACTTTCGATGGCACCAGTATAATTGCCAAAATACAAACGGCTGCGTCCGGTATGAATAACATGGTTTGTATTTAGTTGTGCCCAATTACTTAGCGAAAAAAGGGTCAGAAATAAAAATAGTGTAATTCGTTTCATAAAAGCGGTAATACAGTAAATAATCGATATAAAAAACAAAAATAACATTTTTGAGATGTTAATTTTTTGTTTTCAGAAAGTTTAACAAAATGCTTTGTAGTACTTGTAATGTTGATGCTTTTTGCCTAAATTAATCATCGGTTTTAAATTTTTGAAAAATATTTTCGAAATGACGTTTTTCACCATTTATAACCAGCCAAAATGGCTACTTTTGCAAATTATTTACAATAACAGGAAAAGATGGATTTACTGGAAAAAATAAAACAAAATGCTTCGAAACTCAACAAGCGTATTGTTTTGCCCGAGGGTAACGAGCCTCGTACCTTACAAGCAGCAGCTATTATTTTGAAAGAAAAAATTGCCCAATTAATTCTTTTGGGTAATCCTACTGAAGTACAGCAACAAGCAAAAGCCCTTAATGCCGATATTGGAGGGGCAACCGTTATCGATCCGAAAACCGATGCACGACGCGATGCTTATGCCGATTTAATGGTTGAACTGCGAAAAAGCAAAGGCTTAACAAAAGCCGAAGCGTTAAACTTGCTCGACGATCCCTTGTATTTTGGGCCAATGATGATTAAAAACGGCGATGCCGACGGCGAACTTGCCGGTGCCATTAACGCTACAGGCGATGTTTTACGTCCTGCTTTTCAGTTTGTTAAAACTATGCCGGGTTGCAGTGTTGTTTCGGGTGCTTTTTTGATGTTTGTAAACGAAAAATTTGGTCACGACGGTATTATGGTATTCGCCGATTGTGCAGTAATGCCCGATCCAACAGCAAAACAACTTGCCGAAATTGCAGTTAGTTCGGCACAAACAGCCAAGGCAATTGTTGGTTTGGAACCACGTGTAGCCATGCTCAGTTTTTCGACCAAAGGAAGTGCTAAGCACCCCATGGCCGATAAAGTAATTGAAGCTACTAAAATTGCACAACAAATGGCTCCGGGTTTATTAATCGATGGTGAAATGCAGCTCGATGCAGCAATTATTGAAGAAGTAGGAAAACTTAAAGCCCCCGAAAGCAAAGTGGCCGGTAAAGCTAATATATTGGTTTTTCCGAGTCTCGAAGCCGGAAATATTGGCTATAAACTTGTACAACGTTTAGCCGGAGCCGAAGCCATCGGTCCTGTTTTGCAAGGTATGGCAGCTCCAATAAATGATTTGTCGCGCGGGTGTTCGGTAACCGATATTGTAAACATGGTAGCCGTTACTGCTAATCAGGCAGGTAGCGAATTTTAAATATAAGATTTTATGGCTGAACCAATTATTGAATCCATTGAAGAATTTGGATTAATCAAAAACAAAGAAAAATCAACTAATCTTTTTTCGCGGGTAGGCATTGTTGGCTGTGGAAACGATGGCCAGTACATTGCCAGGGTATGTAGCTCGTATGGTCTCGATGTAATTTTTAGGGAAACAACCCACGAAAGAGTTTTCGAGTCGTTGCGTAGAATTGAAGAAATAATGAACAGCCGTATCCGCAATTGGGGGGCAACCGAATCGGAAAAAAAGGCTGTAATGTCGCGAATAAAGGGTACTACTCTGTTGAGCGATTTGAAAGATTGTGATTTGGTAATTGAAACAGTTCCTACAAGTGGTAAGGGGCGTAGTTTCGAAGCCCGTAAATCTATTTTCGAAGAGTTGGAGCAAATTGTAGATCCCACAACTGTAATTGCAACCAACTCAACTACAGTGGTAATTTCCGATTTGTCGGAAAACCTCAAACACAAAGATCGTTGCATCAGCATTCATTTTATGATCAACTCGGTCGATTCGCGCGTGGTGGAAATAACAAAGGGGCTTTATACTTCTGACTGGACTTACGATAAAGTTGAGCAATTTGTAAAAATGCTTAAACGCAAAGTTATTCCAGTTGAAGAGTCGGTTGGGCTTATTTCGGTGCGTTTATTCTCGGTTATTTTAAACGAAGCCTGCGAAATGGTAATGGAAGGTATTGGTTGTAAAGACGATATTGAACAACTGATGCTAACTGGATACGGTATGAGATATGGTCCTTTTACCATTGCCGATATAATTGGAATCGACAGGGTAGTACGTTGGATGGAAAACTTGTTTAACGAGTTTGGCGATTCGCGCTTTAAGCCCAATCCAATGATTAAGCGACTTATTAGGCAGCACCGTTATGGCGTAGCTGTTGGCAAAGGCTTTTATGAATACGATGCCAATGGCGACAAAATTGATCGTGTCCATTTAGCCGGATCCAAATAGGAACAACTTTTAATTTGTTCATAAAATAGAAAAAACAGATATGAAGATATTAGTACTGAACTGTGGTAGTTCTTCCATAAAATTCCAGTTCTTTAATATGGAAAACCAAACCGTGTTGGCTAAGGGATTGGTTGAGAAGGTAGGGCTTAATGGTTCGCAATTGAAATTGAACAAGCAGAATGGTGAACAAGTAATCTTTCAGGGCGAAATTGTTGATCATAAATCGGGGATTGAATATGTGCTGGGAGTTTTAACCAGTCAAAAGCATGGCTGCATTGCATCACTGAACGATATTTCGGCAGTTGGGCACAGGGTAGTTCATGGTGGTGAACTTTTTAGCAGCAGTGTGTTGATTACTCAGGAAGTGGTTAATCAAATGGAAAAATGCATCGATTTGGCTCCATTGCACAACCCGCCAAATTTAAAGGGTATCGAAGCAATTACCGAACTCATTCCCGAGGTACCACAAGTTGGCGTTTTCGATACTGCTTTTCATCAGTCGATGCCCGATTATGCATACATGTACGGAATACCTTATGCATTGTACAAAAAATATGGCATAAGGCGTTACGGTTTTCACGGAACAAGCCACCGTTATGTTAGCCAAAGGGCTTGCGAAATGTTGAACATCGATTTTGAAAAGCAAAAAATTATTACCTGTCATTTGGGCAACGGTAGTTCTATTGCAGCAATCCAAAATGGAAAATCGGTCGATACTTCAATGGGATTTACGCCCATCGAAGGGCTTTTAATGGGAACTCGTGCCGGCGATTTAGACATTGGCGCAGTGCTTTACATTATGGAAAAAGAAAACATTGGTGTAGAGTCGGCTTCGGCATTGTTCAATAAACACAGTGGTTTGTTGGGCATAACGAACATCTCGTCCGACTTGCGCGATGTATTGAATGCTGCCCAAAATGGTAACCAGCAAGCTGTGTTGTCACTCAAAATGTTCAATTATCGTATTCGAAAATACATAGGTTCGTACGCAGCAGCTATGAATGGTTGCGATTTGCTGATTTTTACCGGTGGTATTGGTGAAAATTCTAAATCGACCCGTGCTGAAGTATGCAAAGATTTAAAATGGTTAGGTTTCGAAATTGATGAAGAAAAGAATTCCAGTTTAAACGGAACAGAGTCGGTAATCAGTTTAGCAAATTCAAAAGTAAAGGTTTTAATTGTACCTACCGACGAAGAATTGATGATTGCACGCGATACTCAAAAAATAACTCAAGAAAAAAGATAAAATACAAATGATTATACTTGTTTTAAACTGTGGAAGTTCTTCAATCAAATACCAATTATTCAACATTGATAACAATCATCAGGTTTTAGCTAAAGGCCAGGTCGATAGGATAGGGATCAACGGCAGTAACATTGAACAAAAGGTTAATGGCAAAGAACCTATTTTCATTGAAACCAAAATTGACGATCACGAACAAGGTATCGACTTGATATTGAAATTGTTGGTTGATGAACGACATCGTCCGGTTTTATCAATTAATGAAATCGATGCAGTAGGTCACAGGTTGGTTCATGGAGGCGAAGATTTTTCTGAATCGGTTATCATCAATCAGGCTGTAAAAGATAAAATTAAAGAGCTGATTGATTTGGCACCATTGCACAACCCTGCCAATTTAATGGGTATTGAAGCAATGGAGCGTCTTTTGCCCGGAAAACCTCAGGTTGGTGTATTCGATACCGCCTTTCATCAAACCATGCCGCCAAAGGCTTTTTTATACGGAATTCCTTATAGCTTTTATAAAAAACATCACATCAGACGTTACGGATTTCACGGAACAAGTCACAAATTTGTGGCGCATAAAGCTTGCGAAATATTGGGCTGGGACATTACTAAAAAGAAGATCATCACTTGCCATTTGGGCAACGGGGCATCAATTACCGCTGTTGATGGCGGAAAATCAATTGAAACCTCGATGGGCTTTACACCAAATTATGGTTTGGTAATGGGTACCCGCAGCGGAGTTGTCGATCCGGGCATTATTGAATATATGATGAAAAAAGAGAAACTGCCACTTAGCGATATTGTAGGTTTATTGAATAAAAAAAGTGGCATGTTTGGCTTGTCCGATGGCTTGTCGTCGGATATGCGCGACCTTGCCGATGCGATGATAGCCGGAAACGACGATGCTGCAAGGGCATTGAACACCTATGCTCACAGGGTTAAACATTACATTGGCGCTTATGCTGCCGAACTCAACGGGCTCGATTTGGTAGTTATGACCGGTGGAATAGGCGAGAACAACTGGAAAGTGCGTGAGCTTTGTTTGTCGAACCTCGAATTTTTGGGCATTACCCTCGATGTTGAAAAGAATAAAGGTTTGTATGGTACCGATGCTTCAATATGTTCCGATTGTTCGAGAACGCAGGTTATGATTGTTCAAACCAACGAAGAATTGGTTATAGCATCTGATACTATTAAGTTGTTAAAAAGATAATAGAGTTAAAATTCTAGAGTAAAATTTAAGGGGCAATCGTATAGCACGAAAGCCCCTTTTTAATAATCTGATCTAAATAATTAACTAATCATTAGCTGAGTATCCGGGGTTCTGTTCAAAAACTCCCCTCATTAAATCCAGTTCGTTTTGTGGAATCTGAAAAAGTCCTTTTGTTTTTTCAAAATTACTTCCGTCAACATCGAGGCTTTGTGTGTCGGCCGAATTTGAATAATCGCCACCATCATTATCATCGACATAAGTAAGCATTGTTGTTAATTTAGAGAAATCTCCTTTGCACGAGCGCATTATGTCCCAGTAACGGATTTCTTCGCCTGCCAATTCAAATTTGCGTTCGTTCAATATGTTATTGATCGAAGCGTTTGAGTAGTTGTAGTTGCTGTTGCCAAATGCCCTTTCGCGTACGCGGTTAAGGTAAGTTACAGCTTGGGCATCGCCTTCGCCGTTAACCAGCGAGCGTAACTCTGCTGCCATTAATAAAACATCGGCATAGCGCAACACAATATAATCCTCGTCGGCCATGGTTTGCCAGTCGGGTTTTGGTTCGGGGCTTCCGTCAATCGAAAGTATTTCGTATTTTTTTAACGAATAGCCTGTGTATTGTGCCTGTTGCTGGGTTTCCCAGTTGTAGGTAAGCCCTTCGTCGTCCCACGATAGGATAGTTGCTTTTTTGCGTTTATCGTCGTTGTTAAAATCGTTCCAAAACGAAGGCAAAACAGGCATTGCTCCCCAACCTTGTCCGTATGGGTCGATGTTTGTACCGCGAGGCCCAATCATTCTTACAAACTGATTTCCACCATACGAGCCGGAACCTACATTATTGAATCGCACCGACCAAATAACCTCTTGGTTTGTTTCGCCTGCGTAACTGTCAAGGCTACCCAGTTCCGAAACGCAGGGTACTTTCCATAAACTGGCATATTCGGGAACTAAATTGTGACCGCTGTTGCTAATTACGTCTTCGATGTATGTAAGGGCTGTCGAATTGTTTATCCCTGCAATTTCGCTTTGATTGTAATAGCCCGAGTAATACATGAATACCCTTGTTAATAAAGCTTTTGCTGCCCATTTCGTTGCACGTCCCCAGTTCTCGGGTTTCATTTGTCCATAAGGTTCCGAAAGTGCATTCTCTGATGCAAACTTAAGATCCTCAATCATTAAGGTGTAAAGTTCTTCGGCCGATGAGCGGGCAGGTATTTCGTCGGGTGAAATAACCCTGTCGAGAGCCGGAATTTCGCCAAACATGCGTGTTAAATAAAAGTGAAAGTATGCACGTAAAAAGCGGGCTTCGGCCTGGTATTGTAGTCGGAGTTTTTCGTTGCCGGTCCAATCTATTTGGCTTTCGGCTTCGAGGTATGTATTGGCCCTGTATATTGCTCCCCAGTAAGTTGTCCAATGTATTTGAAATGCATTGGTCTCGGGCCATTGCAAACCGCGGTCGAGCAATTGGAAGCCGCCACCATCGCCTGTGCCGGCGCCACCAGCAAACAGGTCGCTTCTGATTTCGGCATAAATATGAAGGCTCCAGTAATCGTCGCGAAGAAGCATGTTGTAAACCGAAGTTAATGCTTGTTTGGCATCGGTTGGCGAATTGTAAAAGTTTTCGACTACCGACGAGGTAGTTGGTATTTTTTCAAGGAACTCGTTGTTGCAACTAATTCCTGTCATTATTACGATTAATATGATCAATATTCGTTTCATAGCTCTTAGAATTTTACGTTAACACCAATTAAATATGTGCGGGGCGAAGGATAAAAGCCCACATCGATTCCCGAAGCGTATGCATCGCGGAGTTTGCCTTCCGAATCGTAGTACGAACCATAACCAATCTCGGGATCTAAACCATTGTACTTGGTAATAGTGAGCAAATTTGATGCAGCTACGTAAACCCTAAATTGTTTTATTGGTGTATTTTTAAATACCGATGTTTTAAAGTTATAACCCAAGTTCACACTTTTAATTTTTACAAAGTCGCCATCGTGAATGTATAAATCACTGAATTTTCGCCAGTTTTGGTTCGATTCGTCGTTGAGTGTAACGCGTGGAATACGATTTCCGTTTCCTTCGCCGGCATCAACAACATTGTTATTGTTAGCATCGGTCCATTGCCAACGGTCGAGTATTTCTGTTGTATAATTGTTGAAAAAACGTTCCTGTGAGCGGTACGATTGTACAATTTGGTTGCCGCCCTGTCCCTGAACATTCATCGATAAGTCGAACCCTTTGTAAGCCATATTTAAACGGAAGCCGTAAATATAATCGGGGTTCGGATCGCCAATCATTGTTTTATCTTTATCGTTCATTAATCCGTCGTTGTTAAGGTCGAGCCTTTTTACATCGCCGGGCTTAGCAGTTGCTTGTAGCTTTTTAACGCCATCGGGGCCTACATGATTGTCAATATCTTCTTGCGTTTGGAAAATACCATCGGTTACATAACCCCAAAAGAAACCCATTGGCATTCCTTCCTGAACACGGTAAAATTCATCGCTGCCATTGTAAAGCACCGATGCTGAGCCCATTATTATGCTGTCGGGTACTTCGGTTACCATATTTTTGTTGTAGGCAAAATTGGCAGCCATATCGATAGAGAATTCGCCAAAGCTTTTTTGATAGCCCAGTTCGAGTTCTATACCCGAGTTTACAACGTTTCCACCGTTAATGTATGGGTTTGAGCTGCTAATACCATCGATGCCCGATATTCCGGGCACAGGGGTTTGCATAATCCAGTCTTTACTTTCTTTTTTATAAATATCGAAAGTAAAACGAAACCATTCCATAAAGCGCGAATCGAAGCCAATGTTGGCCTGTGTCGATGCTTCCCATTTAAGGGTAGGGTTGGCAAAAATAATAGGTGAAACGCCAACTTCCCTTTCGCCACCAAAAGTGTAATAGCGGTTTTCGCTTCCAACACGTGCCATGTAAACAAACTGGTCGGCAGGCTCTTTACCGTTTTGCCCCCAGCTTGCTCTTATTTTCAGAAAGTTAAGTCCGGCTACATCTTTCATGAAATCTTCCTGGGTAATTACCCAACCTGCCGAAGCCGAAGGAAAATAGCCATAGCGTTTGTCCCTTCCAAAACGGCTTGAACCATCGCGGCGTATCGAAACTGTGGCCATGTATTTTTCGTTGTAATTGTAGCTTGCCCTGGCAAAGTATGAAAAACGGCTATCGCCCTCACCATAATCGCCATAAATGTATGTAGTGTCAATGTTGGTTGTAACGTTGTTAATTACCGGTGCAACATTCGATAAATAACCTTCGCGGCTACCGTTAACATTGAAGTAGCGTCCATCTTGTGCGTTCATACCAATAATACCTTCAATGCTGTGCTTGTCGATTGTTGTTTGGTACGACAAAACATTGTCGAAGTTGTAGTAAAAATTGCGCGACATACCTTGGCTATACGAAGGTATTGAGCTGTAAGTGTATGGAGTTAAGGTGAATGTGTCGCGGTGACTATAATTGTACCCAAAATTGAGAGTTCCTCCAAAATCGGATCTGAATTTAAGTCCTTTAGCAATTTCAACTTCGGCATAAACATTTCCAATCAGGTCGTCGGTTTTGTTTGTTCCATTAAAATTGTAGTGCATCGATGCAACAGGGTTAATCTGCTCATCGTAAAAATTCGATCGACCAAAACCATCGTACGATCCTTCGTCATAAGCATCGAAAAGCGGGTTCGATTGGAGCAGGTCGTGAATAAAGTTGTTGTAAATATTACCGGTACCCATGGCACGACGCTCGCGGTGCGAATAGGTAAGGTTTTCGCCAATTTTAAGGTAGGGTTTTAATTGATGTTCTGAGTTGATCCTGAATCCCAATTTTTGATATTTCGATTTTCCGTCGTAATCAAAAATACCTTCTTCCGAAGCATACGAAAACGAAATTGAATAGGTTGACATATCGTTTCCGCCGTTTATGCCTAGATAATGGCTTTGCGAAGGCGCATTTTCGTTCAATGCTTCCTGTTGCCAATTGGTACCTTCGCCAAGGCTTTCGATATATTCATCGGTGAAAGGCAGAGCACGTGAGGGCTTCGAGTTAAACGAAGCTTCGTTCATTATTTCGGCATATTGGCGGGCGTTAAGCACATCAACAGTTTTGTAAATGTTCGAAACACCATAATATGCATCGTAACTGATAACCGGTTCGCCTTTGGTTCCTTTTTTTGTAGTAATAAGTACAACGCCGTTGGCAGCCCTCGATCCGTAAATTGCTGCCGATGCTGCATCTTTAAGTACATCGACCGACTCAACATCGGATGGGTTAACCATGCTGAAACTGCCAGGTACACCATCGATCAATACCAAAGGGCTATTTCCATTAATCGATGACAACCCCCTAATGGTAATGTTGAAATCGGAACCTGGTTGCCCCGATTGTTTCACGATTAACATGCCCGGAGTTAAGCCTTGCATTGCACTTTCGAGCTGAACCACATTGTTTTTTACAAAATCTTCATTTTTCAATTGTGTTGTTGCTCCTGTTACCAGCTTTTTCTTTTGAACACCATAACCTACAACAACAACTTCGTCGAGGTCTTGAATGTCCTTTTCGAGTACAAAATTTATAAGTGTTTGGTTACCGATTGTTATCTCACTGGGGATGTATCCAATGTAGTTGGCAACTAAAACATCGTTGTTATTACTAACTTCGAGAGTGTAATTACCGTCAATATCGGTTGCTGTACCAACCGAAGAGCCTTTAATCACAATGTTTACCCCAACCAGTGTTTCGCCTGTTGCATCTTTTACTGTTCCGCTAATTGTGCGTTTTTGTGCATAAGCAGCAGGAAGCAATAAAAGTGTAAACAGCAGGTAAATAAATATCCGTTGTGAATTTTTACGGATCCCTGTGTGTTGTTTAATTCTCATAGATTTTTAGATTTAAATTTAGATGTGATTGTATTATTTGATTTTAAGATTATGAAATTCAATGATGTATTGGGATATGTAAGTAATTGAAATCCTGAAACGTTTTTGGTAACTGCTGAAATGTTTTTGAATAGTGCATCAAATGTATAGCTGATTTGCTTATCAATGATTGTATCATTAATGTTAAAAATCGCGATAGGAAATGCCTGTAAAAATTAGAATATTTCATTTTACCTTCATTAAATGGTTGGCAATTATTCTCGTTACTAAATCAAATTCATATTCAAATGCCATTTCTATATAATTATATAGTGTGTTATTAAGTAGGTTTTAGATTTGTATTTGTTGTGTTAAGCTCATATTTAAATAATAATATAATGTTACCTACATTTATTAATTTGAATAACCATAAGATGTTTTGAATTAGGGTTAAAAATGTAAAACCAATTATTTAAGAAAATAATCATAATAAAAGGGGTTGTTTTTAGCCATTTTTTTTTAATTTTGAGAATTCGTAAACAACCATTTTAGGCATGTATTGTTAATATGCCTTATTTATAGAAACGACAAACCAGCACAATGCTGTTTTATTGATAAATTCAATCAGACCATTAAACGATATGGATCAAAAATTAAAGGAACTTACCGAGAAACTCTATCAAGAAGGAGTGACAAAAGGCAACGAAAAAGCTGAGCAAATAGTTGCTGAGGCCAATCAAAAGTCGAAACAAATAATTGCCGAGGCTGAAAAAAAAGCACAGCAATTAATTGCCGAAGCCGAGAAAAAGGCAGCGGAGCTCGATAAAAATACCAAATCGGAGCTGCAGCTTGCCTCAAAACAAATGATTAGTGCACTCGAACAAGAGGTGGTTGGCTTAATCAATGGTAAAATAACCGGCACCGAAATTGAAAAAGCAGTAGCCGACGACCAGTTTATTCAGCAGTTGATTCATACTGCCGTTAGTAATTGGGCACCAAAGCAAGATTTGTTGGTGGTTGTTCCTCCCGAAAAGCAAAAAGCTGTTGAGGATTACTTCTCGGCAAAGGCTAAGGGCTTGTTGAATAGCGGTTTGAGAATTGAATCGGTTGCCAATATTAAATCGGGTTTTCAAATTGGACCTGCCGATGGCAGCTATAAAGTAAGTTTCACCCGCGAAGATTTTATCGAATTTTTCAAAGCATTTATCCGCCCAAAAGTTGTTGAACTCCTCTTTGGTGGGAAATAATTTATTATGGGAAAATATTACTACCTCATATCAGGGTTACCTGAGTTACAGCTCGACGATCAAAAGTTGAAATTGTCTCTGTCGGAGTTTAAAAGTGAACTTGACGAACATCTTTCAGCTTCGGACCGCAAAGTTATTGCTTACTTTTTTATGCAATTCGATAACGAAAATTTGCTTAAATTTTTGAGCAACAAAGAAGCCGGGCTTAACCCCTTAGGCAATCTCAACAGCACACAGTTCGACGAAATGCTGATGAGGTTTAAGGAAACCGATAACCCAAATGAATCTTTTATTCACGGCTATTTTAAAGAATTTATTCCAGCTTATTTGAGCGAAACCCCTGTTTACCCGCAAATGAGTTGGGACGATCAGCTTACATCGCTATATTACGATTTTGCTTCGAAAAGTAAAAACGAGTTTGTTGCTCAGTGGTTTCAGTTTAACCTAAATATCAACAACGTTTTTGCAGCCTTAAATTGCATGAGATACGGCTACAACCGTGAAGCATCGGTAATTGGAAGCAGTGAAATAGCCGACGCAATCAGAACAAGCAATTCGAAAGATTTTGGTATAGCCCCGCTTTTTCCCGAAGTGGAAGAGTTGATAAGGCTGGCCGACGAAGCCGATATTTTGGAACGCGAACGAAAAATTGACCTTTTGCGTTGGAACTGGCTCGAAGAAAAAGGGTTTTTTCATTATTTCGATGTAGAACATATTTTTGTTTATCTGGTTCGCTTACAGTTGTTAAGTCGCTGGGTTAAACTCGAAAAAGAAAGCGGTTTAAAAGTATTCCGCGAGATGATAAGCAGTTTGCAACATTCGTTTGAATTTCCGAACGAATTTACCATACAAAAAGTAAAATAAAACTGCTTGTGTTATAACTATTTGATAATAAATAAGAAGTAAATATGTCAACAAAAGGAACTGTAAAAGGAATTATTGCCAACCTTGTAATTGTTGAAGCCGATGGTCCGGTAGCTCAAAACGAAATTGCCTAT
>Ga0116162_10001555_pt1 | contig 14937 bp, 10 predicted proteins | sample AD_UKC105_MetaG_FD_89875 | JGI IMG/M metagenome (GOLD analysis project Ga0116162, IMG submission 89875) | Active sludge microbial communities of municipal wastewater-treating anaerobic digesters from Hong Kong - AD_UKC105_MetaG | ecosystem: Engineered > Bioreactor > Anaerobic > Digestate... | reverse complement strand
CTGGTGCCTGCCGAAGCGGATGCGCCCGTGGCTACGGCCACGCCCGAACCGGAGGTTGAAACACCGGCTCCGACGCCGACCGACACGCCGGAACCGACGCCCACGCCTACGCCGAACCCGTTTGCCGAGCATTTCCGTCAGGATGACGATCCGGAAGAGGTCGTCATATTCGATCAGGAAAACGGCATTTACGAATACCATTCGGATACGCTCGGCGTCGAAATCAAAACCTATACGCAGGAAGACCCGCCGCTTGTGTACCATGTTGCGCATATCTACATGCGGGACGTGGACTCTTACCGCTCCGGCTTCGGCTCGGAACGGCAGAACGGCAGGGACCCGCTGGACGCCTGCGCCATGGCGCGGCGCTACCGCGCGGTGCTGGGCATAACCGGCGACAACCTGCTCCATTCCGATTATAATCGCGGGCTGTTCATCCGAAACGGCCGCGTCTTCCGCTCGCTCACGGCGGTATCGTGCATGGTGCTCACGGACGACCTTTCCATGCGCATTTATGAAAAGAACGACATCACCATGCTCAACGAGATCGAGGACGGCGCCTGGACGACCTATGCCTTCGGCCCGCCGCTGATCCTCAACGGCGAACTTTGCGAGGGCGTGGACGACAACCGCGTGGGTCGGCTCAACCCGCGCGCCGGACTCGGCCTCGTCGAGCCGGGCCACTTCGTCGCAATCGTCGTCGACGGGCGTCTGCCGGGATACAGCCACGGCATTTTACTGTCCGATTATGCAAAGCTGTTCCAGCAGGAAGGCTGCGTCATGGCCTACAACCTCGACGGCGGCGCGTCCGCAACCATGGTATTCATGGGCGAATACATCAACCGGCGCAACACAAACCATTACCGCCGCGTTCCAGATCAGTTGCTGTGGGGCTATTCCGAACTGGTACCGACCGAGGACGATCCGTACGTGAACCCGATCCGGTACGACCCCAACGAAAAAGACTGATCTGCCCGACACGCCAAGGAGGCAAAGTAACGATGCAAAACGATCAAGCAATCAAGCGCGTGCGTACGCGCCGGACCTACGTCCTTCTCCTGACGCTGTGCCTCCTGCTGCTGCCGCTCGGCTGCGACGGCGAACCTGCCGCGGAGGCCGTCGCGACCCCGGAACCGACGCCCGTCGTGCTGGATTTGAGCAATTCCGGTCTGACGGACATCACGAGCCTGCTCGAGCGCACCGACCTCAGCGAACTGGATCTGCGCGGCAACGAAATATCGGCCCGGGACTTTGCCTCGCTTGCCGCCGCGCTGCCGGACTGCGATATTCTCTGGAGCGTGCCCGTCGGCGACGAACGTTTCGACAGCGATTCAACTTCGATCACGCTCGCGGGCGTGCCGGGCGGCCTGAACGAAATCCTCGGCTATTTTCCTGATCTGAACGAAGTAACGATAGAGGAAGCTGCAGATTATACCGCGCTTACGCAAGCCGGCGCGGCGTACCCGCAGGTGCAGTTCCACTGGAGCGTCGCGCTGGGAGATTCGTCCTATGCGCAGGATACGCGGACAATCGACCTGAGCGGCCAGGCGGTGGACGCCGCGGCGCTGCAGGCCGCTCTGCCCGGGCTTCCGGAGCTTACGCAGATTACGTTTGACGACGCCAGCGCGTTTTCAACGCAGGAGCAAATCGAACTCGTGCAGGAATTCCCGGCCGTTTCGTTCCTGTGGGACGTTCAACTGCTTGACGAGCTGAGCGTCCGTTCCGACGTAACGGAGATCGACCTGCGCGATTATGACGTCGACGACGTGGATGCGTTTTCCGATACGCTTCAGTTGCTGCCGGATCTTGCCAGCATCGATATGTGCGGCTGCGGCCCGTCCAACGACGAGATGGCCGCCCTGCGCGAGCGCTATCCGAACACAAAGTTCATCTGGTACGTCCATGTCAGCGGATGGCTCATCCGCACGGACATCAAGGGCTTCAGTACCGGCAACCGTTATCGCTTCCCGGACGGCGGCGGCTGGTTCGTCGTGGACTCCATGCCGTACAGCCGCATCTACGTGAAAGACCTTGAAAACCTGAAGTACTGCACCGATCTCGTCGCGCTGGATTTCGGCCACTGCAAGGAGATCACGGACATCTCTTTTATCGCAAATTTGCCGAAGCTGAAATACCTCGTCTTCTCCATGTGCAAGGTGGACGATATCTCCGTACTCGCCGACCAGACCGAGCTGGAGTTTCTGGAGATCAAGAACAACCGGATCACCGATATCACGCCGCTGCAAAACTGCACGAAGCTGCGTTTTCTCAACTGCGGCATCAACGATATCGACGAGATCGACACCTTCCTTGCCCTGCCGAATCTGGAGCGGCTCTGGATCAACTGCACGCTGCTCACCGACGAACAGGTCGAAGCGCTTCGCGCCGCCAAGCCGGATACGACCATCACCGCGGACCCGACGCACGTCGAATACGGCGAAAGCCTCTGGCGCAAGGGCAACGAGGGGTATCTGGAGATGCAGAAGATTTTCGGCATGCGCGCGCAGAATCAGGGAAGCGCCTCTTCGGACGACTGACCGGCGGCGCCTTTCCAAAGCCATGTTCAACGAATAACACGTTACCGTTGCTTTTGGGGGGAACTCATACTATAGCCGTGCGTTACGGCCAAAGTTGGTGAAACGGAACCCATGAAACGCAAACCCTTTATCGTTGCGATCGCGTTCATCGCGGCCGCAGCCGCCATAGGACTCCTGCTCCATGCGCTCACGGGCAAAGCCGCCGAGGGCAGCTCCAGCGCGTCCGGTTTTCCCGTGTCCATCAACGAGATCATGTCGTCCAACAGCAGCTATTACGACGAACGCGGCAACGCCTACGACTGGATCGAGCTCTACAACAGTTCCGATATCGACATCAGCCTTTCCAACTATAAGCTGACGGACAACGAGCGCAAGGTCCGCTATACGTTTCCGGACGACGCGGTCATACCGGCAAACGGATATTACGTCGTCTGGTGCAAAAACAACGACACGGACGAAACCTACGCGGATTTCTCTATCTCCAAGGCCGGCGGCGAGACGCTGGTCCTCATGAACAGCCGCAGCATCATCGTCGACCGCGTCGTCACGCTCGCGCTGGAGCAAAACGCGGTGATGGCGCGCACGCAGGACGGCGAATGGGAAATCCGCAGTTACGGGACGCCCGGCTACGAAAATTCGGAGCAGGGCTATGCGGACTACCTCGCGGCGCATCAGGCGATTGCGTCCGCAGTCCGGCTCAACGAGGTGATGACGGCCAACCAAAGCTATCTGGACGCCAATCGGAACTCCAGCGACTGGGTCGAACTCTATAACTGCTCCAACGAAACGGTCGACCTCTCCGGATGCCGCCTGACCGACAAGGCGGATTCCGACGGATATGTCTTTCCCGACGGGACGACGCTCGGCGCGGGCGAATATTGCGTCGTATACTGCGACGGAACGACGACGGACGCTTATTACGCGCCGTTTTCGCTCTCCGCAGACGGCGGCGAGGAACTCGTGCTCTATTCAAGCGCAAATATCGTCCTTGATCAGCTAATCACCGCCTCCATGCAGACGGACACGTCCCTCGCACGGGACGAGGACGGCAACTGGCAGGTCAGCGACACGCCCACGCCCGGTTTTGAAAACACGCAAAGCGGATACGAGGCGTATCTCGTGTCCGTCAGCCGTCCGGAATCCGATATCCGTATCACGGAAATCATGGCCTCGAACCTGAGTTGTCTTGCGGATTCCAGCGGCGCGTTTTACGACTGGATCGAGCTGACGAACGCCGGAAGCGAAGCGGTCGACCTCGGCGGGTATTTCCTGTCCGACCGTGAGGACAAACCGCTTCTGTGGGCCCTGCCTGAAAAAACGCTCCAGCCCGGCGAACGGATCGTCGTCTTCGCTTCCGGCGAGACAAGCGATTCCGATGGCCTGCACGCCGACTTTTCGCTCAACCGGCACAGCGGCATCGTGACGCTCTGCGACCAGAGCGGACAGATCGTCAGCAGCGTGACCTATGAAGAACTGGACGACAACGTCAGCTACGCGCTGGATGAAGCGAGCGGCGAATGGACGGAATCCTTCCGCCCGACTCCAGGTTTTCCCAACGACGAAGACGGCTACGAAGCGTTTTCCGAACAGCAGTCGCGCACGAGCGCGCTGCTCATCAACGAAGTGATGACCGGCAACGACACGCTACTGGAGCAAAGCCACGGAGTGTATTACGACTGGATCGAGCTGAAAAACACGACCGACGAAACCATCGACCTGGCGAACTATTCCATCACCGACAACCTCGATAAAACCGAATACTGCACTCTGCCGTCCGGCAAGCTAAAACCCGGCAAGTGCGTCGTGCTGCTCTGCACGGGCGACACCCCGCTGACAAAGTCCGGTTACGGCCAGCTCGCGCTTTCGCTCAGCGCGGAAAGCGAACAGCTCTACCTGCTGGACGAAAACGGCGACGTGGTCGACTACGTCACGCTGACGGACATTCCCTACGGCGCAAGCTGTGGGCGGATGCCGGACCAAAACGGGCTTTTCTACTTCTCCTCTCCGACGCCGGGCGAGGAAAACTCCGGAGGTTACCGGCTCATCTCCGGCCAGCCGGCCGCTTCCGTCGAACCGGGCATCTATAACGACATATCGAGCCTGACCATATCGCTTTCCGCGGAAGGCGATATCTATTATACGCTCGACGGCGAAACGCCGACCACGCGTTCCATCCGTTACGACTCGCCGCTCACCCTTACGGAAACGACGGTGATCCGCGCCATCGCAGTCGACGACGACAAGATGGCCAGCAGCGCCGTTACGCTGAACTATTTTATAAACGAAAACCACTCCCTCCCCATCATCGCCGTCACGACCGACCCCGACAATCTTTATGACGACAGCATCGGCATCCTCGCCGACCAGAACCTGTTCGACCGGACGGTCGAGCGGCCCGCCAACGTCGCGTTTTATTCCGATACCGGCAGCTTTTCAACGGACTGCGGGTTCAAGCTGCACGGCGCCGGCTCGCGCGGGCGGCTTTCCAAAAAATCGTTCAAAGTCGTGTTCCGGGCGCGCTACGGCGGCGTGTCCCCGCTGGAATTCCCGCTGTTCGAGGACAACGACACCACGACGTTCTATTCGCTTCTCATCCGCAACAGCCAGGATTACAGCCGGACGTTTTTACGCGACGAGCTCATCTCCAAGCTTGCGTACCATGCGTCCAGCGAGCTGCTGGTGCAGGACACGCGCTTTTGCGTGTTTTACCTCAACGGCGAGTACCGTGGCATCTACTGCATCAAGGAAGCGTTCTCCTCCGGCTATTTTTCCGAACGCTACGGCGTGAGCAAGGAGAGCGTGGAGCTGCAGCGCGGCTACATTACGGACGGAACGGATTTTTCAGACCTTCTCGACTATGCCAAAACGCACGATTTGAGTCAGGACGCGTACTATAACTATGTCAAGGACCGTATCAGCCTCGAAAGCCTGATCGACTGGTGTATCTTCGAGGCATATACGGCAAATACCGACCTGTCGGTCAACGTCCGCTATTACCGCAGCACGGAATACGACGACAACCGCTGGCACTATGCGCTCTTCGATATGGATTACGGCTTTGGCGGGGACGCGACGTTCGACCACATCCTCGGCAACGCCTGGCACGGCACGCTGTTCAAAGCGCTTTTGAAAAATACGGAATTTCAGGATATGTTTTTAACGCGCATGGCGTATCTGCTGGAAAACTGCCTGACGGACGAAGCCGTCATGGCCTCGTTTACAAAACTATCAAACGAGATTGCCGACGAAGTCCCGCGCGAACGGGAGCGATGGCCGACCAGCGGCACCTTTACCTGGGAACAGCACCTTGGCACGCTGGAGCGCTGCATCACGTCCGGGCGTGCGGAGCAGATGAAAGAGAGCATAGCCGAGGCAATGGGCATTTCGCTCAAGGAAGTGGAACGGTATTTTACGGGAGACGGCGAATGAGCAGGCAGACGATGCGATATGAGTATAAATACCTGATCGGCGAGCAGTCCGCCGCGCTCCTGCGCTGTCAGCTATCCGCGCTATTGTCGCCGGATGAGCACGGCGACGGCGACGGACGGTATTTTATCCGAAGCGTGTATTTCGACGACACCGACTATACCGCTTATTACGACAAGCTTGCCGGCGTCAGCGTCCGCAATAAATACCGCCTGCGGTTTTACAATATGGACCCGGACCATATCTTTTTCGAGGCCAAGCGCAAACGCGGCCAACGCATGATGAAAAGCTCCGCCGTCGTTTCGCGCGATTGTGCGGAACGTATGATGTCCGGCACGCGTTTGCGCCCGGACGAGCTGGAGCATCCGCTGCTGCAGGAATTCGACGTGCTTTCACGGGCATCCGGGCTTACGCCAAGCGTTATTGTGGACTATGACCGCGCCGCGTTCACGCACCCTTTGAGCGACACGCGCATCACGCTCGATTGCGATGTCCGCGCCGAAACGTATCGCCCGGAAAACGTGTTCGTCCGGCATGCGTCCGCGCCGGTGCTTGAGGACGGCCACGTCATACTGGAAGTCAAGTTTAACGAACAGCTCCCGCCGTTTCTTGCACAGTGGCTTTCCGGCGTACCGAAGATCCTCTGCGCGAATTCGAAATACTGCAATTGTCTGGAAATCTACTTCTGAGTCTGATATTCTATCAAATATATATAAAACGCCATTCAAATTCGTGTGACGCAGCGCGAATGAATTCAGGGCCATTTAAGGTTTTGTCGATATCCTGTATCGGATATGGAGCATGCCGATTCGCCGTGCAGCGCATGAAGGCCGGAATGGGACGGTTAAATCGGGAAAGGTAATACGCTATGGAACAGTTTTTCGAAAACATACAGAGCATGCTTCTGGAGGAAGTTTCCGCAATTTCGATCGGCCGGCTGGCCGCGGCGGTGTTTGTGGCCTGTCTCGCAGGACTTCTGATCGCCGTCGTCTATCGCATAACATACGGCGGCGTGCTGTTCAACAAGCAGTTCCTGCTCGGGCTCGTGCTCATGAGCATGATCACCTCCACCATCATACTGACCATCTCGTCGAATCTCGTCCTCTCGCTCGGCATGGTTGGCGCGCTGTCCATCGTCCGGTTCCGCACGGCGGTCAAGGAGCCGATGGACACCATCTTCATGTTCTGGGCGCTTGCGGCGGGCATCCTTGCCGGGGCCGGTTTCCTGCTGATCGCGATTCTTGCGACGCTGATCGTCGGCGCGCTGTTCATCCTTCTCAACGCGCTTGGAAAGCGCCTGAAGCCAAGCGACTCTTATCTGCTGATCGTCCGCTACGCTCCGGGCGCGGACGACGAACTGAGGCCGGTGCTGCGGCGGCTTCCGGACGCGAAGGTAAAATCCAAACGCTTCACGGCGGACGGGGAGGAACTTGTTTTGGAACTCCGGCTCGGCCGCGAGCAGATGGCGCGCGTGGACGCGATACGTTCGCTTCCGTCGGTGCGCGAACTGAACCTCGTTGCAAACAAAACGGACATGCAACTGTAAGTGCACGCTCCATCTTTCAGGAGGTGGCGGGTTGACCCGCAACGGTAAAACTTTCAACTTCATCCTTCGCAAAATTCTTCCCGTCGTCGCGGGAACGTTCCTGCTGCTTTTGCCCGGACGGGTCGGCGCGCTGGCAGAAGATGCGAACGGCGATCTCGACGGAGACGGATTGAGCTGCGCTTCCGACGCGGCGGGCCTCCTCCGTCTTGCAGACGACGCAAACGCGTCTGCAAACACCGCCGCGGACGTTACGGGAAACGGTGCCGTTGACGAAACGGACGCGCGCGTTTTGCTCTACTACTCGACCGGGCAGGTCCCCTCGCTGGAATCCCTTGCAAAAAAACTGCAAACCGGCCTCTGCGACGAATCCCTGTTCGATAAATTCAGTTACACCGGCGTGAAAGAATCGGCGGGCGAATATTACCGGAGCGATTCCGTCTCCGTCACCATTACGCAATACCAGTTCCATAAGGAGGTCAACGAGCACAACCGGCTCATCACCTGCTATGTGGCGGACATCTACATTCAGGACATCGGCAGCTTTAAAACCGCGCTGTCCAGCAACGCATATCACGGCACATATCAGCTCGTGCTCGATATGGCTGTCGAGCACGATGCGCTTGTCGCGATCTCCGGCGATTTCTACAACTCGTCCCTGCACAGCGGGCCCGTCTGCCGCAACGGCGTTTGGTACCGGCAGGACGAGAACGACGAAATGGACCTCTGCGTGCTCGGCTACGACGGCGTGCTGAAAACCTATCTGGCGGGGACGTACGACATTGACGACATCGTCGCGCAGAATCCGTATCAGGTCTGGTGTTTCGGCCCGTCGCTGATCACCGACGACGGCGGCATGCCGGAGAGCTATAACATCGGGTCGTCGATCCAGAAGGAACATCCCCGTAGCGCCGTCGGCTCCGACGGACCGGGGCACTATATCTTTCTGCTTGCGGACGGCCGGCGGCCGACGTATTCGTCCGGCTTTAATCTTGAGGGACTTTCGGAATTTTTCCTTGATCTGGGCTGCACGGTCGCGTACAACCTCGACGGCGGGCGTACGGCGGTCATGGCCACGCGCGACGGGCTGGTCAGCGTACCGATCGAATCGCAGCGTCCCGTAAGCGACATCCTCTATATCGCCGCGCCATAGGCTGCAAAAAAACAGCGCTCCGGCGGACTCGTACACGCCTTCGCCAAAGCAAAACCCACGGTCGCAGTCGGCTTTTCGGGCGGCGCGTGCGCCCCGCTTGCAATGCCCGATACGATCCGATTTTTCCACTGTTGAACGTTCCGTTTTCAGACGGGCATGGCGCCGCGGCAAATTGACTTCAATCCCGATATGCGGTACCATATATATTATTTATTTTATGCAAGGAGATGCAATACATGCGAAAGTTGCTTCCGATTCTGTCCGCGCTGATACTGGCCGTTCTAATGGTTGTTCCCGTTCACGCGCTGGCGGAAGAAGAGGCGGATACGACCGTCCGCATCTCCGTCGAATCGGCTTCGGGCGAGGTCGGCGACGAAGTGGACGTGCCCGTCATGCTCTACGACTGCGAGCACGTCGATTCCATAGAATTCAACCTGAATTATGATCCGGACGCGCTGTCGGTAGTCTCCGTAACGCCCGGCGACCTGTTCCCCGCGGAATACTGCGTTTCAAACGCCGATACGCCGGGATACGTCAGCATTGCCTGCGCCTGCCGGGACGGCCTGGAGGGATCGGGCACGCTGCTGACCGTCCGTTTCGAAATCCTAACCGAAACAGGCAGCGCGCTGACCGTTACCACGCATAAAACCGGCGACTACGCCGAAGACGTGATTTCTTATATTGACGAAGACTATAACCAGTATTTTTCATTTGTTGCACTTGAAAACGGCAGTGTGACCGTCGGTTCCGCGCAAGCGCCGGACCCGCTTGTGACGCCCTGGGTTCCGGCCACGCCAATCCCGACGCCGAGTCCGACGCCGGAGCCCACCGAAGTTCCTGTCACCAGCGTGCAGACCGGCGGCGACGAAACGGCAGCATTAGATTCGGAGAGCGAAGCCGGCGGCCTTTCGGACGTCGAGCCAATCGCCTATATCGTGGTCGGCGGACTGTTTGTCGTCTTAATCGTTCTGATCGTCATTACCGTTGTCAACCGCCGCAAAGCGCATAAACGCGACGACGACCGCTCTTTATAAAAAAATGCAAGAAAGTGGTATCGGTATGAAACAAAACGCCGGTTTTCGAGTCCATTCGATCCGTCGGATCGTTTTACTCTTTCTGACGTCCGGCATCGTGCTTTCGCTCGCCGGCTGCACGGAAACGCCGGAGCCCGCGGTTACGCCGACGCCGGAGCCCTCTGTCGCCGTCGTGGAGCAGCCCACGCCCACACCGACCGCAACGCCGCTGCCAACACCGACGCCGACGCCGGAACCGCAAAACCGTTCCCAGACGTCCGGCAAGGTCATCCCGGAAGGCACGCCGAGCAAACCGTTCATCATGTCGATCGACAACGCCACCGGCGCGCAGCCGCAGACTTCGCTCATGGAGGCGGACATCATCTATGAATTTTTGGTCGAGCAGACCATCACGCGCTTCCAGGCGGTGTTCAACGATACCTATCCGCTGTATGCCGGGCCTTTGCGCTCGACACGGTATTACTTCATCGACCTCGCGCATGAATGGGACTGCATGTATCTGCACGAAGGATACGTCTTGCTCAGTTCGCCCTATCGCCGTGTTCCAAGTAAACTGATCTCGCTCTATCTGCCGGGCGGCGACTTCCGGGGCTATTCCGCAACGTTCCGCCGCAGCAAGGGTGCATACGACGATTTCGAAGCCGACAACGGTTATAAGTTCCGCGCGCCGGAATCGGGACGCGGGGATGTTCACGCGCTGTACTATCGTGTCGCAGCGCTGGTGAACGATTACTACGGCGACCACGAAGCCGCCGTCTGCGATCGTTTTTCCTTTATGGAAAACGTATCCTATGAAAACGGCGAGGCTTTCACGACCGTCTCCCTTCCGTTTTGCAACTCCGACAATCCGCAGTGGATCCAGTTTACCTACGACGCCGCGAGCAACCGCCTCTATCGCAGCGAGAGCGGCGAGCCCTTTATGACCCGTACGCTCACCGATCACGGCGACAGCTATATCACGGAACAGATGAACGTTCAAAACCTGATCGTCCAGTATTGCGATTACGGGCTTGTCCCGAAGGACAATAAGCACCGCCGCACCTGCGATCTGATCGGCTCCGGCAAGTGCGACTACTTTATCAACGGCGTTCACGTCACCGGAACCTGGTCGCGGCCGACCGAGGACGATTATACGTCCTATCTGCTCGACGACGGTTCGCTCGTCATCCTCGAACCGGGCAATACCTGGATTGCGGTGCATCCGGCCGACACGCCGGTTACCTTTGATTAAGCGCGGGCAAAATCGCATATCGTTTTTTCCCGGGCGTTCGTTCGTTTCGCTCATATTGATTTTTGCGCTTGTTTTCCCGCTCCTTTGCGGGTGCTCGGTTGCGGAGACCATTCTGGACGTGACGGGCACGCCCGCCGTTACGCCTTCCGAAGAAAACCTCGTGATCGTCAGCGACACGGATGCGCCCGCCGACAGCGGAGAAACCTCCGCCATGCCGGAGGAAACGCCGCAGCCCGCCGAAGAACCAGAACCGTCCGTAACGGCGGAACCGAACCTTTCGACCACGACCGGACGCCCTCTGCCGGAAGGCTCCGTATACCGGCCGGTTCTCGTGGTCATCGACAACGCCGCGCAGAGCAGGCCGCAAACCGGGCTGATGCTCGCCGACGTCGTGTATGAATTTTTGCTTGACCGCACCAGTTACACGACGCGGTATCTGGCGGTTTTTTCGGATGAAGTTGCGCAGCGCGTCGGGCCAATCCGGGATTCCCGCGATTACCTCGCCAATGTGGCGCTTGAATGGGACGGCCTTTATATCTCCGCCGGAGATCCGGAAAACACCGGCGATGATTACACGCTTATCCAAAATTCCGGACTTCGTTATCACGCGGAAAACACCGGCGACGCCGCAGGATACTTCTATACCGACAAAACGGTCACTGCAATCGAAGAGCACACCCTGTTTTTCAAGGCGCTCGACTATGTCGAGGCGTTCTATAATACCACCGCTACGGCAAACACCGGGCGTTTCGCCTTTGAAAGCGGCGTTTCCTACGAAAAGGCCAAGCCCTTTACCAGCGTCGGCATCCCGTTTTCCAGTTCGGATATGGAGCGTGTCGTATTTACCTATGACGCCGAAACGAACCTGATGACGCGCAGCGACAAAAACTCAAAAAGTGTTCTGGGAATTTCCAAAACGCTGACGCCCGCGGACAATGTGCTCGGTTATGAAAACGAGCCGATCACCATTCAAAACCTGATCATACAATACGTCCGCGTCTCCTCGTACGATTCGACCTATCGGGATATTTCGCTCACCGGAGGCGGCGACTGCGTATATTTCATCAACGGGCAGTATATCATCGGCAGCTGGAGCCGGCCGACGCTTGACGACATTACGACCTATATGCTTTACGACGGCACCACGATCCGCCTGGAACCCGGCAATACATGGATCGAAATGATGCCGACGAATCACGACATTCGCATTGTAAACGCAGGATAACGCAAAAAGCACAAAACGGCAACGGAAATTCCCGCTGCCGTTTTTTTGCCTGCCGCGCGGGTGCCGTTACACGCCCGGTTGATAAGAGCGGAGTTCCGTCGGTTTCAGCACGCCGACGTCGGTCGCAACGCCGCTCACCAGCTCCGGCGGCGTAATATCGAACGCGGGATAATATCCTTTCACGCCGGGTTTGCATGTGCAAACGCCCATTGCGTGACGCACCTCGTCGCCGTTGCGTTCTTCTATCCTTACGGAGTTTACGTCCGGATGCGTCCGGTCCGGAAAACCGGCGACATAATACGGCACGCCATAGTAATCCGCGGCAAGCGCAATCTGGAACGTGCCGATTTTATTGACCACATGGCCGTCCATGGTGATGACGTCCGCGGAGGTCGTGAAGAGGTCGACGTTTTTGTGCCCAAGGATGTAACCCGGCATATTGTCCGTAATCAGCGTAACGTCAAACCCCATATCGCAGATCACGCTCGCCGTTAAACGCGCACCCTGAAGGTACGGGCGCGTTTCCGGGGTGAAAAACCTGGCTTCGTCGCCGCGTTCGCGCAGCGCGCGCAACAGCATGCCGAGGTCCGCGTCGCCATAGCACTGCGTCATGATCGTCGGATTCTTCGGCACCTTTTCCACAAAATACTTCGCTTCCCGGTCGATCCTGTCGTATCTGCGTGAAAACTTCGCGACTGCGCCGCGCATGATTGCGTCGCAGGCATTCTCCCCCGCCTGAAGCGCCGCTTCCGCGTCCTTTTCGCAGTCGTCCGTCCACGTCCGCATTTTCCTCGCCGTTGTCGGGCGCGCGTTTGCGATGACGTCCGCCGCGGCCTTCAGATATGCGGCCTGTTCAGCGGCGGTGCGCCCGCGGCATTCGTATGCGGCAAGCGCCATGCCCATCGCGGCAGCATGAAACGGCCCGTAACTCTGGGTCACCATATCGGTGATTGCTTTGGCCACTTCTTCATGTGTGCCGCAGGTCACAAACGTCTCTTTCGCCGGATAGATACGGCGGTCCAGGATGCGGACCTTTCCGTCTTCGTACCACGCTATATTTTCGAACCTTTGCAGAAATGCAAGGTCATGATCGGCTCTTTGCATGACGCGTCTCCTTTGTCTGAACGAATTGCTGTCTTCAGTATACACTTTTTTCGGCCCGCGTGGTATAGCCATGCCGGGACCACTCGGTTTGCACATGCGGAAGTTCGGCTGTGTCGCATCCGCGGCGCAAAAGCTTCCGGCATGACGCTTCTGCCGGAAATGCCGGACCGCTTAACCGAAAAGCAAAACACCGCGCGGCAACAAACTGTTCAACCAAAAATAATACTTTTTTCATTTTGACATAAAAGAATGTTCACATATATATAGTATGATTCAGCCATAGAAGAAACAAGATGTATGAAGGAGTGCGGAAAAATGCTTGATAGACTGTATCTGATCGCGTACCTGTGGAGAGCGAAATTTCGTCACTCGGTTGCGAAAGCGGACTGCTGACAATACGAACAAGACAAAAAAACCATCGCGATCGTAGCCGACGTCGTTCGAACGCTGCGATACGCTGATAATCCCCCTGAACGGTACGGTTCAGGGCTTTTTTTTGCGCTCTTTTCCGTTGGATTGCCCATGACGGCTGGAAACACAACAGTCATAAAGCCGAGATGTTTCCGTCGGCAGGTTGATATTTCATGAAGTTATGTTAAAATGATCGGAATGAAGCGGGGGTAACACATGAAAGAACGAAATGTTGGATTTTTCAGCACGACACTGTGCTATGTGCTGTGGGGATTACTGCCGCTGTACTGGCATTTGCTCGACAGCGTGGATTCCGTCGTTATTCTGGCGAACCGGATCGTCTGGTCGGCCGTCTTCACCATTACGCTGCTGTTTATCACAAAGCGATTCGGCGAAGTCAAAGCCGTTTTGTGCGACGGCAAAAAGATGCGTTATATGATCCCCGCCGCAGTTTTGATCACGATCAACTGGGGCGTATACATCTGGTCCGTCAACGCCGGGCGGCTGCTGGACGCAAGCCTTGGGTATTATCTCAATCCGCTGATGGTGTTTGCCATCGGCATGCTATTGTTTCATGAACGCTGCGGCGCGCTGGAGTGGGTCGCGCTGGGGCTGGCGACGATCGGCGTGCTGATCGCAACGTTCGCATACGGCGCGTTCCCATGGGTAGCGATTACGCTTGCGACCTCCTTTGGGTTGTACGGCACGATGAAAAAGCTGGCGGGCGTCAGCGGCCTGACGAGCATTGCGGTGGAGACCATTCTGGTTGCGCCGGTCGCAATCGCGTATTTGCTTTTTGCACCGGTGAGCCGTGCGACACTCTCCGCGCTGACATTCCAGCCGGCTTTGCTGCTTGTCTTAACAGGCGCGGTGACGGCAACGCCTTTGATTCTGTTTACGCACGGCGTCAACAGGATTCCGTTTACCACGGTCGGATTTCTGCAGTATATCAGCCCTACGATGCATTTTCTCATCGGCGTGCTGCTGTTTCACGAGGAATTGACGCACGATCGCGTCGTTGCGTTCGCATTTTTCGGGGTCGCGCTGGTTCTGTATTCCGTCGGCATGGTGCGGCGCGTACGGCAAAAGAGGCAGCAGCCGATAGCGAATTAAGTCTGCGAGCGCAATGGCCGGCCTTGCCGACATAATCGGTATCTATGAAGCTCCCGCGTATTCGGGGGCTTTGTTGGGATAAAATACATAGGTAACAAAAGAAGAAGCAAAGTCCGGCCCGAAGTAGTAGTATTGAGATTGCGAGACCCAATACGCAACG
>Ga0116162_10001549_pt1 | contig 14950 bp, 13 predicted proteins | sample AD_UKC105_MetaG_FD_89875 | JGI IMG/M metagenome (GOLD analysis project Ga0116162, IMG submission 89875) | Active sludge microbial communities of municipal wastewater-treating anaerobic digesters from Hong Kong - AD_UKC105_MetaG | ecosystem: Engineered > Bioreactor > Anaerobic > Digestate... | reverse complement strand
CTGGACAACACGGCGGTGAATGCCGGGGCCGAGGCGGGGGGAATCGGCCTGTATGCCGGGGTGCGCACGGTGGACGGCGATGCCCTGGTGCGGATGGAAGGCAACGTGGTAAACGGGGCCGGCGGGCGCGGCCTCTATGGCGAAGCAATGGGGCAGCAGGCCGGAAACGCGGGCCTGCTTCTGGCGGGGAACCGGGTGTCGGGGGTGCAGGAAATGGGCATCGGCGGGCGGACGGAAAGCGAGGACGGCGAATCGCGGGCCGAGGCGAGCGGCAACGTGGTGGCCGGCGGCGAACGGGGTGTTTCGATGCAGGCGTTCACCAGCGGGGACGGCGGCGCGGTGGCGTGGGTGGAAGCCAACCGGGTATCGGATGTGACGTCGGTCGGGGTGCAGGCCGTGGCGGAGACGGATGGGGGCCCGGCCGCGGCCATGGCCCTGAACAACCGGGTGGAGCGCAGCGGGGATGTCGGCGTGGATGTCTGGGCGGGGTCGGAGGGTGACAACGCCGAGGCCTGGCTCGAAAAGAACCAGGTGTCGGATTGCACGAGTGTCGGGCTGTTGGGGTCGGCGACGGTCGAGCGGGAGAACATGATGGCCGTTGTCTATGCCAAGGACAACCAGGCGGAGGGATGCGGCGACTACGGGCTGCATGTGCATGCCCGGGGATATTTCGATGGCGATGCCGGGGTGCTGCTGGAGAACAACCGGGCGGTGAACGGGACGGGAACGGGGATGTACGGCCGGGCTTCGGGTTCCTTCGGCAGCGGCGGGGCGCAGATCGTGGCCATGAAAAACTCCGCCGGATTCAATGCGGGCGGCGGCATGGTGCTGGACGCCGGGTCGGACGGCGGGGATGCCATGGTCATGGCCAGCCAGAACGGGACGTCGGACAACGGTGGGGCCGGGCTGAGGATCCGGGCGGAGGCCGCGGCCGGGAACGCGATGGCCGCGGCGCTTCTGAACGAGTCCGGCCGCAATGCCGATCCGGCGGATCCGCCGCAGGGCGTGGGCATCGGCCTGGAGGTGCTGGCCGGAGCGCAGGGACAGCTGCTGGCGCTGTACAATGAAACCGCCGGCAATGGCTAGGGGGGGGTGGAAGGGATTCTGGAGGCTCAAACGGGTTTCGTGGAATCGGGATACAACGAATCAACCGGCCATGCGACCGGCGACGGATTCGGGCAGCGCCTGCATCTGTCTGTTGCGGATTCGCTCGAACTGCGGGGATATGCCAACACCCTGCAGGACAATCTGACGGGACTGGATCTGGATGTGTCGGGGTCGGATCCGGCGGCCGGGTTCGATCTGGTGTTTTCCAGCGGGTGCCGGCTGGACAACCAGGATGTGAATGTGCGCCACAACGGACCGGCCGGGGCGCCGCTGGATGCGCGGGGCAACTGGTGGGGCGGTTTTCCGCCGGATCCGGCGCTGATCGTGCAGGCGGGCGCGGGGACCATTGACAGCAGCGATGCGCTGCCGGTGCCGCCGGGACCTTGACATCGCCCGCAGGAGAACACGGGAGGGAGCGCGGTGAAAAAGGGCCGAGGTCGGGGCCCTCGGGGCATGGAAGGTCTGGAGACAGGGGGCAGGAGAACAGGAGACAGGGGACACGGGAAGAGTCGAAGGCGTTTTGACAGGATTTACAGGATTGAGAAGGATGGGAGAGGCAACTACGAATTGAGCAAATGGGGGGCGACTGCCGAGGTCCGTGGTCCGGCCAACGACTGCCAACCAACAGGAGGGATGGAGGGCAGGAGAACAGGGGAGAGTATCCAACGCCTAACAAGGAACGTCCAAGTCGGGGCCAGGGAGGCTTGGCTTGGGAGAGGCGGGGGTGTAGAGTTGTTTTCAGCAGTGGAGGTGATCGAATGGCAGGACGAGTAAGTTGGCTTTCGTTGGGGTGCATGGGGCTGGTGCTGGCGGGGTGCGCGGGGCCTTCGCAAAACACGGTGTTCCAGACGTCCACGATTGATGCGCTGCTGGCGGGGGTGTATGACGGGGATCTGTCCCTGCGGGAGCTGCGGCGGCAGGGGGATTTCGGCATCGGCACGTTTGACGACCTGGACGGGGAGATGGTGCTGCTGGACGGCCAGTTTTACCAGGTGCGGGCGGATGGCCGGGTGTATGCGCCGGACCCGGACGGGGAGACGCCGTTTGCGGCGGTGTGCCGGTTCCGGCCGGAGCGTCAGGTGGCCGTTCCCTCGGGGCTGGACATGGAGGAGGTGGAAGCGCTGCTGGACCGCGAGGTGCCGGGAGGCAACCGGTTTGCGGCCGTCCGCATGGACGGGCATTTCAAGCGGATGCGCACGCGCAGCGTGCCGGCGCAGAGCCGGCCGTATCCGCCGCTGAAGGAGGTGGCGGCGACGCAGCCGGTGTTCAACCGCAAGAATATTTCCGGGACCCTCGTGGGGTTCCGTTGTCCGCCGTACGTGGGGGGGGTGAACGTGCCGGGGTGGCATCTGCATTTCATCAGCCAGGACCGGTCGTTCGGCGGTCATGTGCTGGCGTTTGACGTGGTGACGGGGGTGGCGCAGGTGGACGAGCTGGACCGGTTTGTGATGCAGCTGCCGGGGACGAAGGATTTCGCGGAAGCGGATTTGTCGCGGGACCGCCAGGGGGAACTGGCGGGAGTGGAGAAGGAGAAGGAGTAGCCAGGCGGCGGCAGAGGAGGCGGGATGGTGAACAGGCGACGGCTGGCGAGATGGGCGGCGGCGGCGGGGGCGATTTGGCTGGCGGGGTGCGGGCCGGCGGGCGGGCCGTCGTCACGGATGCCGCCGCTGCAGGCATTTGACAACGGGGCGTTCCGGGTGGATGTGCCGAAGGGTTGGCCGGTGACGGCGGCGGGGGATTGCGCCTCGCTGGCGTTCGTGGCGCAGGATCCCCGGGAGCCGCGGCGCAAGATCCTGTATTTCGGCCTGGCGGGGCCGGTGTATCAGTCGGCCGCGCAGAAGCAGCTGGATCAGCAGTACATGATGTCGGGCGGTTTTCCCATTGAATGGCATGACATGCCGGTGGTGGCGCCGCTGACGCCGGAGAATTTCCTGGCGAATTTCGCGCAGATCGCCGCGAGCCAGGCGGCGCAGCGGTTCCTGCCGGGCTGTCCGCGGCTGGAGGGCTTCCAGGCGGTGTCGTCGCAGGCGCGACCGGCGGCGCTGCCCGCGCCGGGGGCGCGGAGCGCGCTGGTGCGCGGGGTATTCATGGAAAACGGGCAGCCGGCGGAGGGCTTGTTCTCGCTGACCACGGCGCCGTTCATGCCGATGATGGGGGGGCCGGGGGGCGGGACGGCCTACGGCTGCCTGCTGGCGGGCATCACGGCGCCGAAGGGGGAACTGGACGCCTGGCAGAAGCTGCTGCTGGAGTCGCTGTCGTCGTTTGCGGTTCATCCGGAGTACGCGGAGGGCTGCCGGAGGCGGTCGGAGGAGGCGTTCCGGGCCGTGGCGGAGGCGGGACGCACGCTGAACGAGACGGCCGACATGATCATGGAATCGTGGCAGGCGCGGAACCGGTCGGATGACATTCTGGCCGAGAAGCGATCGGACGCCATGCTGGGCAAGGAGCGGCTTTACGATCCGGGCAAGGGGGAGGTGTATGAGTTCGACAACGGGTTCTACGACCGCTACCGGCTGAATCCGGGGGACTACCGCAATCCGGACCTGCAGCCGCTGCCGGAGGGCGACCACGGATTGTGGACGGCGCCGGCGCGGGACGGCCCGCGCGAATTGGGGCTGTAGGGCCGGAGCGCGCCGGCCCCGGCCGGGCGGCCGGTGATCGGCTCGGGCGGGGCGTCCCGGCATTCCAGTGGCGAAAAAAAGGCCGGGACAGATTCGTCCCGGCCCGGCCCCAACGGGGATGCGCTACTCGACGATGGCTTCGTCCATGGCGTAGAGGTAGCGTTTGATCTTGCTGGTGGAGGTTTTGTTGAATTCCTCCCAGCGGATGCGAATCCGGCGCGGGTGCTTGTAGTCGGCGAGGGCGGCGGCCTGCTTTTTGACTTCGGCGCGGACCCGGGCCTCGATTTCCTTTTCGCTGAACTTGCGCTTTTCGGCGGCTTCCAGCGCGGCGATGCCTTCCTCGTCGGGGACGACGATGACGCCGACATGCTCGCCGACGGCCTCGCCGGGATCCCGGTAGCCCAGCACCACGGATTCGAGAATCAGCGGCGACTGGTTGATCTGCATTTCGACTTCTTCGGGATAGATGTTCTTGCCCTCGCGGTTGACGATGAGGGCCTTTTTCCGGCCGGTGATGTAGACGTAGTTGTCGGCGTCAATGTAGCCGAGATCGCCGGTGAGGAACCAGCCGTCGCGGAAGACTTCCTCGGTGGCATCGGGGTTGTTGTAGTAGCCCTTCATGATGTTGGGGCCCTTGGCGGCGAGTTCGCCCACGCCTTCGGCGTTGGGGTCGAAGACTTTCATTTCGACGTTGGGCAGGATTTTGCCGCAGGAGCCGGGGCGGATGGCTTCCTCGAAGGGGGAGAGGGTCAGGACGGGCGAGCACTCGGTGAGCCCGTAGCCTTCGCGGGCCTTGAGGCCCATGGCCTCGATGCCGGCGAGCAGCAGGGGGTCGGCCGGGGCGCCGCCGGAGACCATCAGGCGCAGGCGTCCGCCGAGTTTTTCGAGGATGCCCTTGCGGACGGGGTTGCGCAGGCCGAGCTTCCAGAGAAGGCTGGCGGCTTTGTTGGCGCGGACGCCGGCTTGGAGCTTGGCATAGACCTTTTCGAGCAGGAGGGGGACGGCAAGCACGATGGTGGGGGAGGCTTCGCGGATGTTTTCGCCGACGGTGCGCAGGCTTTCGACGAAGCTCATCTGTGTGCCGGAACAGACGGGGGTGACGAGGCAGGCGGTGAAGGCGAAGGAGTGGTGCAGGGGCAGGATGACCATGAAATTGTCGTCGGGAAGGATTTCGATGGCGGCACCCAGGGAGGCGAAATTGCCGGTGAAGTTGCCGTGGGTGAGCATGGCGCCTTTCTGGCGGCCGGTGGTGCCGGAGGTATAGATGAACGAGGCGGTGTCGTCCTCCTTGGGCTGGTGGCGGTCGTAGGCGGCGCCGTGGCCCCGGGCATGCTCCTGGTTCCGGGCGAGCATTTCGTCGAAATCGTGGATCTGGAGGCCCTTGGTCTTGCCGTTGTCGAAGGAGGGGCGCTGGGCGCCGTAGAGAATGAGATGGCGCATGGCGGGGCAGCGGCCGGCGATGTCGAGGATGTTGGTTTCGCCGGCGGAGTCCAGCAGGAGGACGGCGGCGCCGGAGTCGGAAAGGATGTGGGTGACTTCCTGTTCCTGGAGCTTGGCGTCAATGGGGACGGCGATGGCGGCAAGGCCGGTGATGGCGTAATGGATGGCGCACCATTCGGGGGAGTTGGCGCCGAGCAGGGCGACGCGGTCGCCGGGCCGGATATGGCAGTCGCGGGCCAGGGATTCGGCGATGGCGCGCACCTGGTCGAGGAACTGGCGGTAGGTCAGGGTCTGCCAGGCGCCCAGGCGCTTGTACTTCATCAGGACCTTGTCGCCGTGCTTCTGGGCAGACTGCTCGAGGGCTTCTTTCAATGTCATGTCCGGTCTCCATCAAGGGCGCAGGCGCCCAGGTTCATCAGGTTTTATTTCGCATCGGCCCGGGGCGCCGGCGCGGTTCAACGCCACAGACAGAAGGTGTGGCAAAAAAGGAACTCTAGGGCATGGGCCGGAACGGTGCAAGGCAAAGCCGGCCGGCGGGAACATTTTTCGGAGGGGGGGGGGGCGGGGCGGTGGCCAGGAAGTCGGGAACACGGAGGGGGGGGGGGGAGCCTTGACTCCGGGTTTGACCCGATCGCACGTGTGCGTCGAGGGCGCGGAAAAGCCGCGGAAAGGGTGCGGAAAGGGTGCGGAGATTGGGGCTTGACGGTGGGAGAGGGGCAAGGGCAGTATGCGGGGGTTTCAGGTTTGAAAGGCGATTTCAATATATATAGGAAAGAGTCCAGATGTTCAGCTGGCTTTTAGGTTATTTTTCGAACGATATCGGCATCGATCTCGGCACGGCCAACACCCTGGTTTACGTCAAGGACCGGGGCATTGTGCTGCGCGAGCCCTCCGTGGTGGCGATCCAGCAGGGATCCAGCCGCGTGCTGGCGGTCGGCGAGGAGGCCAAGCGCATGCTCGGCCGCACGCCCGGGAACATCATTGCCATTCGTCCGATGAAAGCCGGCGTGATCGCGGATTTCGAGGTGACGGAGGCGATGCTGCGGTATTTCATCCGGAAGGCGCACAACCGCAAGTGGGTGGTGCGGCCGCGGATCATCATTTCGGTCCCCAGCGGAATCACGGAAGTGGAGAAGAGAGCGGTCAAGGACTCCGCCACCCATGCGGGTGCGCGGGAAGTGTACTTGATCGAGGAGCCAATGGCGGCGGCGATCGGCGTGGGCCTTCCGGTCCAGGAGCCGGCGGGCAACATGATCGTGGACATGGGAGGCGGCACCACCGAGGTGGCGATCATCTCCCTGGCCGGCATCGTGCTGAGCCGCAGCGTGCGCGTCGGCGGCGACGAGATGGATGAGGCGATTGTCCAGTACCTGAAGCGGGTGTACAACCTGATGATCGGCGAACGGACGGCGGAGGAGATCAAGATCACGATCGGCTCGGCCTATCCTTTGGGCGAGGAGATGAGCATGGAGGTGAAGGGGCGCGACCTGGTCGCGGGCCTGCCGAAAACGCTCACGATCACGTCCGAGGAGATCCGCGAGGCTCTGCAGGAGCCGGTGTCGGCGATCATCGAGGCGATCCGCATCACGCTGGAGCGCTGCCCGCCGGAACTGTCCTCGGACCTGGTGGACCGGGGCATTGTGCTGGCGGGGGGCACGTCGCAGCTGCGGGGCATGGACAAACTGCTCGCGGAACAGACCGGGCTGCCGGTGCACGTGGCCGAGGACCCGCTGAGCGCGGTAGCCGAGGGCACGGGTGTCGTGCTGCACGAGCTGAATTTCCTGCGCAAGGTGTCGTCGGGCAACTGAGCCCGGCCGCCGCGCCCATCCCGTCCATCCTTCCTCTCGGATCCGGCTTCCGGCATGGCATGAGTGCAGGAAGAGGCCGGACGGAACATGAAGGATCGTAGATGGATAGCGCTGTGCGCGATCGGATTGATCGTGCTGGCGACGCTGAATCTGCCGGACGCGGCGTCTTCCCGGGTCAAGGGGGCGGTGCGCGACGGCATCAGCCCGCTTCAGGCAGCGCTGCGGGGGGGGGTGCGCGACCTGCGCGAAATCATCCGCTACATCCGGGGCATCGGGGATCTGGCGCTGGAGAACCGCGCCCTGTCCGAGGAACTCGTCTATCTGCGCGGGGAGATGCGCATCGCGCGCGAGCTGGAGCGGGACAACCGGATGCTGCGCGATCTGCTGGGGTTTGTGCAGCGCTTTCCGAACCAGCTGGTGTCCTGCGAAGTGATCGGCCGGGACAGCACGGGCTGGTGGCAGACGGTGCGGCTGGACAAGGGGGCGGAGGCGGGTGTGGCCGAAGGCCGCGCGGTCATCACGCCGGACGGGCTGATCGGGCGGACGGTGGCGGTGTCGGGGCGGACGGCGGACGTCCTGCTGCTGTCGGATCCGACGTGCCAGGTATCGGTGCGGCTGGCGCGTTCGGGCGTGCTGGGCATCATGCAGGGGCTCGGGGCCGGTCCGGGGGAGCAGCCCGCCTGCCGCATGGACTACATGGCGCGGACGGCGGACGTGCAGCAGGGCGACGAAGTGGTGACGTCCGGGATGGGCGGACTGTTTCCCAAAGGGTTGCTGGTGGGACGGGTGGCGCGGGTCGAGACCGACCCGTCGGGTCTCTACCAGCGCGCGTGGATTGACATTGCGGCGGACCTGGGGCGGGCGGAGTACGCGTTCGTGGCGGCGACGGAGGCGGACCTGGCGGCGGCGGCGAAGGGGCTGATCGAGGAATTGACGGGGCCGTCGCCCGGGACGATTGGCGGGGAGGCGCCATGACGCTGCTGTCGCTGCTGTTCTGGCTGCTGGCGGGCGGCACCCTGCAGGTGCTGATGCCGGCGTGGCGCCACATGGGCCAGCCGTCGTTTCCGTTCGTGCTGGGCGTGGTGCTGTATGCGGCGATGGCCAAGAAGCCGCGCTATTTCGTGGCGATGGCGTTGCTGGGGGGGATTCTGGAAGACTCGCTGAGCCTGGCGCCGCTGGGCTTTTCCACCTGCGCCTTTCTGGTGTCCGGCGGGCTGGCGGTGCTGCTTCGGGCGGATTTCTTCGCCCACAAGGCGACGACGGTGAGCGTGTTCGGGGCGCTGTGCGCCTCGGTGTCCACCGGCGTGATGGCCGCGCTGCTGCACGCCAGGGGGCTGGTGACGCTGACCCTGGGCGGGACGGCCTGGCGCATGGCGGGGTCGGCGGTGCTGGGGGCGATTCTGGTGCCGGTGCTGTTCGGGCTGATGCGGGGCCTGGAGCGGCGGCTGGGCGTCGGGGAGGAGGCGGCGTGATGTCCCGCCGTTCCGCCAAGCCCGAGGTCAGCGTTCTGCGCCTGCTGCTGCTGTGGGCGGTGATGGCGGGCGCGCTGGCGGCGCTGGGGTTCCGTCTGTGGAATCTGCAGGTGGCGCAAGGCATGGAGTACCAGCGGCGCCTGGTCCGGCAAAGCCTCCGCAGCGTCCGCCTGCCGGGCCTCCGCGGGCGGATCCTGGACCGCCGCGGCGAGGCGCTGGCCGAGAACCGCCCGGCCTTCTGCGTGGCGCTGCATCTGGAAGAGTTGCGCCGGACGGGGGGGCTGTCGCGGACGGTGGACCACATCATGGACACGCTGTACCGCATGGCGGAAACGATGGACCGCCCGCTGGACCTGGGGCCGGGGGACGTGCGGACGCACCTGGGGCGTCGCACGCCGCTGCCGCTGGTGGCCTGGCGGGACCTGGATGAAACCGCGGTGGCGCGCTTCATGGAGCACGCCCACGAATTTCCCGGGGCGGCCCTGACCGTCGAGCCGGTGCGGGTCTATCCGCAGGGGGATCTCGCCTGCCACCTGCTGGGCTATGTGGGCCGGGCGGACATCGAGCAGCTGCCGGAATCGGACGGCGAACCCGAGCGGTTCCATTATTATCTGCCCGAGGTCGCGGGGCGTTCGGGCGTGGAAAAGCGCCTGGACGGGGTGCTGCGCGCGAACGCCGGCGGCAAGATCGAGGTCCAGGTGGACGTGGCGGGCTTCAAGTTCGACGAGGTCTCGCGGCGCGAACCGGGGCAGGGCCGCGACGTGGTGCTGTCCGTGGATGCGCGCATCCAGCAGGCGGCGGAAGCCGTTCTGGAGGGGGAAAAAGGGGCCGCGGTGGTCGTGGATCCGCGCACCGGCGATGTGCTGGCGCTGGCCAGCGCACCCGGATTCGATCCCAATGATTTCGTACCCTCAGTACCCGCGCGGCTGTGGAACGAGCTGCTGAAGGACGAGCGCCGCCCGCTCTACAACCGGGCCACGGCGGGCGAATACGCCCCCGGCAGCACGTTCAAGCCGGTGACGCTGCTGGCGGCGCTGGAAAGCGGCGCCATCCGGCCGGACACGCGCTACAGCTGCCCGGGGCATTTCGATCTGGGGCGGGCGCGTTTCCGCTGCTGGCAGCACTGGGGCCACGGCAGTCTCGATGCGCCCCACGCCATCCGCTATTCCTGCAACGTGTACATGTTCCATGCCGCGCTGGCTTCCGGCGCCGAAGCCGTCCAGGAGATGGCCCGCGCCGTCGGATTCGGCCGCAAGACGGGCATCGGGCTGGACTTTGAACGGCCCGGCCTGGTGCCGGACAACGACTGGAAGCGCCGCGAGCGCAATGACAGCTGGCGCGACGGCGACACCTGCAACCTGTCCATCGGGCAGGGGGCGCTGCTGGTGACGCCCCTGCAGCTGGCGATGTACGCGGCGGCGCTGGCCAACGGCGGCACGCTGTGGCAGCCCCGCCTGGTCCGGCGGATCGTGCGGACCGACGGGGCGGCGCAGGAGATCGCGGCGGCGCCGGCGCCGGTCGGCCCCCGCTGGGCGCCCCGGAACATCCGCACCGTTCGCGAAGGCATGCGGGACGCGGTCAATGCCCCCGACGGATCCGGGAAACGCGCCGCGCTGCCGGGCGTGACCGTGGCGGCCAAGACCGGCACCGCCGAGTACGGCCCCAAGGGCGCGGGGCTGAAAATGACGTGGATGATTGCCTTTGCGCCGTTCGACGATCCGCGCTACGCGGTGGCCCTGCTGGTGGAGGACGGCGTCAGCGGCGGCACCACGGCCGCCCCGCGCGTCCGCCGGCTGCTCGCGCAGGTCTTCCGCGAAATCGAAGGTCTGGACGGCATGCCGGTGCCGCCGCCCGTGGAGGCGCCGGCCGGGGTTCCCGGGGAGGAGCCGGCGTGAGGCGGCGCGTCCAGTCGTGGTGGCGGGTCTGGCTGGCCCAGGACGTTCTGGCCATTCTGATGGCGGCCGGCCTGCTGGTCACCGGTCTCTTTTTCATCTACAGCGCCTCGTGGCGGGGCGAAGAGACCGGCATTGTCGGCGCGTGGTTCCCCCGCCAGATCTGGTGGGCGGGCATCGGCACGGCGGCGGCCCTGGCGCTGACGGCCGTGGATTACCGGTTCTGGATCCGCCAGGCGTGGTGGCTGTATCTGGCGGCAGCGGTGCTGCTCGTGGTGGTGCTGTTCGCCGGCACCAAGGTCTATGGCGCCGCCCGCTGGCTGAACATCTTCGGCGTGCTGGTGCAGCCGTCGGAATTCGCGAAGCTGGCGCTGGTGATCGTGCTGGCCCGGGTGCTGGGCGGCGGCGCGATTCAGCCGCGGTCTCTGGCCCTGGTCGTCGCGGCCCTGGTGATCGCGGCCGTGCCGTTCGCCCTGATCGCCGCGGAGCCGGACCTGGGCACCGCGGCGGTGCTGGCGCCGACGGTCGCCGCCATGCTGGTCGCCGCCGGCGCGCCGTTCCGCTGGCTGGCCGCGCTGGGCCTGCTGGGCGCGGGCGGCATCGCCGCCGCCCTGTCGCCGCTCGGCCGCTTTCTCCTCGACGACTACCAGCGCGAACGCATTCTGACCTTTCTCGATCCCTCCCGGGATCCGCTGGGCTCCGGCTGGAACGCCATCCAGTCGGCCATCGCCGTGGGGTCCGGCGGTCTCACCGGCAAAGGATTTTTAAACGGGACGCAAAACGTGCTGGGCTTCCTGCCCCGCACGGTTGCGCCCAGTGACTTCATCTTCCCGGTCATTGCCGAGGAGAAGGGGTTTGTTGGCGCAAGCCTGCTGCTGCTGGCTTTCGCCGTCCTGATCACGTGCTACATCCGCACGGCCTGGACGGCGAAGGATCCCGCCGGCAGCCTGCTTGCAACGGGCATTGCCGGCCTGTTCTTCAGCCATGTGTTCATCAACATCGGAATGACCATCGGCCTGCTGCCGATCACGGGGCTCCCGCTCCCGCTCGTCAGCAGCGGCGGATCGTTCATGGTGAGCACGCTGGCGGGGTTCGGACTGGTTCAAAGCGTACATGTGCGCCGGTTCCGGCGCGAGGTGTCAAATGTTTGAATGGTTGAAAAAAATGGGCAAAAGCAAAAAAATGAAGCATGAAATCATCGTCAACGCGGAGAGTCTGGAGACCCGCGTGGCGATCATGGCCGACGGGCATCTGGAGGAGTTCTTCATCGAACGTCCGACGGAAGAGCGCATCGTGGGCAGCATCTACAAGGGCCGGATCCAGAACATGGAAGACGGTCTGCAGGCGGCGTTCGTGGACATCGGGATGAAGAAGAACGCCTTCATTCACTACTGGGACATGATCCCGGAGGACGCGGCGCGGCTGGAGGCCGAGGAAGGCGTGGCGGCCAACCGCCCGCGCAAGAAAAAGACGCAGCCGGGCGAGATGGCCAAGCAGTTTCCCCCGGGCAGCGAGATCATCGTGCAGGTGACCAAGGGGCCCATCGGCACGAAGGGGCCGCGGGTGACGGCCAACCTGAGCATTCCCGGCCGCTACCTGGTGATGATGCCGGGCAGCAAGCTCAAGGGCGTCTCGCGCAAGATCGAGAACGACCAGGAGCGCATCCGGCTCAAGAAGGCGCTCGGCCGCCTGCCGATTCCTTCCGGCATCGGCCTGATCATCCGCACCTCCGCCGAGGGCGTGCGGGCCACCAGTTTCGCCCGCGACCTGCGGGGCCTGCTGGACACCTGGCAGAAGATCGAGGACGGCATCAAGAACACGCCCGCGCCCTGCTGCCTCTACCACGAGCCCGACCTCGTCGAGCGCGTCGTCCGCGACTCCCTTACCGAGGAGGTCGGCCGCATCGTCATTGATTCGCGCGAAACCTTCGAGCGCATCCGCGACATGACCAGCCGGATCTCCCGGCGCGTCAAGAGCCGCGTCAAGCTCTACGACGGCGCCGCGCCGGTCTTCGAGCATTTCGACGTCGAGCGGCAGCTGGAAAACGCCTTTCGCCGCAAGATCTGGCTCAAGTCCGGGGGCTACCTGGTCTTTGACGAAACCGAGGCGCTGGTGGCGATCGACGTGAACACCGGGCGCCACAAGGGCGGCAAGACGCAGGAGGAAAGCATCCTGCAGGTCAACACCGAAGCCGCCGCCGAGGTGGCCCGCCAGCTGCGCCTGCGCAACATCGGCGGGCTGGTGGTGATCGACTTCATCGACATGAAATCGCGCAAGAACCAGAACGCCATCTACCGGGCGCTGAAGGACGGCCTGCAGACCGACAAGGCCCGCACGAACGTGCTGCCGGTGTCCGCGCTGGGCCTGATCGAAATGACCCGCCAGCGGATGGAGGAAAGTCTGCGAGCGGCCAACTTCGCGGACTGTCCCTACTGCCACGGGCGCGGGAAAGTCCTCTCCACCCTCAGCATGAGCGTGCGCATCCAGCGCCGCATTCTCGAGGTCATCAAGAAAAACCAGAACCGCGGCGAACTGCCCCTGCGCATCTCCGTCAATCCCATGATCATGGAGCGCCTGCGCAAGGAGGACGAACAGGTGCTGATCGACCTCGAGAAAAAGTGCGGCACCCATCTGACCTTCGTGAGCGATGTCAACCTGCACGTCGAGGATTTCCGCATCACCCACGGCCAGACCGGCGAACTGCTCCACGAGGACCACGAGCAGTAGGCGTGAGGTTCAACGGTTCAGAAGTTCAAGAGTTCAGCAGTTCAAGGGCCGCCGATCCGGCATTCCATCCGTGAACGGCGGAACCCATGAACCCTGTACCCTTCTCGTCTGCTAGCAGATTCTCGGCAGCTGCTCGCCGGACGGCGGCATGAGGCGGCGGACGGTGCCCAGGGCGGTGCGCGGTCGGTTTGCGGAGACGGGGATCCCGGCACTGGCCGGTCTGGGTCTGACACCGGAGCCGATTCCGGAACTGGCGCGGCAGACTGCCGCAGGCTCGATCACGAAAGTCAATCCGGTCGAACTGAACGGGGATGAAATCGCGGCGCTGCCTGCGGTCGCGTTGACGTCCTGAACAATCCACAAGGCCCCTCCGGGCAGGAGGGGCCGGCGGCCGGGGAAGGGCTACCACCAGCCGAGGGCTTCATCGCTTTCGAAGGTCAGGTCGCGCATGCGGCGGTCGATGATCTGATCCTTGGCCTGGCGCCGGGTGTCCAGCAGGCTGCGGATATGGTTGAGTTCGCGTTCGAGATGTTGGACTTCGAGTTCGCGTTCAGCCATCCGCAGCTCGAAGATCTCATCCAGGGTCCGGCGGAGCTGTTCCTTCAGGCGTGCTTTCTCCTCAGCCTCAGAGGCCCATCGGATTTTCTCCGCCATCTGCCGGCATTGATGATCCAGGCGATGGGCGCGCAGCATGCCTTCGGCCAGTTCGGGGTTGTTGCGCTCGAGTTCGCCGTAGTGACGGACCATGTGAGCGAGGTTGCGGACTTCCATCTCGAACACGGCGGGTTCGTTCCGGCGCAGCTGCTGGAGATCGGCATAGGTCTCGGGCAGACGCACCTCGAGGAAGGCCAGGGTTTCTTCGGGAGAGGGCAGGGGCAGCTCGCCGGGCGGCAGGGGATCTTCCGGCGGCGGGGGCTTTTGCGCCGGAACCGGCCCCGCAAGGCACAGGACGGTGGCCAGGACAATCCAGATCAGGGGTGTTTTCATGTGGTGCTCCTTGTTTCGACATCGGTTGATATTTCCAGGCCGGTCCGCGGACCCGGCGGGCCGGAGTCGGCCTCGACTGTCAGGCAATACCCGCCCAGCGCAGCGATTATTGCCGGGAGGCGGGACCGCGTGAAGTTCTGCAGGTCGTCGCGCGCGGAATCCAGGCGGGACTTGATGCGGTCCATGCGGGTGTCCAGGGGATTGGCAGCGGGGGCGGCGGCGGTACGGGGACGGCAGCGGACCTGAAGCCCTGCGATCCGGTCGCGGATGGTTCCGAAGGCGGCGATTTCCATGACCGGTTCCTTGTGCACGGGGGCGGGGGAGGGCTGGAAACCGGTGTCCAGGCTGGAGCGCAGACGTGCGATGCGCCGGTCGAGTTCGTCTTCGCGGGGAATGCCGACGAGGGCGGGAAGGGGCTGCGTCTCGGCCACCTGCACACCGGCGGGGCGCAGGCGCGGAACCAGCAAGGCGGCGGCGCCCAGCAGCAGGATCAGGGCGGCCGCGGCCGCCGGCAAAGAGGGGGCGGCGAACCAGGCGCGGCGGCCCGCCGGGCGTCGGACGGCGGCGAGGGCCGGCGCGACCAGGTCGCGGGAGGGTTGGTGATCGGGCAGGGCGGCCAGCTGCCGTTCCAGTTCCTGCCGTTCGGCCAGGAAGCGCCGGGCGCCGGCATTCTCGCGGAGGATCTGTTCGAACGACGCGCGCTGGTCCGGCGTCAATTCGCCGGACAGATACAGCAGCAGGTCCTGGTGCGAGAGCTTCATGAAAGCGATGCGGGCTTGTCGAGCCATTCCTTCAGTCTGCGGGTGGCGTTGTGCATGCGGCCCAGGGTGGTATTCAAGGGCGTCTTCATCATTTCCGAAATCTCGCGGAAGCGCAAGCCGGAGACCGTACGCAGG
>Ga0116162_10001541_pt1 | contig 14984 bp, 11 predicted proteins | sample AD_UKC105_MetaG_FD_89875 | JGI IMG/M metagenome (GOLD analysis project Ga0116162, IMG submission 89875) | Active sludge microbial communities of municipal wastewater-treating anaerobic digesters from Hong Kong - AD_UKC105_MetaG | ecosystem: Engineered > Bioreactor > Anaerobic > Digestate... | reverse complement strand
GCCTGCTCGACGGCAGGCCGGGCGGCACAGCGGGCGGGCAGGTTATCGCATCCGCCTCCAATCGTTCCCTCGTCCTGTGAGCCACGGACAAGGTTTGCACAGTCATAACACTTGAGTCTGAAACGCATATTGAAACACTCCTTTCATGCTCGCGCACCCCAACGGCTGGGGCGGGGTTGCGGTTGTATGGGTGGGATTGCGCAGTTCGGGCCGGAACCGGGTCCCCCTGAGGGTGCCGGTCCGTGGTCGATCTGCGCGGGCAGGCAGCGGCGGTGATGGGACATGACCGTCGCGTAGTGGGCAGGTGGGCGGTTCGGGGCGAGGATCACCCATGCTTGCGCGGCGGCACCTACCTTCTGCCTGGTACAGGTTGGCCGGCCAAGAGCATGCCGATCACCAGGGCGGCGTCACCTGCACTCACTGCTGCTATGTACTTGTCGGGGTAAGCTGGATGTAATCGGTGCCCGGATCAGCGTTCGCCCAGGGGATGGACGGCACGCTCAGAAACGCCCCCTGGGCACCGATCTTCGACTCGCTTTTTATATAGGGGCGTAAGGGGGTACCCTCCCTCAGCCTCTGAAACGCATTCAAGCCGGGCTAGGTCATAATATTATATAACTCGTTTTTTCCCTATTAGGGGCTCTTGTTCTCAGAACGGCGACAGGGCTGTTTCAAGCTGCTGCATGCCGATGACACTGGCCGTCATCTCCGGTGACGGTACCATCCAAAAAGTTCGATATGATTCGAGCCAGGGGACGGATTTCGTGAGGATCACCTGTCGGGCGAATTCATGGTTGGCGAAAAATGGGACGAGCGCCTTTGAATATCCAGTCAGCGGATCGAGCGCCAGTCCGTCCTGGAGTTTACCGATATAGAAAGCAGTCGGCTGCGCCAGTTTCCGGGAGGTTTTGTCTATGCCGGCAATAATTTCATCGAGGTTGACGTATATCTTCACTGTCGGAGAGTGCCAGACACCGAGAGTCCCGGCGAGATAGCAATATTTACATCCGAAAGGGCAAAACCCATAAGGCGAGAAGTGCCAGTAGTTCGGACAGGTGTTGCCTTCCTCATCGCTGAATCGGACAGCGCTTTTGTGCTCTCCAAAAACAAGTGTACGCTTTCCTGCATGAAGTCTTTTTGCCGGATTGGATTCATCCAGCGATACCTGGTTGTGTGGTGTATCCGGGAGTTCAATAACTTCCGCGTCAGGATACACCGATGTAATAGATTCTACAAATCCGCGTCGCTCTGTCGTAGTGCAGCTTCCCTTTGCGAGAATGATTTTTTCGGGCTCAAATAGCGGCGCCGGGACCGGCTTGTAATCGGTCGGCAAACTGTATTCCATTTCTTCGTTTCCGAATAAGTCCATTTAGATGGATTCCGATTCACATACTTTATTAATGCATATTCAGCTCGTGCCTTTTATAGTAAATTTCCGGCTGCTTTTCTATCCGACCTTGATTACCTTAACACCTCCACGTTTCAGAACCTCACCCGCAACACCTTCCCTGTCACATGAAGGACTTCCGCTTTTCAGGTATGCCCGCTCTGCTCCGACAATCTTCGCGATTTCAAGAGTATACTCCGCGCCTCTCACATGAAAGGCGGTGACATCCGCTCCGTTCTCAGGAGCAATAATCCGTAATCCCTCGTCCAGAACCTGCGCACCTGTTCCGTTTAAATATTCTCCTGTGCGCGGTGTCGGCATTCCCCCGAGTTGTTCGGGACAGACAGGCACGAGAATATATTTTTCTTTCAGCTTTTCAATTAACGCATCTCTTTTCTTAGCACGCCTGCCATGCCACCGAGTCGGAATTCCAAGGAAACATGCGCTGATAAGTACCGGCTCTTTATAAGGCCTGGCCTCATATTCAGGAAAAAGTGTTGATTGATTATCAGTATTCTTTTTCATTTCACATGATTTGTAACAATGTCTGTTGTCTTGCGCGTTTCCATCGGGAATCAATTCTTTCTTAAGGTCGTTTTTGATGATGTATTTCTTTTCATACTTCTCGAGTTCGTTGATAACGTTCAGCCCGTAGTCGCGCCAGTTGCTTATCCTGGACAGTGACTTATCGCCGCTGATTGAGCCGACCTTATAAAGATCAACATAAGAATGAGATAGCTGGATGAATCTAATAACGGATTGCTCATCAATTGATGGTTCGAAAGATACCCATGTTGATAAACCGGCATCATGTGCACTTTTAAGCGATTGAAGCCGGTCTGCCGGTTCGGCCGCGCCGGGTTCGAGCTTTGCAGCCCACAATTTATCGTACACCGTTAATGTGCATGCATAAGCAGACTGCGGGCCCGTTTCCGCGAGAATTGGGAAATCCGGAATCGCACGTGTGCCACCCTTCGTCAGTATGTGTATCGATACTTTGTGAGCGGCCGCGATTTCGAGGGCTTTGCGCGTGATCCGCAATTCAAGTTCATCCGGTTGATACGGATCGCTTACGAAAGACATTAGTACCGGTTCCGTGAGATTTTGTTCAGCATATTCGGCGCAATCTGCGGCAAAAAGGCTAAGCGCGTTCTTTCTTACGCTTGCTGTCGTATGAAAAAGATCACGCTTACGCTGCATGCACCGAGGCGCGTAACAGTACAGGCAGCCATGAGTGCAGGATGTATACAGGTTGGCGGCAAGAGCTGCGTATTCACGGGCACGGCCTTTGGGTTCGTAAATAAGTCTCACGTTTCAGTTCCTTCCTTAAAGCCGCCTTTTATATATACTGTACATATTGCCAGTTGTTGTTTCTTAATATATCAATCATCTGGAATTTTTCAACAGTATTGCTGATATGCCTCTTTACTTTCGTTTTGTTGCGGTTTTTTTGTGTTTCGCATCGAAGAGTTTCAGAACCTGTTCGCGAAGGTATCGCTGAACGAATGAATTAATCATCTGGGGCATCCTATTCCAGACTTATTTCCCCTTTGTGATATAATTCATAGAACAATAAAGCTGATGTGAAAGCGGGTTAATTCAATGACCAATCCTGTCATTTGATAGAACAACAATGGTTTTTGAAACAAATCCAATTACTGACGTAATCCTTAAGTACCACAGGAAAAAGATACTTAAGGAATTCCCTTGTGTTGGTTCGATAAATCATGGATGTTACATCTCTTTGTGGAAATATATCGAGAACATTCCTGAAAGGTTTTATTCAAGAAGAGCGTCAGATGAGATTCTCGGTTTCCTAAATGATCTTCTGGAAAATGATTCATGTTTGCTGTGTGATCTACTTGCCAGATATGAAAACTTAATAAATCTGGCTTTTAAAGCATTAGGAGAGATTAACGCATTACCCATTCATGACGAAGCTACACCTCAAAACGAATATGAACTGATGCAATATTTCGATAGCCACGTACACCCATGTTATTTAAAACTTGTAGAAAGCGTTTATGCGAATTTAATAGTGACGGTAAGTGCTTATCAGCGCATGGTCAGGAAAGCCCAGCTTGATGGGTTCGACGTATACAACAGGGTAGAAGAATTAAAAAACACAAGTTACGAATACTTAACTGAGCAATATAATCACACAGTTAGAAATGCAATCGCTCACGGGAAAGTTGTTTACAAGGTGAGAGACATAATTTATGAAGATAAGAATAATACAGATGTTTTCTCAAGCAGCACCATGATCTCCTTGCTCGACAACATGCTGGACATCTGCAACGGATTGGCACTCGGAATATGTCTTTTTTATTTCACTCACAAAAGCGATCTTGAAAATCTTCACATATCTATCCCAAATGAAATCATGATTGAAGAATTGAAACATCAGACGAATGCTCCAGGATGGGTAATTAAGGGGTGCCTTGACTCTCAGACAATCGAAAATAAACATCAGTTGAACATCTTTACTGAAAACGAATATCTTGACGCTCTTAAACTACATTATCAAGTGTATCGTACTGCTATATTGGCAGAGAAATACTCTCCTGGTTATGACCGATATTTTATTTCTCTTGTTTCAAAATACTCCCTACCCGGTTGGGCAGGCTTTGATGGTAGAGAGCTAAATAAGCAGAGGCTTTCAGAAGAATGCGAAGAGAAAGACTATTCAAAAGTGCTGGAGAACAATTTGATTTTCTTCATACCCAGAATAAAGCTTCCTCGTATCGTCTTTAAAATATCAAATTTGATTACCGCCTTTAAGAGCATTGTTCCTGTAAGCATAATGGAAGCCTTGGAAAAGACAAAAACCATAAGTATACTTCCGAGACATTCTGACTTGCATAGAAATGGGCTTTACGTAGTTATTCATTCAAGAATCATCGTTGAGACAAATGGAAATGTTTTATTGAATGACCTAATCAGAAGCCACGTCAAACTGATTTTCAAAAAAACAATTAAAGCCGCACGTTCGGAATTAGCTTCTACAAATTTCAACAAGATGCTCAGAGTGGGATATGCTAGTATAGGGGTATATTCTCAAGATTTTCGAAAAAGAAAATTAAGAAATTCCGGATTGATTCCTGAGTTGATATGCACGATAGAGTATAAGCGTCTGAAAACCATCAAAACAGTAGACATATTCGGAGGCTCCCCCGAAGTAATTGGTGGCTTCAGAATAGTCTGGAATACAAAACCAACACAACAATAATAGCTTTACCCCTGTTAGCACAGATATCTTCCGACAAATCAATTACCGGAACATCTATAATGACCTCTTAAATAGGGGGACACAATAGGGGGGCACAACACTGATTTAACTTCATACCACGTACCGCGTCCGGAGCCATGTTGGTTCAGGTGTCCGGATTCCATGAGGTTCTTCAAATGGAACTTAATAGTGTTCTGGTTCGCACCGGTTAATTACCCCGTGCCGCATATCACAGATGTCAATCATCGCCCTTTGCCTTGTTCTTCTTATTGCCTTTCCGGGCTTCCAGTTGCTTGGTTTCCTGTAATGCTTTCTGGAAATGCTTCTCCACCGGCGATTGGGCATTGATCTGAATACTGTGGTATTTTTCATACTCGGCCCGGGCCTTTTCGAGTGCTTTCTCGTGGCTCATTTTTCCGGCGTGGGTGAGGATGTCGCGTTCGCTTAGTCGCAGGAAATCATCAAGTTTTGAAATCCAGTCTCGCATATACATGGCTTTTTTGTTCATGGCCTGAAACTCCGCGAAATCAAGATACATAGCGACGATCCTGTTTAGAGCGTCCAACTCTTCGCTGTCGAGGTAGTTTTTCGCGATTTCGATGTCTGTCCGGGTGGGCCTTTCCCCCGTCCACGATGTGAGCCCCATGTTCGGTTTTGTCGCATCCGCGCGGGACTCGACGATTTCCGCCGCCGTGTGTCCATGGGCCGCCCAGTGCATTTTATTCTGAACAACGGCGAAAAATTCGTGACTGAAATCAGTACCTGGGTCGTAGTCGATGCTGGTGGCGTAAATATCGAGCACCTTGCGCCAGAAGACCTTTTCAGAGGACCGGATGTCCCTGATTCGGGTGAGCAGTTCATCGAAATAGTTGCCGCCGCCAGCCAGCTTAAGGCGCTCATCGTCCATCGTGAATCCTTTGACGATGTACTCACGAAGCCGCTCGGTCGCCCATATGCGGAATTGGGTGCCCCTGTGAGATTTCACTCGGTATCCGACAGAGATTATTACGTCGAGATTGTAGAAATCCACCTGATAAGTTTTCCCATCACTGGCAGTTGTTGCAAATTTTGCAACAACTGAATCGTGTTCTAATTCCCCTTCCTTGAATATGTTCCGGATATGCCTGGAAATGACCGATTTATCACGCTGGAAAAGCTCCGCCATCTGGTTCAGAGACAACCAGACTGTTTCATCCACCAGACGGACCTCCAGTCGGTTTTTCCCATCTTCGGAACGATAAAGAATTATTTCCGACTCGTTAACGGAGGGATTTTCCGGCTTCTTCTTCATTTTGCCTCTTTTTCGACTTAAATCATATCATAAACGAGGAGCGGACGAAATCTTCAAATCGTAATTTCGGTGCCAATCGACGGGGCGCAACGCCTATTTCAAGTTATACCACGTGCTGCAGCTTGTACCATGCTGTATCTGGTTACCGGGGCACCCTGGAATCACCGCTCGAAAAGTATTCTTGTCCTGTCCGGACTCAGCGCGTTTTTATCCAGGTTAAAATCTTCATGCTTTTGAAGATGCTTAACATCGCCGCATCCTTCAACCCGGCAGTCGGGCTTCCCTTTCGGGCATTTTGCATAGCCGCAGAGATTGCCGAGAAAGTGATCGGTTTCGGGTTCCATTACGAACACTTCGACCTGGTGATGTGCCACTCCAATATTTTCCACTTCAAAAAGCCTGTTCAAGGCTTGTCCTCTCGCTTTCTGGAGTTCCCGAAGTTTATCTATGCAGGACAACCAGACAGCTAAATCCAGGTCTTTGCATTCGTGGCGGATTGAGATACCATAACGGCGGAATTCCCGGAACCGGGGAATTTCTATATCAAGGGGCGAAGCAACAGAACCGAAAGCGACAACCTTCAGAACTTCCGGCAATCGCGAGAATTCATCCGCAACGTATTCCGCGGCACGTTGAAATTCCCGCTGTCTTTTTATCGAGCCATAATTTCGAAGAGCAATTTCGCAGTCTGGCGGAGGTTCATTTTTGTATTTCCGGTCGAGTTCAAAAAACCTCTCATTCATCCAATCTTCATCGACTATTTCACCGTCAGCCTCAGCTTCGGCTCTCATCTCTTCGACTTCGCGCCACATTTTCTCATGCGGATCATCAGCAGGGTCATACGTCGGCGCCGGATGTTTGTCCTCTTCGTACTGGAACCAGCTTCTAAACTCTTTTGGTTCTGTATTCGAATCGTTTTCTTTCATGTGTAAATACCTCACAAAAGACTATTTCTCAACTATTTCTGATCCGTCGAAAGATCGAGCAGAAAGTGCCAGATCGGTACTACATCTATTGTTCCACCTTTTATTTTTATCTGTTCGGTTTCGTTTTTTGTTACGAGTGTTCCGGATTTCAGTTTCCGCTCGGCCATCGCTTCGCTCAGTGAGGTTACTTCTCGTTTTTTTGTTTTCGGGTCGGCCAGGGATTCACAGACCTGAACCAGCATTCCGCCGCTCCCTCGTTTCGGAACTATGAAATCCACCTCTTTGCCGGTTGATGTTTTGTAATAGTAGATTTCGGGATGATAGCGACGCAGGCTTATGAAGACAAGGTTCTCCAGCAGGTGGCCGGAATTGACAAGAATGCCGGATGACACCGATGTTACCATTGCATGATCCACGCAGTATATCTTCTTGGGGTTGGTGTTTCTCCGGGCCAGCGACGAATCGAAGATTTTCACGGTGAAAAGGAAATACGCATCTTCGAACCATTCCATGTATTCCGATACCGCAGATTTTGGCGCTTTATGTCCTAGAGATTGCAGATATCCCGTCAGGCTGTTGATCGTATAGAGGGATGCAATGTTGTCCATGAGCCGGTGGGACAGGTCATTGACCGCCTGTGGATGCGACACATTGTGGCGCTCCACCAAATCCCGGAATAATACCGCATGAAAGTACTCCTGGTGGGTCTTTATTCTCAGTTCCCGGTCAAACCCGGCCACCTCCGGGAACCCGCCTGACTCCCAGTACTCCTCGAAAGCTTTCTGAACCAACATCCTTTTTTTCGTTGACAATGGGTCTTTTGCGTCGATGCCTTTGAAATCGAGAAATTCGCGAAACATGAACGGAAAGATTTCCCAGGACAGCGCACGGCCCCGCATCTGCGTGGCGATTTCCTTGGACAACATATTGGCCGAGGAACCTGCTATATAAACTTCACATTTTTCCGTTCGCATCATCCGGTCCACAAAAGTCTCCCAGCCCGGGACGTTCTGGATCTCATCGAAGAAACAATATATCTTTTGGCTGTTCTTCTTCTCCGGATACAAAGAATAGTAGGCCTCCGATATGACACCGAGGCTGTCGTGCCTGAGATTGTGGAGCCGGTCATCGAAAAAATTCAGGTAAAGAATATTTTCGCGCGGCACCCCTTTATCCATCAGCGCCTGCATTATCTGAAACATATATGTGGATTTTCCGCTTCTGCGAACTCCTATGCACACCGTGGCTTTGCCGGGCGCGGTTTTCACATTTATCCGGCGCGGCACCCCGGTTTCCAGTTTCACATCCTGGAAATCCAGTAATATAGATTTTACCGTATCTATCATGCGAACCACATCCGGTATTATATATATCCGCTTCTAGGCTTATCTGGTAACTATTATTACCAGTTAATCGAATTCTGTCAAGTTGATTTCACTTTCCGGAACGTTTGAAAGACATCTTTTCTATTACACGCCCGACACTATTCCCTTTTTCCATAACATGAAATATTCACCCGGACAGTTCGATTGCGCTATCATTCTGTTAAATTCAAGTTTCAGGAAAATGGTCCAATCTGTTGCCTACCCCCTACAGGTTTCAAAATCGCTTTGAATAAAAAACGCCTTGAATACAGGGATTTGCAGGTGTCTCACGCGGAGGGGTGCGCCAAATTGCAATGGGGGGCTTTCAAAAAACAGCATTTTTTATGTTTGATAAGCATCCGGCCCGGCATGCCCATTGTAAAGGTCGAAAAAACAATGTAACTGCAACGAGTACCGCTGATATAGAACGCTTTCCGAATTTCGTATTCTCATTCTCCCATAGCGGCATCCCTTATAACGGCAAATATTTGAGTGTTGTCAATCAGTCTCGTGCCAGGATACCAGGTACCCTCATACTTTTCGAATATCTCCAATCCTGCGCCCTTCGCGTATATGCCTACCAGTTCATTCGTATGCCCGCTCGTATAGTACTTGACCTTACCATCAGGATACCGGCAGGATTTCTCGTCGCATATCTGTTCGGGCAACTCGCCGGGGCCGAGCCTCTTTTTCGGATTCATTCTCATATAGCTGTTGGCATGATCGGCCGTCACGATGAGCAACGTGTTGTCCCAATCAACAGAATCCCCCGGCTTGTCCACAAATTCAACAGTGGCGCGGACAGCCTCGTTCAAGTCCCATACCGTTCCAATCATCGCACTGAAATTGTTGGCATGATTCGCCCAGTCAATGTCTCCCTGTTCGGCCAGAACAAAAAAGCCTTTTTCGTTGCGGGAAAGAATTTCGAGCGCGGCAACCACTACGTCGTTAAGAAGCGGGTTCTCTTCAGTTGCGCGGTCTATCTGCGGCGCACCGGGAGAGTTCCGTGGAACCGGCGGCTCGAAATTCCCAATTTTGCCTCCGAAAAGCGCGAACAGTTTTTTCCCGCTTTCCATAGCTTCCGCGGCCCCTTCTGCCAGAAGCCGCGCTCCGTCCTCTCCTTCGCTCCGCTCTACAAAACAAAACGTTTCAGAATCTATCGCACTTTCGTAAAGCTCCCTTGATATATGTCCCTCGTCGGTGTCCCAATCGGGGTTGCCCCATGCAGGATGCCCGCCTCCTATCACAACATCGGGCATCATGATGGTCAGAATCTCGTCGGCTATTCCCAGACCTGAATATCCCTGGTGGCCCGTATAAAAATTGTTCCTGTTCACGTTGTGGCTGGAAAAAGCGGCTGGTGTGGCGTGCGAGAACGGCACGGTTGACATCACACCTACCGAGGCCCCGTTTTTTTCTCTGAACATCTCGGTGATTGTTAAGCGCTCACCGCCTGCTCCGCCTGCCGCATCCCACGAAATCCGGCCTTTCCGCGTCTTTTTCCCTGTAGCGAGTGCTGATGCCGATGCCGCTGAATCCGTCGATGGCCCGCTTCTTAAAAGCGACGGAGACGACGGATGAGAATTCGGGAAAAAATAATTGAAGCGGCTCCTGGTATCCTTACTGATAGGATATGGCTTCTCTCCGCCTTTCCGGGGGTCATATCCAAGGATTGGATCAAAATTGCCCGGATCATACTCCGGTTTGCCTTCCGCCCGGGCATAAGTGTTGTATGTGTCAACGTTCCAGGTGGTTACATAATTCTTGTATGGAAAAGCATGCCACACCAGCGCAAAATCTTCTCCGTACAGGTAATTGCTCGTGGCGACTTCGTGTTCGAGCTGCATTCCATCACCGATGAAAAGGATCACGTTTTTCGTTGAAGCCGCCTGTGCGTAACAGAACACAGAACAACACAGAACAGCCGTCGCCACAAGACATTTAGATAAAATACTCTTCATTCTGACTCCCATAATATCTCCGTCCACGTTTCATTTTGCCTGCCCATATATACATAATACAAATATTATTACCTAACAGCAACTAACAATGAGAGTTGAGCCGTCGTGACACCACTGCAACCCACCGCCGTCGTTTTGCCAATGAATTCTCTTCATGTAACGAATCCGTTTTGGGCTTCCTTCTCTCTTTCCGACATTTCCGTTCTCCTCTGCGTGCTTTTCCGATAATCCCCTTCCGACATGAGCCACCTCAAAACATCCATCCAATACATCAAAACCAATAAATGAAGCTCTCCGATGCAGAGACGCCGGGGAATTCTTTCAATTAAAAGGCCTTTACAAGGTTCCGGCTCGGTGAGTTATTCAGGTATAGTTGCAGGGGGAGTATCAAAACAAAAAGTTGATAAATCGATTACTTAAAGAGAACTTTCAAGATATACAACTGACAAAAAGCATTCTGTTTTCTTTCTGAATTCAGATTTTCATTTGTTTTTTATAAACAGTTCCCATTATAAAGAAAGCGATTGCCGCAATAATGGTATACCCTATAATTCCAATATTCCTGATATTCATGTTGCTCAAAGGAACTCCGGCTAAACCTGAAAGAGATATTACTCCACTTATGATCATAATCGCTCGCAATAGTCTTTCCTGTTTTGTCGCATTAAAAGTGAAAGCTCCCATAATCATAGATAATGCAAAAAACCAATCCCACGCCAGTATATCTAAAGCATATGCTACGGATGGCCATTCGAATGAAAAAAACAATGAAGCATTTTCTAATCCAAGTTGTTCTATTGTTCTACTTGCAGTCAATACCACAAAATGAACACTTGAGGTTATCACCGTTAGAATAGACATAAGTATCATTGAAATCATGCCATATACTTTATCGCTGTTTTTTGAATTCAGATAAATTACAACTGTATTAACGGTCAGCAATGGAGCAATTAGAATGATTAATAATTCCATAATTGAAAAATAAGGGTCATGAATTGGATCTGCAGGAGTTTCAATCGATAGTATGCCTATAATGGTAACAGGAATATATATTATAAGTAATAAGCATGTTGTCCAGGAACTTATTAACCCTGCTTTTAAAACATTCATATTCACGATTATTCACAATCAATAAACATTATTTGCCATATCCCGCCACATCATATCTTTCAGGTCAACAACAATTATAATGTCTGAAGTTCCAGGGCCGGCTCCGCCGCATATTTTATCCATATCAATGTACTGATGAAAACACGAAAGAAACGGCCTTCTCCCAATGACGCTACTATATGGGCTATTACGTACGTACCGACCAGTCTAACATTTCGAAGTTGAAGATACAATAAAACAGAAGAATCAAGTCGAGAAAACTACGCCCGATCGAGGTTTAAACCAACAACCACTTCAACACTTGAGCCACCCGTGCTTTTAACACAACCGGTAGCCGTGCCGGGTCAGGTGTCCGGTTCTCACGAGTTTCTTCAGATGGAACTTTATAGTGTTCCGTTTTGCATCGGTTATCCAATAATTCCCCCATAAATATCCGCTAATCTAAAATCAGCCCTGTTTTATGGATATTTGCATGTAGCGGATATTTGTTTGTCTGATCTCCTGGCCAACGGCGTTCTTCCGGTTTCTGCCTTTCTTCTCCAATGGAGCGAGAGAGTCCGTTAACTGTGATAGCTTTGCAGAGCCCTGGGGTTTTATTCCGGCCCGGGGATTCGGTATATTAGAGAAATGAATACATAGAAAGATATAGTGGAATATGGAAATATGTTTAATAATATTCTTCGTATTGTGGAGTATTGTATAGATTAACTGAATAATGTTATTACACTAATACATGCTGTTGGTGGAGGTTGTCATGCCGGATCCAGCCCAAAAAGATTTTTGCGGAATAAAAAACTGTTGCCGTTTATATTTTACGGTTTTCAATTTGTGTCTTTTTGCATTACTGCCTGCCGGTGAATGCTTTTCGGAAGAAGTGAACACGGCTATTCGCGATTCAGCCGGGGATGACAATATAGTAATGACGCTCGACGAATGCATTGGAACTGCACTGATGCAAAATCCGGACATCGAGATTAAAAAGATTGATCTCATTAACACGGAAAAAAATATAACAATCGAAGAATCCGCATTCGATCCCGAGTTATCCGCAGGTTTTTCATACTCGGATTCAAGAGCTCCGACTTCATCTCTGCTGACAAAAAACAAGAAGAAAGCTATCGACTTCGAGGTCGGGTACGGGAGAACAATTACCAACGGGGATTCATACGAGCTCAGTCTTTCCCACGAAAAGTCTGATACGAATTCTCTGAATTCCGTCATTGATCCAGCTTATTCTATGGACATCACGTTCAGTTACACAAAACCCCTGTTAAGAGAAAAAGGGAAAGACGTAAATCTGTCTCGGCTGATGATAACAAATCTCAACAGGGAGATATCCGAACTGGAATTGAAGGCCCGGATCGTGGACATCGTTTCACAGGTCGATTCGGCTTACTGGTCTCTTGTTTATGCGCGGGAAAACCTCAATGTTAAAGAAGAATCACTGGGTCTTGTGAAAGAAACTCTCAAGCAAACAAATGCAATGATTGACGCCGGTTCCATTGCGGAATCTCAGAAACTACTTGTGGAATCCCAGTCGGCATCCCGTGAAGAAGACGTTATTGTCGCCGGTGGTGATGTCAGAAAAGCTGTCCTTGCCCTTAAGCTTGTCATGAACATCAGCATGGAATCCGAACTGTGGGAAAAAGAAATTGTTCCCGGAATTCCTGGAGTTGAGACAATCAGCTTCGACCCGCTGCCATTCGATGAGGGGCTGAAAACAGCTCTCGCGAACAAAACAGACTACCTCAACGCGGCAAAAACTCTAGAAATCAGAAAAATTGAAACCACAGCGTACAGAAATCGCGTAAAACCTTCTGTCGATCTGGTATCATCCGTGGGCGTCGAAGGTCTTCATGACAACTATTCCAAATCGGTCCAGGATGTCACATCGTTTCAGTATCCATCAATGGAAGTAGGTTTATGGATGGAGCTCCCAGTCGGGCAGAGGCAATCCAGAATGCAACTGGAACAGAGCAAGAATAATGAGATAAAAGCCCGGTTCGAAATAGACAAAACCCGCAACACTATTGCAGTGGAGCTTGCAGAGATCGAAGTGACGCTGAGAACAGCGAGAAAAAAAATACAGGCCGCAAAAATCACTCGCGAATACGCGGAAAAGAAACTCAGGGAAGAAGAAGAGAAATATATGCTTGGCATAGCTACAATCCATGATGTTCTTGAGTACCAGGAAGACCTTGCGATTGCAAAGCTGAATGAATCAAAGGCAATAGTCGATTTCAACGAATCCGTAACTGACTATTACTACATACTGGGAACTCTTCTTGATTTCAAAAAGATAAAAATTGCCAATGACATCACAAAGATAATTCAACCATAAGGAGAACACTTTGATGATAAAACTGAAAAACATATCGGCAGGAATGATATTTATGATGCTGTTTTTCGCCCTGCTTGCAGGGTGCAGCAGCCGGGAGCAAGGAAGTGAGGGGCAGGCACCCGGCGGGACCGGCAACCAGATGCAGAGCGGAGAGCGGCGTATAAATGTCGAAGCGGCGGAAACCACAACAGGCCCCATAGTGCTTGAAAAGCAATACATCGGCGAAATCGAATCGTTCTTTTCCGTTGATTTGCAGAGCACAACTTCAGGTTGGATTACAAGCATAAAAGTCGATACGGGAGACCGGGCAGACAAAAACGCAGTTATATGTGTTATCAAGCATGATGATCTGGAAGCGCAGGTTGAACAGGCAGAAGCCAATATCTCGGTTTCCAGAGCATCAGTGACAAAAACAGAGGCGGAGCTAGAGCGTATTCAGGTCGATATGAAGCGAACGGAATCTCTGTATGAAAAAGGCTACATTTCCAAGCGGGAACTGGAACAGGCTCAAACGGCGCAGAAACAGGCGCTCGCAGAACTGGATTCAGCAAAAGGCCAGCTGTCTCAATCGGAGGCTCAATTAAAAAACATCAAGTTGAAGCTTAGAGACACGACAATAAAAGCGCCATTCAGCGGCTTTGTGGCTGAGAGATACGTGGACCCGGGAGCTTACGTGTCATCCTCAAACCCAATAGTGAAACTTGTTGACGATTCAAAAGTAAAAGCAATAGTGAACGTTGTGGAAGAAGATTTCCCCATTTTTCACGAAGGCGATCAGGCTGTTATTATGACTGATTCATACCCGGGAGAGAAATTCACAGGAGAGATTGTCCGAATAGCACCGGAACTTGATAAAGTCAGCAGAACCGCTATGGTGGAAATACTTCTTCAGAACCCCAACAGGAAGCTTCGCGGCGGCATGACCGCAAGAGTGAACCTTGTGTCTGCGAAAAACCCTTCAGCTCTTAAAATTCCTGATACCGCGCTTCGCAAAAACGTGGAAACCGGAGAGAATTTCGTTTTTATCATATCTGAAGACACTGCATCATTGAAAATAGTTAAAACCGGAATAATTGCAGCCGGTGAAGTTGAAATAGTGGAAGGACTGGAGCCCGGCGAGGCGGTAATCACAAGCGACACCCGGCTCAGCGATGGGATGAAAGTGGAGCGCATTATGGAAGAAGGCGGTTCCAGATGAACATATCTGAAAAATCAGTACGAAGACCTGTCGCAACTCTCATGATTATCATGGTGGCCTGCCCCCAAGTTTAGTACAAGTTAAAATGTAGGGGCAGGTTCCTTTCTGGCAATATTGTTATCTTCAGCAATAAGGTACTGAGTTGAATCACTGCCCTTATGCAGGGAGACAGGAGGT
>Ga0116162_10001531_pt1 | contig 15026 bp, 6 predicted proteins | sample AD_UKC105_MetaG_FD_89875 | JGI IMG/M metagenome (GOLD analysis project Ga0116162, IMG submission 89875) | Active sludge microbial communities of municipal wastewater-treating anaerobic digesters from Hong Kong - AD_UKC105_MetaG | ecosystem: Engineered > Bioreactor > Anaerobic > Digestate... | reverse complement strand
TTCTGACGGCAGCAGCAATTAGCGCCGCTGTTTTGTTTCCTACGGCGTTATATTTATTTCGTAATCGTGCACAGGATGCGACGATGCTGGAGGGGGTGCATTTAAGTATTCTGGATATTTATCAGAACCTCTTTATAGGGCAAATGCAGACAACAGATGGAATCTACCCCATGGTGTATTGCGGCATTGTTGTCCTTCTTATGGTACCGATGTTCTTTTATGATAAAGAAAATGATCGTCATAATAAGATCATGGCAGCAGTGTTAATCGCTTTTCTGGTTCTTTGCTCCTTATGGACTCCTGCGTATCTGTTTATGCATTGCTTTGATGCACCGGATTCTAGTGGATTTCGATTTGCTTACTTAATTTCCTTTGTATTACTTACGATGGCTTGCGTAGAATGGAATCGGATTAAACAGATTCCGATGCACAGACTCCTTATTCTTAGTTTGTTTAACGCCTTTGCCTATTACATTATTTTCTTAATGCAAAGGAATTATCTGGCAGATGAATTGCAGAGCTCTTCCATTCTGGGATTGGAGATCAATCTCATTTTCCTGGTACTGATACTTTTAAGCGTAAAGTATTTATTAAGAAGCGAGAAGAAGGAACAGCTTGGTCAAAAGGTATTTCTGGCGATTGTGGTGATGGAAGTCATACTGAATGGATATTTCTGTGTTACCCGAATCGGTTACTCGGTTGGCGAATCAAAGGAAATCTATCAGCTGTGGTCAGAGGAAGCCAATCAGGCAATGGAACAGCTGCCCAAGGAATCCTTTTATCGTGTTCATTATATTAATCCGATTGGAGCTAACGATTCAGCACTTTATGGATATCGAAGCATAGGATATTTTTCGACATTTGAGAATGTAACTTTACGAAATTCCATGGAAGCACTTGGATATATGACAAGCCCAAGAACGATATTGGATTATGGCAGTACACAGTTAACACGTATGCTGTTTGCACAGGAATATGTTATCAGGGCTACGGATCTTCGCGTAGAGGAACGGAGAACTGATCAAAGGATTACACAGGATAATTTTGTGCTGGGACTTGGCTATATGGTAAGCGAAAGTCTGCTGGACTATACTCCGACAGGGGATAATGCATTTGAACATTTGAATCAGTTAATTTCTGATATGACAGGGGAAGATTTGCAATGCTATCAGCCTGTTCGTACACCAATAACCATGGAAGAAGAGAATATGCTGATTGTGCAGAATGAGGGATATGCAACCGTGTCGATGGAAGATCCGACGCAGGATAACGCAATGCTGACTTTCTTAATGGAGGCAACCCCGGGATGCAACACCTATGCGTATTTTTCACAACCCTATGCACTAAAAGATGCGACATCGGCAAGAACACTCTCAGAAGGTGGCGATTATGGCTCGCTGATGACACATTCCTATCTGTCATCGCCACATATCATTTACGTTGGCGCAAATGAGAGCGGAATGGACGCAGTGACAATCCTGATGGGGGTAAATACTGTCAAAACACAGACATTTCAGAATGCATATTTTTATCAGGACAACCCCGAACTATTACAGGCTGCATATGATTGTCTGAAAGATGCACAGATGCAGATCACCGCAATGGAAGACGATGAGATAGTTGCAAATGTAACTGCAACGCAACAAAAACCGCTGCTGTTTACGTCCATTCCCTATGAACAGGGATGGCATGTTTATGTTGACGGAAGTGAAGTGCAGATTCAGCCAACAATTCAGCAGGCATTTATCTCAGTCATGTTATCGCCTGGAGCCCATGAGGTTCGTTTCGTCTTTAAGACACCGGGAGCTATGGGCGGTTGGTGTCTGACCCTGGTTGGATTGATTAGTCTGGGAATTTGTATCGGAATAGATTTAGGAGGAAAGAAAAATGGAAAAAATCAAGGAATTTTGTAGGAAAATACCGGTTAAATATTATCCGTTGGCTGCATTCATTCTTACAGCGCTAACAGTAACATTGGCAATGTCGTATGCGCAAGTGTTATCGAATGGAAAAAATACGGTTATGACTGGAGACCTTTTCCTGCAGCTGGTTCCATGCCAGAAAATGGCAGTGAATCATTTGCTGAATGGTGAGAAATGGACTTACTCATGGAATCTGTTTATGGGACAGAATACAACTTTGCTTTATGCATTTGATGCTATGAGTCCATTTACGTTGCTTTTTTTGCTTATTCCGGATATTGTACTGGCTACAGAAATCATAATTATTCTAAAGGTGTCAATGTCAGCTTTCTGTTTTTGCCTGTTTCTTCAGCGTGGAATGAAAGAAGAGGGAGTAAGAATTCTGTTTTTCTCCATATGTTATGCTATGTGTGCCTATCAGTTTCAGTTTTTCCGTGTCTATAGCATGATGGATATCATCTATCTATTGCCATTGGTTATGCTGGCATTACTTCATTTTATCAGGACCAAAAAGGCATTCCCGTTGATAATTGTTTATGCTTTGTCTTTTGTAGTGCACTTTTATAATGGTTTTCTGATTGGTATTTTCAGTGGACTGGCTTTCCTTGGAATTCTGATCTATCAGAATGGAATCACATTTCTCAAAAAAACATGGCCCCTGATTGTAAAATATGCAGTCAGTGTTTTGTCGGCAATTCTTTTGAGTCTGATGATTCTTTTGCCGGCTATTTACTTTGTTGTTATGAATGCGTCAGGCAATGATGGTAATTTTATTAACCCTAAGGTTTTGCCTACAGATTGTCTTTATGCCATGTTCCTTGGAAGAGGTGATACTTTCGATGTCGATATTCCTTATCTGTATTGTGGACTGCCGGTTCTTTTATTAGTACCATTCTATTTTATAAACAAGAAAATCAAATTAAAGGAACGACTGGTATCCCTGAGTATTCTGTTCGTTTTTTTGTTAACTTTGTTTATTCTTCCGGTATATCAATTCCTGCATTTGTTTAACAGACCGGACGGATACACTGTGCGATATGTATCTCTTTGGGTGTTTGTTCTGGTTATACTGGCATGCCGACAAAGTAAGTATCTGTCTGATATTTCAATTAGGAAAGTGATCGCGATGATTGGATTTTGCATTGTTGCATACTACGTGAGTAACCTTTTGAATCATACGATCTTCGATGAACCTACCACGCAGATGACATTGCCTCTGTTCCTGATTAATACAGTTTTTCTGGTAGCCTGGGGCGGAATTGTGTGGTCATGGAAGAAAGGCAAAGATCGATTCAGTATTTTGTTTGTTGCGATGTTCTGCATCATGCTGGAATGTGGCAGCAATGCATATCTTATGTTGAAAAGTGTGGAATTCATTCCAGAAGCTGACATTGACAGTGTGGATGAACAGTTAGAAACAGTAATTCAGGAGATTAAGCAACAAGACCCAATGCCACAGCGAATAGCCTGTGCAAACAGCTATCTTCTTGGTCAGGGGATGCTTTATGATTATATGTCAACAGGGGGATTTTCTTCTGCAAGAAAAATGGATATGTTCTACCTGATGGCGAAGCTTGGGGAGAATGTAACCGCATTTTCAATCATGCAAAATGGTGCTACGGATGTAACGGAAATGTTATTTGGTGTGAAATACCGAGTGGTAATTGATGATCCGGAGCTGCGTGTGGAGGGACAGTCTAATTTGAGCTATGCAGTCAATGAGCAGACCCTTGGTTTTGGCTATCTTGTGAGTGATGATGTATTAACGCTTCCAACGCTTAATAAAAATGCTTTTCGAAATCAGAATATTATTCTGTCGGCATTTACCGGAACGGATTGCAATGTCTATGTCAGAGCCGATAATGTGAGCATTTCAGAAAACGGAGCAACGCTTTGGATGACCGGTGATGAATACCTGGTGAAAAATGAAACCAATGGAGGAATTGGAACGATTGATTATGAGATTCCGTCAGATCGTTATAGTGAAGCTTATGCATTATTTATGCAGTCGGGAGAGGATGAGACCGAGGTTATAGAACATTTCTTTTACAGAGGATTGCTCAGTAAGCTGTATGTGGTTTCTTTCGGAGATCAGAGGGCATGCCATGATTCACATCGCGACTTGATGCGTGAGACAGCTATTGTTCAGATGGAACAGCAGGAGCAGACCTTTAATGTAGCTCTCTACAACGTGGATACGACACAGAGCGATGTTGGATACAGACAGGCCTTATTCTACTATCAGGACGATGCAGAGCTGGATCGAGTTTATCAGAATCTTGCAAATCATCAATGGGAATTACAGGAGTTTGATAATACCTATATCAAATCAACAGTAAGCGCATCGGAAGAATATCCGGTATTATTCACATCGATTCCGTATGATGAAGGATGGCACTGCTATGTTGATGGAGTTGAGACCACTCCGGTTGCTTTATTGGAAAATGCCTTCCTTGGAGTTGTTCTTACACCCGGAGAACATGTGGTAGAGCTTGAGTATATTGCGCCCGGGGAATATGAAGGAATTGGTTTGGCGGTTATTGGGCTGATTCTTGCGGCATTGATTCTTCTGTGGGATTTAAAGAAAAAAGGAGAGATAACAGATGAAAGAGAAGTGTAAAGTAACCTGGTTGAATCGTAATCAATACGGGTTACTGGCATCCTGTTTAACGATTGTTGCTTTGATCGCAATCTATACTTTGAGTAGCCGATTGATTGGGGGGCAGTTTACCTTTTGCCATTCTGATATGATGGTACAATATGTTTCTTTTGCGAAGCTATTCTGGCGTAATCTGATGAGTGGCGGTGCTCTTGATTATACTTTTCAGGTAACTCTGGGAACACCAAGTATTCCGTTATATACCTATTATTGCTTAAGTCCGTTTAATATTTTTTTCTTCCTGATTGAGGATATTACAACTGCAGGAGCCTGTGTGGTATTTGGTAAGCTGGCATTAGCAGCATATACATTTTGGCATTTTCAGAAGAAGATATTGAAAAGTGATGGAATCCCTTCTGTCTGGTTTGCCCTATGTTATGCATTGTGTAGTTACAGTGTCACTTATTACTATAATATTCACACGCTTGATGGCGTCTATATGTTACCTTTGATTATTGAATTACTCTATATTCTGGTAAAAGAAGGCAAGTATAAGAGATTGATTTTGGCATACACCTATCTGTTTGTTGTGAGCTTTTATGCTGCCTATATGATCGGTATTTTTTCCTTCGTAATTTTCCTGCTTTTCATGATCACTATATATGGAAAACAGTGGAAACGATATGTCACGACTGCTTTGCGCTTTGGCTTGACGGTATTAGTAGCAGCGATGCAAAGTGCGGTATTTCTTCTTCCAACTGCCTATAGCATATTTGCAAATGTTTCTAAGGAAGGTGCCGGATTTCAAGGATTAAAATTAGGACTTCTTGATATCTATAATAATATTTTCCTGGGGGAAATGCAGACCGGGGAAGGTAATTTCCCGCTTCTCTATTGTGGACTTTTGACAGTGATCCTCTTACCGGCATTCTTTGTGAACAAAAAGATTAAACCAAGTAAGAAGATAATAGCAGCTGTTGTATTGGCGTTTCTGCTGGTATGCTCCCTATGGAATCCAGCATATCTGTTTATACACGGTTGTGCAGCTCCCAATGGTTCTGGATTTCGATTTGCTTATTTCTATTCCTTTGCTTTGCTTTGTTGTGCTGTTTTGGAATGGAACACGAAAAAAACTTACCAACTGGTTAAGATGATTCCATGGGTGGTGCTGAATCTTGGAATTTATTATTTGGTTTATGTGTTACAGGCTAAGCGACTGGCACCGACAGAACAGGCTTCTTCCATTCTTGGACTGGAACTGAATGGGGTATTCCTTGGATTGACATTGATTATGATTACATTGGGGATAAAGAAACTTCCAAAGAGCAGAATTGCGGAGCTGATCCTTTGTGGAATCATTATGATTGAACTGATCATGAATGGATATTTCTGCGTCAGCCGTTTAGGCGCGTCATTGGAAGAAAAACGACAGATCAGTACAGCCTTTGACGAAATCTCAGAAAGTGCGATTGAAGAGATTAAGGCTGCTGATTCCGGAATCTATCGTATCTATTTTGCCAATGCGGATGAACATAATGATGCTGCCAGAAATGATTATATGGCACTGGATTATTTTACATCTTTAGAAAACAGACAGCTTCGACAGGCCCTTATGCATCTTGGATACTATACGACGCCCAGATGTGTTATTGATTGTGGCGGAACAGAGTTCACAAGAATGATTTTTGCACAAAAGTATCAGATAAATGTGAATAATTCGGCCTATATTGTTGACCCTTCGATTGGAAAATGGTCACAAAATCCCATGTCACTTTCCCTTGGATTTATGGTATCTGATCAGATGGAGAACCTGCCAATGGATCCGTTTAATCCATTTGAAAATCAAAATGCAGTGATGAGTGCAATGACGGGAAAGGAAGTTACAGCATATCTTCCATATTCGGATGAGATTATATGTACAACAGAGAATATGCAGCTGGGAACATATAATGAATATTGCTGGGTTGAAAAGAGCGATGCTTCAATCCCTGATGCAAGTATTCTTTTGCAAGTTCCTGATGCCTACGGATTACCAATGAATGTTTATTTTGCACAGGAGGAGTCGGTACAGGATGATACAACACCATGGGTTTTGCCGGAGTCAGGGTATCAGGAACTGTTAAGCGGAGTCTCCTATTTATCAGCAACGCACATTATAGAATTGCAGAAGAATGAAGAGGATTTATATGGAGTAAAGATTGAGATGACCCAAAACACCAATAGTCAGGGCGCCTTTAAGGATGTGCTTTTCTACGCATATAATCGGGAAGTATTAGAGGCTGTATTTGATGAGCTTCAAGGAAATCAAATGCAAATTGAATCAATGAAGAACAATTGCATTGTTGCGAGCGTTATCGCAACAGATGATAAGCCACTTCTGTTTACCTCAATTCCTTATGATAAAGACTGGAAGGTTATGGTAGATGGAATTGAAACAACCACGATTGCTGTTCTGGACCAGGCGTTTCTGGCAGTTTTATTACCACCCGGAGAACATGAAATTACATTTCAATATCAGAGTTCGTTAGTGAGAAATGGAGCCTGGATTAGTGTCTTTGGAATCATTTTATTTATCACCTGCTTTTTCATCGATTATAGAAGCAACCATGGAAAGAAAGCTGCAGAGAATGAAAGGAAAGTAAATGAAGAACATCAGGAAAAACATGAAGAGATTTCTTTATAGCAATTGCTTTTTATCAGGAACACTTACTGCGGTTACCTTGCTCATGGTGCTGTCCTATTGTCAGGTCCTGCTGAATGGTAAAAATGTTTTCATTACAGCTGATCTATATCACCAGTATGCAGCTTTTGCCGCATTACTTGCAAGAAAGATTCAGGAAGGAAGCAACCTTTTCTATACATTTCAGGAGGGGATGGGAACAAATACAGCACTTTTGTTTGCATTTTATTCTTTCAGTCCGGTGAATCTGTGTTACCTGCTGATTCAGGATATTGAACTGGCCACGGTGGTTGTATTAACCGTAAAATGCATGCTTGCAGCGATCACTTTTACACTGTACTGCGAACAGAATCTGAAGTGCAAAAGTAAAATTGTAATTTTCTTTGCGATTCCCTATGCATTATGCTCTTATCAATTTGCGATGATGAAAATAGCGACTTTATCTGATGCACTCTATTTATTGCCGTTGACGCTTGTGGTGATTAAGCAATTGATCAAGCAGGAGCGAAAGCTACAGTCTCATGTTGGATTATGCCTGGTTTATACTTTAACCTTTATCTGTAATTTTTATGCTGGATTTCTGGTTGGACTGGCATCTTTTGCCTATTTTATTATTTGTCTTATCATGAACTACAGGAAAAAATGGTTCAGTATTGTGATACAGTATGGTATTTGCGTTATGATTGCAGGATTATTGGCGGCTGCATTTCTTCTGCCAACAGGTTATTATGCACTTTACATGAATGCAGATACTGTACAGGATTTTTCCTATCAGGGCGTTGGATTGAATAGTATTATAAGTTCCATGATGGCATTTCGCAGTTACAGTATTGGCGGAAATGCACCATACATTTATTGCGGCATTCCGGCGGTTCTGCTTTTGCCGTATTATTTCCTGAATAAGAAATTCTCTATAAAGGAACGGGTGATTGCAGCAGGCAGTCTGCTTATCCTTATTCTTGGAATTGTGATTTCTCCGCTCTATCACTTACTGCATATGATGAATCGCCCGGATGGCTATACCGTACGTTTTGCTTATCTGATTTCATTTATCGTGCTGTCGATTGCGGTACGCGAATATTCCGGAATGCAGAAGCTGCATATGAGAACAGTGTGGATATGGCCTTTCCTCTTAATTGTGACTGCCTTTTCGGTAGATCTGTTGAGAAAATGGATACCGGCGGATGAAAATCCACCACTTTCCATTATTTCTATTTTATTAAATCTTTGTTTTATTGCGATTTGGATTGTACTTTATTTCTATAAATCGAAGGCGAAAGACCAGCAGAAACTGATTCTGGCGGCAATTCTGCTGATTATGCTGGAAACCGGTCTTGGAGGTTATTTTATCCTTTCCGGTGATAGTTATATGAGTCGGGATTATTATTATGAATATCATGAGCAGGCAGAGGAGACGATTAAGAACATACAGGAGACGGATTCCGGGTTATATCGACTGGTATATCTCAATTCGCTGAATAAAAATCAACAGTCTGTGTATGGATATCATGGAATAGGATTCTTTTCTTCAACGAAAAGTGCTGCTCTTTCGGAAGTGATGCTGCAATTAGGTTATGTCAGTTCGGGATTTACAATCTATGAAATGGGAAGAACAGAGGCTACGGATCTTTTATTTGCCGAGAAATATGTAATAGATGCCCCGATTCCTTTGAATGGCGAGACCTGTAGTATTGTTCCTAAGAAATATTGGCTCTCCTATGGCTACATGGTAAGTGACGCGATTACGGATATGAAGCTTAAGAGCGATAATGCATTTGCGAATATTAATCATTTGGTTTCGACTATGACTGGAGAAGAAATCAGTCCTTTTATCATGTATAATGGAAGTATCACACTAATACCGGAGAATGCCGGTATAGTACAGAATGAAGAGGGAATACTCATGAGTCGAATGGATGATTCCATAGCGACAACTTATCTTAGAGTGGAAATCCCGCATATCGAAGGCCAAAAAGCCTATGTGTACTTTACATCAGATTATAATATTATGGATTCTGCATCACCGACAGTGAGAACACTGGAAAACAGGGAAGCTATGCTATATTCCTCTTCTTTATTAAGTACACCGCATATTGTTGAGATGGAAACACAGGAAGATAAAGAATTCGTTTATGTTTTTATGCCACCGGGTACTATTTCGCAGTATCTTATTCGAAATATTTACTTTGCATACTATGATGAGAATGCGTTGCAGGAAGCATATCAAAATCTGAAAGAACATCAGCTGCTGGTACAAGAATATGAGGATGGATATATTCGTGGAACGGTTACGGCTACGAAGGAACAGCCTTATCTGTTCTTATCGATTCCCTATGAGGAAGGGTGGCAGATTCTGATAGACGGCATACCGGAAAAGGCACAGGCTGTGATACAATCTGCATTTTTAGGTGTGCGTCTGGAGCCGGGAACGCATGAGATTGAGCTAAAATATACTGCACCTGGAAGCAAGATCGGTCTTTGGTTAACGGCGCTTGGATGTGTGCTATTGGTTATTTTGGTGATTTGTGATAAGATATTGCAGGAAAAAGAGAAAACGAGAGGTAATTCGGATGCAGGAAAAAATTAGGAATTTTTGTATTATTGCACATATTGATCACGGTAAATCCACTTTGGCGGATCGAATCATTGAAAAAACAGGATTATTAACACAAAGAGAGATGCAGGAACAGATTCTTGATAATATGGATTTGGAGCGAGAGCGTGGAATTACGATTAAATCCCAGGCTGTCAGAACCATTTATAAAGCGAAGGACGGACAGGAATATATCTTTAATCTGATTGATACTCCGGGACATGTTGACTTTAACTATGAAGTCAGCAGAGCTTTGGCTGCGTGTGATGGTGCCATTCTTGTTGTGGATGCAGCACAGGGAATTGAAGCACAGACACTGGCTAATGTATATCTTGCATTGGATCATGATCTGGAAGTTTTCCCGGTAATCAATAAGATTGATCTGCCAAGTGCAGAACCGGAACGGGTTATTGAAGAAATAGAGGATGTGATAGGAATAGAAGCCAGGGGATGCCCTCTGATATCGGCGAAAAACGGAATTGGAATCGAAGAAGTACTGGAAAGTGTAGTTGCCAAGATTCCATCTCCAAAGGGAAATGCAGATAATCCATTACAGGCATTGATCTTTGATTCTATTTATGATTCCTATAAAGGTGTTATTGTATTTGTCCGTGTTATGGAAGGACGTGTAAGCAAGGGCACACAGATGAAGATGATGGCAACAAAGGCAGTTGCTGATGTAGTGGAAGTTGGCTATTTTGGTGCAGGACAATTTATTCCATGTGAAGAACTGACTGCGGGAATGGTTGGTTACATCACAGCATCAATTAAGAATGTGAAAGATACCGCAGTTGGTGATACCGTTACCGATGCGCTTCGCCCCTGTGAACATCCACTTCCGGGATACAAAAAAGTCCAGTCTATGGTATATTGTGGACTGTATCCGGCTGATGGAGCCAAGTATCCGGATCTTCGGGATGCTCTGGAAAAGTTACAGCTCAATGATGCATCTTTATTCTATGAAGCAGAAACGTCTGTAGCTTTGGGATTTGGTTTTCGATGCGGATTCCTTGGATTACTGCATTTGGAAGTAATACAGGAGCGTCTGGAGCGAGAATACAATCTGGATCTGGTGACAACAGCACCAAGTGTTATTTATCATGTATATAAGACCAATGGAGAGAAAGTAGTTCTGACGAATCCAACCAATCTGCCAGACCCTTCAGAAATCGACTATATGGAGGAACCAATAGTCAGAGCTGAGATTATGGTTACCAAGGATTACATCGGTTCCATTATGGAATTGTGTCAGGAACGCCGAGGCAGATATCTGTCTATGGATTATATCGAAGCGAATCGGGCACTGCTTAAGTATGAGCTTCCATTAAATGAGATTATATATGATTTCTTTGATGCATTGAAATCACGTTCGAAAGGTTATGCATCTTTTGATTATGATATGAAAGGATACGAACGTTCAGAGCTGGTGAAACTGGATATCTTAATCAATCGTGAGGAAGTGGATGCTTTATCCTTTATTGTGCATAGTGCCAGTGCTTATGAGCGCGGAAGAAGAATGTGTGAAAAGTTAAAAGATGAAATACCTAGACAATTGTTTGAAATTCCTATTCAGGCTGCGGTTGGAGGCAAAGTAATTGCACGTGAGACTGTGAAAGCTGTGAGGAAGGACGTTCTTGCCAAATGTTATGGCGGAGACATTACGCGAAAAAAGAAACTTCTGGAGAAGCAAAAAGAGGGAAAGAAGAGAATGCGTCAGGTTGGTAATGTAGAGATACCACAAAAGGCCTTTATGAGCGTTCTGAAACTGGATGACGATAAATAGGGAGGATGCAATGGAAAAGAAAGTAACTATGAAAGAGTTCACAGGAACCCAAAAACTGATGATTCAGATGATAGTCATGGTGGCGATTGCTGTTTTGATTGAAATCTTTTTTTTCAATTTTAGGTCTATTCAATCTGCTTTTTATCAGGAAAGTGATTACAAACAATATGAGGCGACTATAACCGGGGTACATCCGGCAGAGGGATTGAATGATACTTACTATATGGATGAGGATATTGCTGAAATTACAATACATAATATTGGTCATGAAGTTAAAAATGTTCAGGTCGATGTTGAAAATGTGAATGCAATTGAACTTCCATATGCCAGAACCGGAGGCTGCGATATCATCGTTGAGTCTGAAGATGAGTATCTTACAGGGCAGAATACAACCGGTAATTTCTTTGTGACACATTCTAATCCTAACTCACAATATGTCTGGTTTATGTCGAAGGGAAAAGTCGATAGTATTACAATCAGATTGTCAATGGATGCAGGGTATATGTTTTGTATTCATGATCTGAAGCTGAATGCAAACAGACCTGTTATTTTTTCTTTGCCCCGTTTTGTGATTATCTTTATCTGTGTGCTGTTTCTCTATGCGATGAGAAAGAAATCATGTCTGTGGAGAGAGGACTGTATTGACTGGAAAGGCTGGAAAAAAGCAGTTATAGCAGCTCTGATTCTGGGCTTTTCACTGACCGGTTTCTATTTTGCAAAAGAAAATGAGAGCATTGCCATAATGGATAACTATTTTCCCTATCAGGAATTGGCAAGGTCATTAGAGAATGGACAGACATCCTTAATGGAATTACCGGATGAGACGTTATTAAGTCTGGATAATCCCTATGATCTGGTTGAACGGGTAGAGGCGGGATTGGATTTTAGAACGCAGGATTATAAATTTGATTATGTCTTGTACGATGGGAAATATTATGTCTATTTTGGTATTGTTCCCTGTCTTGTATTTTACTATCCATTGTATCATTTTACGAAGTTGAACATGCCTAATATGATTCCTGTGTTCTTTTGCTGCGTAATGTTTTGCATTGGTACCTTTATGCTGCTGCGTGAGTTAATTCGCAGGTATTATCCCAAAACACCGTTTGCAATGCTACTATTAATGCAGCTTGCGATGATGTTTGGATGTCAGATTCCGTTCTTCATGACGCAGGGAGAGAATTACATTCTTCCAATTATTATGTCGATGATGCTTACGATGTGGGGACTCTTTTTCTGGATCTCATCATTAAAAACAGAACCCAAGAAGATAGTATGGTCACGTCTGCTTATGGGATCTGTTTGCATGGCACTCGTTGCAGGATGCAGACCGACTACTGTAATATACAGCTTTTTGGCAATTCCGATATTCCTTTCCTATTGCAAAGTAAGTGATACGGGATATACCAAGAAGAATCGATTCTGGTCAATTCTGATACTGCTGATACCTTATGCTGTTGTGGCTGCTGGTTTAATGTATTATAATGCAATCCGATTCGGCTCTCCGTTTGAATTTGGTACGAAATATATGCTGACATTGCTTAATCTGAATGCTATGGAATTTGCGTTGGATCGTTCCCTTGCAGGATTATATGAGAGTTTTCTGCGATTGCCATCTCCTAGTTATTGCTTTCCTTATATTCGAGAGGCTAATATTGCACCGGATAATTTTAGACATGGTATGATGTTTAGGGAAATGTTGATTGGCGGCCTTATCCCATGCAATCTGTTTTTGCTAGGCATTATTGGTCTGTATCCGTTACGAAAAAAGAACATAAAGAAGGAATTATTCCTGTTTTGCAACATGATTTTGGTATCTGTAATACTGCTTGTCATCTTTTCGACGAGCTATACAGGCTGCGTTATTTATCGATATTTGGCAGAACTCTCATCACCATTGTTCTTAGTTGCTTTTATTGCAATCATGGCGATGCAGGAACGGTTCGCCGGTAAAGAATACTATAATTTATTCTGCAAAATATTTGTGGTCAGCGTAGTGATGACCATTATGTTTGGATGCTGTGCGCCATTTATCCCGGAAGTCAAATTCCCGTTAGAAATTGGAAACACAGAACTTTATTATAAAATTTTCTATGGATTTAATTTCTGGTAAGGAGAATTGCAGAATGCAGAATTTATCATTATATCTTCATATTCCGTTCTGTATTCAAAAGTGTGCGTACTGTGATTTCCTTTCAGCACCTGCATCTGATGCAGTGATTGATAATTATGTAGATTGTCTTTGCAAAGAAATTGTCGCCAAGGCAGAGCTTTATGGTCAGAATGTGGTTGATACCATATTTATTGGTGGAGGGACACCATCCATACTGAGTATACATCAGATGGAACGGATTAATACTACACTGCAAAACCATTTTGTCATAGCAAGTGCTCTTGAATATAGTATTGAAGCTAATCCCGGGACCTTGAATGGAGAAAAGCTTTCATGTTACAGAGCATGTGGAATTAATCGACTCAGTATGGGCTTACAATCTGCAAATAATGATGAACTAAAGTGTCTTGGAAGAATTCATGACTATCAGAGCTTTCTTGATAACTATACAGAAGCAAGAAAATGTGGATTTACAAATATTAATGTTGATCTCATGAGCGGGTTGCCGGGACAGACAGTGCAACAATATCAAGATACATTGAGTAAAATTGTTGCATTGCAGCCAAACCATATTTCTGCATATGGTTTGATCATTGAAGAAAACACCCCATTTTATGAGCGATACCATAATACAAATGCGACTTCATCACTTCCATCAGAAGAGAAAGAGCGGCAAATGTATTATTTATGTCGGGAATTGCTCAGTCAAGCCGGTTATCATCAGTATGAGATATCGAATTATGCCAAAACAGGGTATGAGTGTAAGCATAATATTGGCTACTGGACCGGAAAAAACTATCTTGGTATGGGACTGGGAGCTTCCTCCATGATTCATAATACAAGGTGGAAAAATACTGAATCCATGGTTTTGTATTCTTCTAAAGCCACAGAAAAAGAAGAAGTAATAGAATTGTCGACAAAAGATCAAATGGAAGAATTTATGTTCCTGGGACTACGATTAACGAAGGGAATCTCTTGTGATGAGTTCAAGGAACGATTTGAACAGTCGGTTCGGTCTGTCTATGGAGAATGGTTACAGAAGATGGAAGAATCGGGGCTGATTGTATGGGAACAGCGGATTTACCTTACAAAACGCGGGATGGACCTTGCTAATTATGTAATGACCGGTTTTTTATTGTAACGCACAAAATGATTATACAAAATAACTTTACACAGGAAGATAGAATTTGGTATAATACTTTTATTGATGAAATGATTTCCGGAGATGGAAAGGCACTTTGCTTGATATGATTACATAATATAGAGTAAATGTCACAAGAGGTCTTCCTTTGAAAACATTTCAGCAACCGTTATCAACTCTGGAAGAAAGCAAATG
>Ga0116162_10001529_pt1 | contig 15041 bp, 10 predicted proteins | sample AD_UKC105_MetaG_FD_89875 | JGI IMG/M metagenome (GOLD analysis project Ga0116162, IMG submission 89875) | Active sludge microbial communities of municipal wastewater-treating anaerobic digesters from Hong Kong - AD_UKC105_MetaG | ecosystem: Engineered > Bioreactor > Anaerobic > Digestate... | reverse complement strand
TTTGCCGATCACTGGCCCGACAGGGCATCCTTTTATCTGCCGGTGGTTGATCATCCTGCCGACAAGGCTTCTGTTGACTTTATCATAACGGCTCCGGAGCATTTTGAGGTGGTGGGAGGAGGAATTCTGGTTGAGGAAAGCGATCTCGCTGGTGGGATGAAGCTTACACACTGGAAAGAAGAAGTATCGCTGCCTGTCAAGGTAATGACATTCGGAGCTGCTGATTTTGCCGTTCAGCTTGCAGGAACGGTAGATAATGTCCCGGTATGGACATGGGTGTATCCGGAAAACCGTAAGGAAGGTTTTCACGATTATGCCGTCGCAGTTAAGCCTCTCAGATTCTATTCTGAGCTCATCGGCCCCTATCCCTACCTTAAGCTTGCCAATGTTCAGTCGAAGACAATTTTCGGGGGACTTGAGAATGCCGGCTGCATATTTTATTCAGAAGGTTCAGTTACCGGTGAAGGCAGGGCTGAGAGCCTTATCGCCCACGAGATTGCACACCAGTGGTTCGGTAATTCAGTGACTGAAGGCGACTGGCACCATATATGGCTGAGTGAAGGATTTGCTACATACCTGACATCAGTTTACATGGAAATGACATACGGCAGGGAAAATCTGACGGAAAGCATGAAATCAGCACGCGACAGGGTACTGAGATTTTCCCGGCGTTTACAGAAGCCTGTGATAGACAGCACAGTCGCCAGCCTGATGGATCTCCTGAATCCGAATTCATACCAGAAAGGGGCATGGGTGCTTCATATGCTCAGATCAGAGATGGGAGAGGAGGACTTCTGGAAGGGAATGAGGCTATATTATCAAAGTTACAGAAACAGGAATGCCCTCACTGCCGATTTCAGACATATAATGGAAGAAGCCGGTGGAAAGGACCTGGGGGCCTTATTCAAACAATGGCTTGAGGTTGCCGGCGAACCCGAACTGAAAATTTCGGTTGTTGAGGCCGGGAAAAAAGGCACCCCCGAAATTGTCATCGAACAGATGCAGGATCATATTTTCACCTTTAATCTTGAACTCCTTATCCGAAATCAGAAAGGAGAGCGATTAATGAAAATACCTGTCAGCGAAAGAAAGACAAGCGTGCGTTTAGATGGTGGCAGGGATACCGAAATCATCACCGATCCGAATATAAGATTGTTGTACAGAGCGGCAGATTGAATGCCGGCTCAACCTATAAACCCAGGAACTGAATTGCCAGTCCCGAAAGAAGTATCATAGCACCGGCAATGACATTGCTGTATTTCTCAAGCGGCTTAAGACTTATCTTGCTGAAGCCCATCTTAAATGCAAGAACAACCGACATCATGGTAGCTATTGTCACTACCGAAAAAATTACTGAAACGATAAGTGCTCCGTAAATGTTATTCCCGGCAGCGGGGTACATCAGAAGGGGGATCAGTGGTTCACAGGGCCCGAAAATGAAGATCAGGAACAGGATCCATGGTGTTGTTTTCATTACCTCGGATGAATGCACATGAACGTGATCATCAGCATGATTGTGTTCATGTGTATGCAGTTCTCCTCCTGAATGCAGGTGGGTGTGACTGTGTCTTTTCTTTCTTGCCAGATTTCTTATGCTTATTACCATGTAAACCAGCCCGAATGCAATGAAAAGCCAGGCTGCAATGCTGCCTCTGAATGATTCCACATCAACCAGTCGGTTGACTGATATACCGACTCCAATACCTATCAGACCCAGTACCACCGAACTCAAAACATGTCCCAGTCCGCAAAGAAAGGTAATCAACATTGTTTTCCTGACAGTCCATTTTTTTGCTTCGCTCAGCACGATAAAGGGAAGGTAATGATCAGGACCCAGAATAGTGTGTACAAATCCCAGCGACAGTGCCGTTGCTGATAAAAGGGCTATAGAGTTGTCCATATAGAGAGGGTTTATTGTTAATTATTTAACAGCCAGCAGTTTCCGTTGTAGACGTATTCGTTGAAATTAACATTTTGATTTGTAAGTAATTGTCTCGATTCACTGATAAAGCTTTTCATCTGCAGGAAATCGGCTTCTTTCTCAAAGAATGAAGGCCTGTTCTCAAAGAGAGAACAGGGCAGGATGAAAAATTTAAGTTTTGATGCCAGCACCGGAGTATATACCCAGGTAAGGTAATAGCCGGCCTCAGTGATCTTTATCTCTCCATTTTCTTTTTTCAGGGATATCCTGACCATGGATCCGCCGTCGGTTTTGGGTTTTCTCTGGTTTGAAACAAAATTGCCCAGAGAATAGACTACCGCCCTGCCATTTCTTTCGGATTCATCCTTATACCAGACCATTTTCTGCAACACATGCGGGTGCGATCCAATTATGAGGTCAGCTCCGGCAGAGAAAAAGTATTCAGCCATTTCAACCTGTTCGGAAGATGGAATAGTATCGTATTCAGTTCCCCAGTGAAGAAAGAGCACAATAAGATCATGTCCCTGTGCCTCAGCAATGGAAATATCATCAGCAATATCCTGTTTGTTAAGCATATTTACGATCGCAGGAGTATCAACCCTGATTCCGTTTGTGCCGTAAGTATAATTAAGAAGGGCCATGGATATTCCTTTTGAAGACAGGATCAGTGGATGGTTTTTCTTTTGATCTTCCAGTCCTGTAAATGTACCTGTATGTGGAAGCCCTATGCTGTCAAGGTTCAGAATAGTCCGGGTAATACCCGGAATCCCTCTGTCGGCGGAATGGTTGTTTGCTGTTACCAGACAATCGATACCTGCATTTTTGCATGCCACTGCCAGTGCCGAAGGTGAACTGAACTGAGGATAGCCTTTGTAGGGAGGGCCGGCAAGAGTCACTTCAAGATTGGCTACTGCAATATCAGCCTCCGAGATCACAGGAGTTATATAGCTGAACACATCGTTATAGTCATATTTCCCGGAATCGTTGTTGAATGCAGAGTTTATCTGAGTGTCGTGGCCCATAATGTCGCCAATGAACAGTAGCGTAATATCCTGCTGTCCTGACCCTGCAGACTGAAGCGGGATGGTTGATACAATGAAGGCAAGAAAAAAAGTCTGTGTGATTTTACTGATCATATTGTATTGATTTCTCATCTGCATAGGAGGCAAAGATAAAATATTTATAACTTTGTCATCTTCAATGAGGCAGTATCTGACAATATTGCCCTGCTGATCATGAAAAAAAGAGACCATAACCCTGATTTCACAAAATATTCTCTGGCAGGGGCACTTATAACTCTCGGGATAGTTTTCGGTGATCTCGGAACCAGCCCTCTTTATGCCATGAGAGCCATCATAAACGGGGGTGCAGACAATTATAATGAACTTCTCATCTATGGAGGATTATCATGTATATTCTGGACTCTCACCCTGTCGGCGACAATAAAATATATTCTGATAACACTTCGGGCCGATAACAAAGGAGAGGGAGGTATTTTTGCACTCAGCGCCCTTCTGCGGAAGAAATCATCATGGGCAGCAATTCTGACGATGATAGGAGGTGCCGCACTTCTGGCCGACGCGGTGATCACGCCTGCCATTACCGTTACTTCTTCTGTTGAGGGACTGAGGTTGTACAATCCTGATATACAAATTGTACCAATAGTACTTCTGATCATTGGCATTTTGTTTTTCGTCCAGCAGTTCGGGATGCGATATACTGTCAGCGCCTTCGGTCCCATAATGTTTGTGTGGTTCCTTGCCCTTGGAGCCCTGGGCATATCACAGCTGGCACTGAATCCTGGTGTTCTCAGGGCCGTCAACCCTGTTTACGCCTACAGATTTCTGGCAGAATATCCGGGAGGATTCGTGCTCCTCGGGGCAGTTTTCCTTGCAGTTACCGGTGCGGAGATTCTTTATGCCAACCTTGGACAATGTGGCAGGCCGAACATAAGGGTGGCATGGGGATTTGCGAAGACAGCCCTTCTTCTTAATTACTTTGGTCAGGGTGCATGGCTGTTGATGAATATGGAGAAGGGAGCCTACGTGAATCCGTTCTTTTCGGTTATGCCCTCATGGTTTCTTATCCCTGGTATTATTCTTGCCGTTCTTGCAGCCATAATTGCCAGCCAGGCTATTATCAGCGGTTCATTCATTCTGATAAGTGAAGCCGTCTCCCTTAATTACTGGCCAAAGCTAAAAATTCTTCATCCCACATGGCTCAGAGGACAGGTTTACCTGCCCCTGATGAACTGGTTCCTCCTCATTGCGTGCAGCGTTACCGTGATCATTTTCCGGGAGTCGTCGAACATGAATGCGGCTTATGGTCTGGCTATTAACATAACGGAGATTCTGACCACACTTCTGCTGTCATATTACCTTCTTCTGAAGGGAGTCAACCATCGGCTTATCCTTCTTTTTTTCATGGCTTTCATAACCCTCGAGGGAAGCTTCCTGATAGCAAACCTCCACAAGATATCCCACGGAGGATGGTTCACCATTCTTCTTGCTTCGTTTTATTTCCTCGTAATGTTCGGCTGGTATTTCGGACGCAAATTAAAGAACAGATACATCACTTTTGCTGATCTTGACAGGTATCTGGATCTGTTCCGCGACCTCAGCAGGGATGAGTCGGTACCCATGTTTGCCACAAACCTTGTTTACATAATCAGGGCTAACAGGAAAGACCAGGTTGAATCGAAGGTGATATATTCAATATTCCATAAACAGCCGAAACGGGCAAGCATTTACTGGTTATTGCATGTCGACAGGGTTGAAGAACCAAACAGGTTCGATTACCAGGTTACACAGATCATTCCGGGCATCCTGATCAGAGTTGATTTTCATCTGGGCTTCAAGGTGGAACCAAAGGTCAATCTATATTTCAGGGAGGTGCTCGAAGACCTCAAGAAAACGGGGGAAATAAAGCTTGAAAGCAGTTTTGAATCCCTTAGACAGCATTCCTTTGAAGGTGATTTCAAGTTTGTTCTTATCGACAGGATACTATCGCGTGACTTTACACTTCCGGCATGGGAAAATTTCACACTTGCACTTCATCTTCTTGTGAGGCGTCTGAGCATCAGCGACGTGAAGACTCTTAACCTTGATCCTGCTAATACCATTGAAGAACAGGTCCCGATAATTCTGAATAAACCTATTACCGACAGGATAAAGAGGATAATCTGATTGTTCCGGGTTTGGTTACCGTATGGAAGTTATTTTACCGCCTGCTTCTTTCTCAGAATACTCAGAGCGCAGAAATATCCTGAATAAATAGCACCTGAGAATCCCCCTCCGGTTCTGGTCCATGCCGATGCAAAGTGAAGATTCCCTGCCACCGACGAAGTGTCGACAGGCATGTTAAAGGGAAGCTGTTCGAATCCGTACACCGCACCCTCAGGATTCAGGGTATACCGTTTTATGGTAAGGGGTGTAGCAACTTCATGGTAGATGATCCTGCCGGAAATACCGGGGACTATTGATTCAAGCCTCCTTATAAAGATCTGAGCAACTTCTTCCTTGCGGGAATTATATTCTTCCCTGGTGAGATTTTCCCAGTTTCCGGGGTAATCAATGCAGCACAGGGCACCGACGCTTTTACCGCTATCAGCGAGCGTCTGATCAACCTGACCGTAATCGACAAAAGTGTAACTGCGCTTTTCAAAGTCTCCTTTGTTGTTTATAAGGATATCTTTCTGCGATTTCACTGAACCGTCATAAACGAATGTAGAGTAATGATTGTTACCAAGATCACTCAGCATGGTGTCGAATCCGAAATAGACAGTGAGAAGGGATGCGCCGGGTCTCTTATCGCCTATCAGCCCGAACAGGATCTTACTTTTATCTTCAGGGAGTATTGAAGCAATTCCGGGCATTGAAGCATTTGCTATTATTTCATCGGCCCATGCCTCTTCCATCTTTTCACCCCTTTTGTTCTTTTTTATGCATCTGACACCCCTTATCTCTCCATTTCCGGTAATAAACCCTGTAACAAGGTGGTTAAGAAGTACTTTGCCACCATGATTGTTGATATAGTCAGCCAGAAAATCCGACAGAACCTGTGATCCGCCTTTTATGTAACTGGCCCCTCCGTTAAAATACCGTGACTGGGCCGCACAATAATAGGTAAGGGAGAGACTGTAGGGATCGTCATGAAAATATCCAAGATTGCCCAGCAGAACCAGTTTAAGGTCTTCATTGCTTATTATTGAATCGAGAAATTCTCCCACGCTCATTTCTCCTGCCGGCTCTTCGCCGGCCATGCCTCTTTTTTTGGGATTGAGCACCTGTGAATAAAATGAATCGATACCCTTTTCCTCCTCCGGAAAGGCATTTTTCAGGATCGTGGCTGCCTCGTGTGGATCGTGAGGAATAGTTATCCTTATGTCGTCGTTCACAAAATGATAGAACTCAGGCAGTTTAATAAATTCGACCTTGTCAAAAAGCCCGAGTTCGTTGAAAAGTTTTGTCTTAAGATCAACAGGACCGGGTCCGTCAATTTCATGCAAACCCACCTCAAGGGTGAATTCCCCTTTTCTGAATGTTGTGGCACAGCCTCCCGGGCGGTCATGCTGTTCAATGAGAAGGACTTTTTTCCCCTCCCTCGATAGTTTTGCTCCGGCAGTCAGTCCCCCGAGTCCGCCTCCTATTATAATGATGTCGTATTTCATATCTTATATATCTTCAGGAATAGGATACCGTCTGAACTCTTTTGTCTGGTCAAACAGATATCTGTATGTTATATAGTTTTTTACAGGTTTACAACCCACGGCAATGAAGATCTTTCTCATTTTAGGATTAAAGTCGGCAACCCATGAAAATTCTATTTCAGTATAATGTGTTTTTTCCCTGAACACGTTTGTGAGGTTATAAATGAAAGCCGATTCCAGGCCATGATTCTGAAATTTTGGGATCACTCCCATGAGCAGTCCTTTTGCCCGGGTCATGGCTTTTGTGTTTCTGTACCAGAGAAATTTAATGAGGCTAAAAATATCCAGTTTCCCTTTCAGATGCTTCAGTATCATGTTTAGGTCGGGGAACATCAGATAAATGGCTATCGGTTTGCCTTCAAAATAGGCTATCCAGATAAATTTCTCTTCAACAATGGGTTTGGCCTTTCGTAGTACTTCCCTTATATATTCCGGATCGAGTGGTTCGAAATGTTTCTTGAAAGATGCCCATGCCTCATTAAAAACCATAGCAAAATCTGCTGTTTGTTCAGTCTCATGCTTCCAAGAAAAGTGTCTGAATTCATACCCGGGTTTGTTTAGTACCCATGATCCTATTTTCATGACTCTCTCGGGCATGGGTTTCGTTATATCGAGATGGAATCCTTCCATGGTATAATAAACCCTGAAGCCATACGATTCGTAAAGATCCTGGTAATAAGGATGGTTATATGGTACATCGAATGAAGGGTGGGTGAACCCGTTTACCAGGAGACCCCAGTATTTGTCTGTCTCTCCGAAATTTATTGGTCCGTCCATAGCCTCCATTCCCTCTTTCCTGAGCCATTCCCTTGCGGTGTCGAAAAGGATATGTGCTGCCTCCCTGTCGTTGATACATTCAAAGAATCCTATACCTCCTGTTGGCTGATCGTATGTATATGCCAGGTTGAAGTCGACGAATGCGGCTATCCTGCCCGACAATACGTTCCTTTCGTCAGCAAGAATCCATCTTTCAACTTTGCCATGGCTGAAGTAGGTGTTTTTTGCCGGATCGAAAATTGCTTTAATGTCGGCATCGAGAGGACAAACCCAGACAGGGTCATTTTCGTATATGACTCGTGCAGTGTCGAGAAACAGTTTTTCAGTTCTTTTGTCAGTGACTTTGACCGGCTTCATCATCTGCCTGTGTTTTTAAAAGAAAGATAAGATCAGAGTAATCAGGTGGCTTCTGTTGCCATGAAGGTAAGAGAGGCCTATTTAGGGTAAACCTGGGTGATAATGCTCTGGTATTTTTCATGTATGAAATGTCTTCTCAGCTTCAGTGTCGGGGATAGTTCACCAGTGTCGGGTGACTACTCGTCATGAACAAGACGGAAACGTGCGATTCTTTCCGGAGCGGAGAGTCTCTTATTTAGTTTTTCTATCTCTTCAAGGAAAAGTGACTGGACTTTCTGATTCGTGACAAGCTCTTCATAGGTCTCAAACGATATCTGGTTTGAATTCTTCCAGTCGTTGAAATAGCTGAAGTTGGGCATTATCAGCGCTGAAGCGAATTTCTGATGTTCGCCGATCACAATTATCTGGTCTATCAGGGGAGACTCCTTGAACAGGTTTTCGATCACCTGGGGAGCAATGAACTTACCGTTTGAAAGTTTAAATATTTCTTTTTTTCTGTCTGTAACCATAAGGAACTTCCCATCTTCAATGTGTCCGATGTCGCCCGTATGGAACCATCCGTCTTCATCAAATGCTTCCTTCGTCAGATCAGGGTCCTTGTAATATCCGGGCGTTACATTGGGGCCCTTGCAGAGAATCTCCCCATCGCCGGCTATCTTTATTTCCACGCCTTCGATGGTCATGCCGACTGATCCAAGTTTCACCATACCCTTTTCTGTTCTGTTAATGGTAATGATGGGAGAGGTTTCTGTAAGACCGTACATGTTAATTATTTTTATGCCTGCAGCCCAGAAGATCTTCTCCAGCCGGGGCTGAAGGCTGGCCCCACCGCATCCCACTATCTTTACTCTGTCACCCAGTGCCTGCCTCCATTTGCTGAATATCAGCCTGTCGGCTATCATTAACCTCAGTTCATACCACAATCCGTTCTCTCCGTGAGGCTGATACTTAAGACCCAGTTTTACAGCCCAGAAGAAAAGTTTCTTCTTCATGCCGCTGAGCTTATTTCCCTTCGAAATTATGACATCATAGAATTTTTCAAGTATCCTTGGAACAGCATCAAAACCGTCGGGTCTGATTTCAGCCATATTGGAGGCGATGGTTCCCATACTCTCCGCGTAATATATGCTGCTCCCGCTGTATTGGGTCTGGTAATTTCCCATCCTGCCTCCGACATGACACAGAGGGAGTATGCTGAGATAGCTGTCTTCCTTATTGAGCCGGAAGACGTCGGCAGCTGCCAGGAAATTTGACACGATGTTACGATGAGTAAGAATAACTCCTTTAGGTCTGCCGGTTGTACCTGATGTATATATAAGTGAGGCGAAATCGTCAGGTTTAATTGTGGCTTTTATTTTCTCGACGTCGCTGGCATATTTTTCTGAAACCGATTTTCCGGTTTCGAGGATCTCCTTCCAGTTTTTAACTTCACCAGCATCATCAAACGAATAAACCGGGATGTCTCTTCCGCTGAGAGCAACTGCCGGGATCACATTCCTGAGCATTTTCTTATCGGAGATAAGTATCATTGAAGCCTCACAATGTTCTATAATATACTGGTAATCAGAGATGCTCAGCGACGGGAAGACCGGAACATGTATAACACCGATCATTGACATTCCCATGTCAGCAAAGTTCCATTCTGGTCTGTTGTTCGTGATGGTAATAATCCTGTCTCCTTTTTTAAGGCCTTTTTCAAGAAGCCCGAAGCTGAAATTGTATGAATTATCAATATACTCCTTCGTACTGAACTTAACCCAGTTGCCGCCAATTTTACAGCATAGTGCATCATCCTTGCCGGTGTATAACCTGCTGTACCTGTCGAGAAGATCAAAAGTGCGTTCGACTTCCATAATAGTATTTTTTAAATAAGATGAAAAACATAAAGATTTAACCCTGGAAACTTACCCTTAGTGATGCAATTTAATAAGAATCGGGAAATTTCAAAGTCCTCAGCCTTCTTTTCAGTGACAGTTAAGCCATAAAGCAGTATTTTTACCCATACCGTCATTTGCAGGGGAATATAAGAATGTTAATTTTGTTGACTAATACCCGTTTTAAGATATTACATTAAATCTGATAACAAATAGAATAATTATGAAACCCACATGACTGATCGAAATCACAAACCTATGAAATATAATTTTCAACTGAACCCGACTTTTTCGGGTGATCCCGACGAAGTTAATCATGTGAGGTTCCATCATACAACTAAAATCAAAATTATATTATAATGAAAAAAGCAACAACATTGTTATTAATACTAATCCTTAGCGGAGAATTACTTTCAGCACAGCTTACAGAATGGAAGATTGCAGGCGACAAGATCACCACTCCCTGGGCGGAGAAGGTTAATCCTCTTAATCCTCTTCCCGAATATCCCAGGCCACAGATGGTAAGAGATATCTGGAAAAACCTTAACGGCCTTTGGGATTATGCCATAACTGCTGCGGATGCACCTAAACCAAAAACTTACGACGGGAAGATACTGGTTCCCTTTGCAGTAGAATCTGCTTTGTCGGGGGTAAACAGAAATGTGGGACCTGACAATATATTATGGTATCGCACCAGTTTTACAATCCCTTCCACCTTCAGAAATAAGAATGTACTTCTTCACTTCGGTGCTGTAGACTGGGATTCGGAAATATTTCTCAATGGTGTCAGAATAGGATCGCACAGGGGAGGATACGATCCTTTCAGCTTAAACATTACACCTTTCATAAAGGGAAGAGGGAATCAGCTTCTTGAGCTGAAGGTGGCCGATCCTGTCGACAGAGGACCACAACCCCGGGGCAAGCAGGTTCTTAAACCCGGAAGTATCTGGTATACTTCGGTAACCGGGATATGGCAGACTGTCTGGATCGAAGCCGTACCTGAAACACATATCTCCTCACTGAAGCTTATTCCCGACATTGACAAGCAATCACTGTTGGTGAGCGTGGAGGCATCAAATTTTGCAGAAGGTGACATGGTAAAGATCAGCGCATTTGAAGGCGACAGGATCATCTCAGAAAAAACATCACGACCGGGAGACGCAACGGTACTGAGTATAACCAATCCCAGGCTATGGTCTCCTGACGATCCGTGGCTCTATGATCTTAAAGTTGAGCTGGTAAGAAAAAGCAGAACTGTCGATGTCGTAAAAAGTTATTTTGGCATGAGAAAAATCTCAGTGGAACCTGATTCCGATGGGGTACTGAGGATGATGCTAAACAATAAATTTGTGTTCCAGTACGGGCCTCTTGATCAGGGATGGTGGCCCGATGGTCTGTATACTGCACCAACCGATGAAGCCCTGCTGTTCGATATATTGAAAACAAAGGAAATGGGATTCAATATGATCCGTAAGCATGTGAAGGTTGAACCTGCCCGCTGGTATTACCACTGCGACAAGACAGGCATGCTTGTCTGGCAGGATATGCCCAGTGGTGATATGGGAGGAACAAGATGGAACACAAACCCCGGAATGGAAGGAGGCAGCGACAAGATACGCAAGCCGGAATCGGAAGCAATCTACCGGACAGAATGGAATGCGATAATCGACGCATTTTTCAACTATCCGTGCATAGTGGTATGGGTGCCCTTTAACGAAGCATGGGGGCAGTTTAAGAGTGCAGAGATAACAAACTGGACCATGCAGAAAGATCCTTCCAGACTTGTTAACAGCGCAAGCGGAGGAAACTTTCACCAGGTCGGTCATATTCTCGACATGCATAACTATCCCGGACCGGTGATGCCAAAACCGGAAATATTCGGTGATATGCAGGTGCTCGCTCTTGGTGAGTTTGGTGGCCTTGGTTTACCACTGGAAGGACATACCTGGCTCGACAAGAACAACTGGGGATATCGGAGTTATCCCGATGCCGATACCCTGTTCAGGGTTTACGACAGCTATCTCGACCAGATAGCCCGGTTTGTTGTAAGAGGTTTGTCAGCAGCCATTTATACACAGACCACCGACGTCGAGATCGAAACCAACGGTCTTCTTACCTATGACAGGAAAATTGTGAAGATCCCTGAAGCAGATCTGAGAAGATCGGCACAGAAGCTATATGACGCAGGAGAAAAAGTAGTCTTCAGGAAAAAGTGAAATGACAGGATGTCCACTTGTCATCCTTAAAGAAAGGACACGTTTTGCATTCAATCACTGTTAATTCAAATAATGATATTAATGAAAAGCAGGTTTTTATTTATTTTATTTTTCTGCCTTTCGGCTTCCTTTACCGGAGGGCTTAGAGCACAACAGGTTCATGATGTCTCAGTTAATGCCGGCTCACCCCTTTTTGAGGTACAGCCTACCATGTGGGGAGTTTTCTTCGAGGATATCAATTTCGCCGCTGACGGAGGGGTGTATGCAGAGCTTGTAAAAAACAGGTCTTTTGAATTCACCCATCCGATGATGGGCTGGGACCAGGTAAGGCAAAACGCTACAGGCAGGGTTGTGCCCACTTTCTATACACCTGCAAACAGTAATAATCCTCACTATATTGTTATACATATCGACGCCGGGAAGGGGGCTTTTGGTATTTCGAACCAGGGATTCCGTGGTATGGGCATAAGGAAAGATAATCTATATCATTTTTCGGTATATGCAAGGATATCAGCTGGTTCAGGTCTCAGGATGAAGGCAGAGCTGATAAATTCTGAAGGTGCCGTGATCGGTGCCTCTGAAGTTCTTGACCTGACAAGTGACTGGAAAAAGCATGAGGCAGCGATAGCAGCTTCTGCTACTGATCCTTCAGCCAGGCTTCAGGTACTTTTCATGGGCACAGGGGCCGTCGACATTGATATGATATCGCTTTTCCCGGCCGATACCTGGAAAGGCCGGCCCGGTGGATTAAGGAAAGATATCGTTCAGATGATCGCCGACCTGAAACCGGGTTTTCTCAGATTCCCCGGCGGTTGCATCGTCGAAGGAAGAACAATAGAGAACAGGTACCAGTGGAAGAATACAGTAGGGCCCGTCGAAGAACGGAAACTAATAACAAACAGGTGGAATACGGAAATGAGAAACCGCCCGGCTCCCGATTATTTCCAGAGCTTCGGACTGGGATTCTATGAATACTTCCTTATGGCTGAGGATATGGGTGCAGAGCCTCTGCCAATACTTAACTGCGGGATGTCGTGCCAGTTCAATGCCGGAGAAGTGGTACCACTGAATGAACTTCAACCCTATATTCAGGATGCTCTCGATTTGATAGAATTTGCAAATGGTCCGGTGACAACAAAATGGGGCGCTCTCAGAGCCTCAATGGGACACCCGGAATCATTCAACCTTAAATATCTGGGAATTGGAAATGAACAATGGGAGCAACAGTATATTGAAAGATACAGGCTCTTCGAGAAAGCTATCCTGCAAAAATATCCCGGAATAAGGATCGTTTCCGGGTCAGGCCCCTATGCTTCGGGAGCATATTTCGACCTTGCCTGGACCGAACTCAGAAAACTTGATCCGGCACTTATCGATGAGCACTATTACATGGCTCCGGAATGGTTCCTGGAAAATGCCGGCCGTTACGACAGCTATGACAGGTCAGGAATAAAAGTCTTTGCCGGTGAATATGCAGCTCACGGCAAAGAAGGACAGGCACCCGAGTCACGGAATACATGGCTCAGTGCACTTACCGAAGCAGCATTCATGACTGGTCTGGAGAGAAATGCCGATGTGGTTCACATGGCATCATACGCCCCCCTGCTCGCCCATGTAGATGCATGGCAATGGCGCCCCGACCTTATCTGGTTCGATAACCTTAATGTTTTTGGAACACCTAATTACCATGTTCAGAAGCTGTTTTCAACTCACCGGGGAACACATGTTATTCCTGCTCTGAAAGACGGCAGGCCTCTGAGCGGACAAGATAGTATTTATGTATCCGCAGTGTCTGATAAAGCCTCTTCAATGATATATGTGAAAATCGTAAACGTATCGGGAGAAACACAACAGGTAAGACTGAATCTTTCAGGTGCCTCTTTCCTGAAAGACGGCCTGATGGAGACACTTAAAGCAAAGGGTTTGTATGAGTACAACTCAGTCTCCAACCCGAAAAATATCTATCCCTTCACCAGGCCTGTGACAGTTTCAGGCAGGAAACTCCTGCTTGAAATTGAACCATCCTCGGTTAATGTTGTTAAACTCACTCTGAGAAAATGATAAAAAACTCTCTGCCATCAGCACCGGGTGGAACAGGAAGATACATGATCAGCTGGTTTTTAGGATTCATGCTGGTATTTCTTTCCTCCTGCAGCAGCGAAACGCTTACATTTACAAATCCTCTTTTTCCCTCAGGAGCCGACCCATGGATTATTTATAAAGACGGATATTATTATTATACAAGCACATCCGGAAGCAATCTTTTTATACGTAAAGGACGGAATCTTGATGAAATCATCGTCTCGGACCGAAAGGTAGTGTGGACACCTCCGGCGGGAACAAATTATTCAAAACAGCTATGGGCTCCGGAGCTTCATTACTTTGACGGGATATGGTATATCTATTTTGCTGCCGACGACGGCAACAACATCAATCACAGGATGTATGTAGTTGAAAATGCTTCACCCGACCCAACCGGGGGACAATGGAATTTCAGGGGGAAGGTGTCAGATCCTTCCGATAAATGGGCTATCGACGCTTCGCTGTTTGAATATGATGATAAGCTTTACATGGTATGGTCAGGCTGGGAGGGCGATGTTAACGGGCAGCAGAATATATATATTGCAGCGATGAAGGACCCCTGTACCGTAGACGGAACCCGGTCGCTGATATCCGCACCGGAATATGACTGGGAAAAGGTTGGCGATCTGAACAATCCCAACGACGTCCCTCATGTTAACGTGAATGAGGGCCCGGTTGCTCTTCAGAGGAAAGGGAAGCTTTTTATAATTTATTCTGCCAGCGGATGCTGGACCGACAATTATTGTCTGGGGATGCTGACCTATAATGGAACAGGCGACCTGCTTGATTCACAATCATGGTCAAAGAGCCCCTCGCCGGTATTTAAGCAAAAACCTGAAGCCGGTGCTTTTGCTCCCGGGCATAATTCCTTTTTCAAATCGCCCGACGGGAAGGAAGACTGGATACTTTATCATGCCAATCCGGCAGCAGGACAGGGATGCGGCAGATTCCGCTCTCCCCGCGCCCAGAGATTTTCATGGAAAGCAGACGGAACACCCGACTTCGGTGAACCTGTTGCTACAGGAGTGCCGATGTCCGTTCCGTCCGAAAGAGGCAGAAGAAAAAAATAAGCTGTACCGGAATAAAAATCATGGCTATATTTGTGG
>Ga0116162_10001527_pt1 | contig 15050 bp, 14 predicted proteins | sample AD_UKC105_MetaG_FD_89875 | JGI IMG/M metagenome (GOLD analysis project Ga0116162, IMG submission 89875) | Active sludge microbial communities of municipal wastewater-treating anaerobic digesters from Hong Kong - AD_UKC105_MetaG | ecosystem: Engineered > Bioreactor > Anaerobic > Digestate... | reverse complement strand
TCACCCATGCGACCGATGTCGAGGTCGGCGATGCACTGCAGGCATTGCTGGTCGATGGCGCCCTGGAACTGACGGTGAACACCGTCCGGGTCAACGGCGATCCGGAAACCGATTCGTAACCGCGGTTACTTCTTTTTTCCGACAAATTTCATCATGCGGCCACGCTTTTTGAGCTGGCGTTCGGTCAGCTTGTTGCGTTTGCCGGCAAACGGGTTCTCGCCAGTCTTGAACTCGATCCGCAACGGTGTGCCTCGCAGTTGCAGAACACTGCGGAAGCGGTTCATCAAATAGCGCTGATATGTCGCCGGGACGTCGGCAGTCTGGTTGCCATGGATGATGATGATCGGGGGATTCTTGCCGCCCTGGTGCGCGTAGCGCAGCTTGATCCGCCGTCCATGGACCAGTGGCGGCTGGTGCTCAGCCACGGCGGCTTCGAGAATCCGCGTCAACTCCGGGGTTTTCAGGTCGCTCATTGCCGCGGCGTAAGAGGCATCCACTGCGCTCAGCAGATGACCGACGCCACTGCCGTGCAGCGCCGAGACGAAACGCCATTCGGCGAAATCGAGGAACGGCAGGCGGCGCTGCATCTCGCTTTTCACGCGGTCACGTTCGTCACCGCTCAGCCCGTCCCACTTGTTGATCACGACCACCAACGCACGCCCGCTCTCGACCACATGCCCCGCCAATCCGGCGTCCTGATCCGAGATGCCCTGTTTGGCATCGAGCACCAGGAGGATCACATTGGCCTGCTCAATAGCCTGCAACGTCTTGATGACACTGAATTTTTCGATGGTTTCGCTGATTTTTGCACGACGTCGCACGCCGGCGGTATCGATCAGGGTGTAACGCTTGCCGTTGCTCTCGAACGGGATGTAGATGCTGTCACGGGTGGTTCCGGGCTCATCGAACGTGACGACCCGGTCCTCGCCGAGCAGGCGGTTGACGAGCGTCGACTTGCCCACATTCGGCCGCCCGACCACGGCAATCTGTATGCCTGGCTCGTGTTCGGTCTCCGCGCCGCCCTCGTCGTCCGGCAGGGCGTCGAGAACCTGGTTGATCAGGCCATGGACCCCACGACCATGTGCCGCAGCGATCGGCACCGGCTCACCCAGGCCGAGCGCATGGAAATCACCGCTGATCGCGTTGTAGTCGAGGCTTTCGGTCTTGTTGATCACCAGCGTGATCGATTTTCCGGTGCGCCGCAGACCCTCGGCGATGATCTGGTCACCGGCTGTCAGGCCGTCGCGACCGTCGAGGATGAAGAACACCAGATCCGCCTCGCCGATCGCCAGGCGTACCTGCCGTTCCATCAGCACGTCGACGCCCTCGCGGTCACCGCTGAGTCCGCCGGTATCGACGACGACATAAGGACGTGAACCAAGGCGACCGATGCCGTACTTGCGATCCCGCGTAAGGCCCGGCTGATCCGCCACCAGCGCATCACGTGTGCGGGTCAGCCGGTTAAACAGCGTGGACTTGCCAACATTGGGGCGCCCAACCAGGGCAATGACCGGCAGCATTTTGTGTCTCAGCGTGAAGGCAGACGCACGGCGGTCAACTCACCGCCATCACCCTGAACATACAGGACACCGTCCACCACCTGCATACCGGTGGTGATCGGATCGCTGCCGGCGCGGGTGCGCGCCACCAAGCTGCCGTTCTCGTTATCCATCCAATGCAGGTAGCCCTCGAAATCACCAGCGACGACCAGGCCATCGACCACCGCGATGTTCGACAGCCTGCGATGCTTGAGTGCGTCCTGACTCCAGCGCGCCCCGCCTGAGCGCAGGTCCAGACCCCAGACCACGCCGTCGGCATCGCCGACATACAGACCCTGGCGATCGGCGGCCATGCGGCTGTAAGACGACAGTTTGCGCCGCCACGCCACACGCCCGCTACTCTGTTCGAGTGCGGCCACCTCGCCCTGGTACGTCGCCACGAACACGCCGCCGCCGAGAATGATCGGATCGCCGTCGATATCGGCCAGGCGCTGCAACTCAGAGCGGCCACCCGGGACCGTCACGCTCGCATCCCAGACCAGACCGCCGTTATCCGTGCGCAGCGCCAGAAGCCTGCCGCCTGCCATACCGACATAGACAGTGCCTCCCGAGACCACCGGTGAACCACTGCCGCGCAAGGTCAATACCGGCACCTCACGTTCATAGCGCCAGCGCTCATTTCCGTTGGTCACTTCCAGGCCAAACAGCTTGCCGTCAACGGTATGCGCAATGACGACGCCATTGACCGCCACCGGGACGGACAACACCTCGCTGGACACCCTTGCGCGCCAGCGTTCCGCGCCGGATTCGATTGCCAGTGCGATGACTTCAGCATCGCTGGTGCCGATCAATACCAGGCCCTCGCCAACGCCAGGACCACCGGACGCCGGCACGTCGAGCTCGACACGCCACACGACGGCGCCGGTCTTGGCATCGAGCGCCTGAACCAGTCCCTCGGCGTCCACGACGTAGACGATGTCGCCGCGCACCTGCGGCTCGAGATTCAGACTCAACTCGTCGCTGCCGGCACCGATATCGCGCGACCAGAGCGTCTGCGGCTGCACCTTGTTCTCCAGGTCCAGCAGTTCGGACGGTTTGACCACGTTGGGCCCCGCGAACCATTCGGTCGGGTCGGCAAAGGTTCCGCAACCGCCAAGCAGCAGCGCCGCGAGCAACAATAAAAGGCGTCGCATCATGGCGTCCTCAGGAAGTCGGGACCTGGCCGCCGACGTCGACGAGCTTCATGCGCAGCACGCGTTCGTCCTCGACCCCTTTGAGCAGGGCGTCCTGGTATGCCTGACGCGCCGCGTCGGCATCTCCGCGAGTGTGCGCGAGATCGCCACGTAAGACCGCGAACTCGCCGGCAAAGGCGGGGTCAACGGGCTCGGCGAGCAACTTCTTCAATGCGTCGAGCTCATTCATGTCGAGCAACAGACGCCCGAGCCGCAGGCGGGCCAACTCCTTGAGGGAGACGTCGGGCGCCGACTCCGTCACCCACTGCAGGTGATTGCGCGCTGCCGCTTTCTCGCCGCGTCCGTAGGACAGCCTGGCCAGCTCCAGTGCCGCGAAGCTGGCATACGCAGTCCCGCTGTACTCACCGATCAGGCGTTTGCCATCGTTGATCGCCTGATCCTGCTGCCCGTTCCGAATCGCTTGCCGCATCGTGTCGAAGATCATCGACGCCGCTTCACCCTGATTCTGCTGGTATCCCTGCCAACCCTGCCAACCTCCAATGACCGCGAACCCAAGCACGATACCGCCGATCACCGATTTGCCGTTTTCCTTCCACCATCGCTTGATGGCTTCGACCTGTTCTTCGTCGGTCTGGTAGGTACTCATCTGACTTTTCTCCGCATTTTGGTTCGCGCCTGTTTCAGCCGGCGATCCGCTCTTTCAAAATCCCGATCACGCTTTCGCGTGCCACCACCACCTGCGAATCGTCCGAGCGCAAGGGCTTGAGCGCCACTGTGCCGGCCTCGATCTCGCTGTCGCCCAGGACCAGGGCGAAGCGCGCGCCACTGCGGTCTGCACGCTTGAACTGCGCCTTCAGACTGCCACCGCCGCAGTTGCACACGATCTCCAGTTGCGGCATAGCGTCGCGCAACTGCTCCGCCAGGACCAGTCCTTCGCGCGCTGCCGCATCGCCGACCAGCACCAGGTAGAGATCCGACGCCGTTGTCGCCGCACCCGGATTGACTTCTTCCAGCAAGGCGATCAACCGCTCCAGCCCCATCGCAAAACCGACTGCAGGTACCGGCCTGCCGCCAAGCTGTTCCACCAGGCCATCATAACGACCGCCGGCACACACCGTACCCTGGGCGCCAAGCCGATCGGTGACCCATTCGAACACCGTGCGCGCATAGTAATCGAGTCCGCGCACCAAACGCGGATTGATCACATAGGCAACACCGGCGAGATCCAGGGCGTTGCAGATGAAGGTCAGGTGCGAACGCGATTCATCACCAAGATGGCTGGTCAGCACCGGCGCCGCGTCGAGCATCTCGCGCATCGCCGGGTTCTTGCTGTCGAGGATACGCAACGGGTTACTGCGCAGGCGGCGCTGGCTGTCCTCGTCCAGTACCTCGGCATGGGCCTCAAAATAGGCCACCAGTTCATCGCGGTAGGCAGCGCGCTCCGATGGCGTGCCCAGGGTGTTGAGTTGCAACTGCAGCCCCGGAATACCCAGCGCCTGCCAGATGCGCGCCGTGATCAATATCAGTTCGGCATCAATGTCCGGCCCGGGCATCCCGAAGGTCTCTACGCCGATCTGCTGGAACTGGCGGTAGCGCCCTTTCTGTGGACGCTCATGGCGAAACATCGGCCCCTGGTACCACAGTCGCTGGGTCTGGTTATGCAGCAGGCCATGTTCCATCGCCGCACGCACGCAGCCCGCGGTACCTTCCGGACGCAGCGTCAGGCTGTCACCGTTGCGGTCGTCGAACGTGTACATCTCCTTTTCGACGATGTCCGTCACCTCGCCGATCGAGCGTTTGAACAGTTCGGTCATTTCGAGGACCGGCATACGGATCTCACGGTAACCGTACGACGCCAGCACAGCCGCAACGCGGCTTTCCAGAAACTGCCAAAGTGGACTCTGCTGCGGAAGCACGTCGTGCATGCCGCGAATCGCCTGGATGCTCTTTGCCATTGATACTGTCGTGTAAAAAAAACCAAAGCCCCGCGATGCGGGGCATATTGCTCAGCGCGTCAGCGACACCAATCAGGGGTCGAGGGTAAACCGCGCAACGTTACCTTTTGCATGTGCCGCCAGATCGAACGGCTTGCCATCGACGGTGATCGAAACCGCCTGCGCATTGCCAATGACCAATTTGTACGGCGGCTCCCCTGCAAGGACCTTGCGCTCGCCCTTGGGCATTTCGCCAAACAGCTTGAACTTGCGCTCGCTGTCACGCACGTCCACCCAACACGCGGCGTTGAACGTCAATACGACCCGCTTGGTTCCGTCAACCACCGGCGCACCTTCGCCCACACCAGATACCGGGATGAGTGCGTCCGGGTCCTCGTTCCTGGTCCCGACCCTGGCGACCGGCTCCACCGGCAGCGCCATCACCGACCCGGCACTGGCCGACGATACCGTCGTTCCGCTCACAGCCTGCTCGACCGAGGGCGGCGGCACTGGCAACAGGCTTGCACCACCGGAAAGCTGCGCCGATTGCTCACCATCATTCAAAGGGGTCGGTTCCGCTTCGATGGCCACCTCGGGCGATGGCGGTGGCAGACGCAGGCTGCCATCGGCCAGGGCCGGATCGACTTCAAGCATCACGCCATCGGCTGCAGTATCGACGGCACTGCTGCTCGTCGAAGTCGCGTCCTCCATGAGGCTGCCGGCACGGATCTGCTGCGGCACGATCTCGTCCAGATAACCACGCCACCACATCAGGAACAGCACCACCATGCCAACGATCAGCAACCAGGTCATGGCACCCGCCCAACCACGACTGGGGCCGCCATCGGCCGGGAGTTTCGGCGACTGCCTGACCACCGTCTGGCGGGCGCTGTCGTCTGGCCATTTCTCATCGAACTGGCGCAGGATGGATTCCACAGGCATGCCCACGATTCGTGCGTAGTTGCGCAGATAGCCGCGCACGAACACACGCGCCTGGATTTCGCTGTAGTCGTCTGCCTCCAGGGCGGCGACCACGGCGGTGGTCAGGTGCAACTCACTTGCGATCTTGGCGAGGTCGAAACCCATCGACAGACGCGCTGCACGCAGGCGCTCGCCCGGTCCCGGGGTGAAAAACTCTGCCACGTTATTGACTGACTGATCCGACATTACGGCGCTCATAGCTCACTCGATCGTTTGTAGGTACTTGGCTTCCTCGGAATCAGGGAATTTCGCCCTGAGCTTCAGACCGTAACTGGACATCTGGTCCTTGTCACCCAGTTGGTTCTCGGTCTGCACGCCAAGCCAGAGGCTTTCCGCCGTATGCGGCGCCACCTCAGCATAGCGCTGCAGGTAGGCCCGTGCCGACAGGTAATTCTGGTCGCGAAAACTTGCTTTGGCCATACCCAGCAGACTCGGCGCAAAACGCGGGTTGGCCTGCAGCGCGGCGCGGTAGTCCCTTTCGGCACTGACGGTGTCCCCGGCAATCTCTTCGCACGACCCGGCGTTGTGCAGGGCCACCCAGGGAGCGTTGAACAACGGGTTGCTGAGGGCGCGCCTGAAATTGGCGTCCGCGTCAGCATAGCGTTTCTGCTCGCACAGGAAGGCGCCATACGCCGTCAGAGCAACCGGGTTTTGCGTGTCCAGAGACACCGACTTGCGATAACTCTCTTCGGCTTCGGCGGATTGCCCCAGGCGCTGATTGATCACGGCAAGCATCAGGTAGGCGTTGCTCGAACGCGGATCGACGATGACCGCCTTCTTGGCGTTCATGTACGCCTCAGTCAGCTGATTCTCGATCAGGTAGGCCTTGGAAAGCTCGATATAGACGTCGGCCGGGCTGGAGCCGGCGGTTGGCGAGCCCAGGTCACCCGTGGCATCGCGCCCGCCATCACCACGCACTGTCTGTTGCGCACAGCCTGTGGCGAGCAGCCCAAGCAGCATCGGTATCAGGATGCGGAGCAGCCACGTGTTCACGGGCGGTGCTCCTGCACGATCGGGATCTTCTTCAGGTGCCGACGGCTGCGGTCCAGAACCTTGCCGACCAGCTGACCACAGGCTGCATCGATATCATCGCCACGCGTCTTGCGTGTGACAGTGATGATCCCGGCACGCATCAGGCGCCAGCGAAAGGCGTCGATGCGATCCGCCGGCGAGGTCTTGTAGTCGGTACCGGGAAACGGATTGAACGGGATCAGGTTGACCTTCGAAGGCACGCCCTGCAGCAGCCGTATCAGTGCCTTGGCGTGCGCGATCGAATCGTTCACACCGTCGAGCATCACGTATTCCCAGGTGATCTTGCGGCGCCTGTCATGTTTCACGTAATCCACGCAGGCGGGGATCAGTTCTTCCAGCGGGTACTTGCGGTTGATCGGCACCAGTTGATCGCGCAACGCATTGTCCGGCGCGTGCAGGGACACCGCCAGGCTGACATCGCTGACCTCGCGCAGGCGCCGCAGTGCGGGCACCACACCGGATGTGCTCAGCGTGACGCGCGCCTTTGAGATCATGTAGGCGAGATCCTCCTGCATGAGATCCATCGCCGGCACCACGTTGTCGAAGTTGGCCAGCGGCTCACCCATGCCCATCATCACCACATTGGTCGGCGGATGGCCGATCTCGCGTGCCGCCAGCCACACCTGACCGATGATCTCGGCGGCGCTGAGATTGCGGTTGAATCCCTGCTGCGCGGTGGAACAAAACGAGCAGTCGAGTGCGCAGCCGACCTGCGACGACACACAGATCGTACTGCGCCCCTCCTCGGGTATGTAGACGGTCTCGATGTGTTGACCATCTGCCAGTTCGAGAACCCACTTGATGGTGCCGTCACTCGCCGGCTGCGCCAGCACGATGCGCGGCGGCGTGATCTCGGCCTGTGCCTTGAGCGTATCGCGCAGCTTTTGTGGGATATCGGTCATGGCATCGAAATCGGCCACGCCGTGCTTGTGGATCCACTTCAGCACATTGCGGCCGTGGAACGCCTTCGCACCCATGTCGGCGAAGAAGGTCTCCATACCCTCTTTCGTCAGTCCGAGCAGGTTTGTCTTGGATGCGTCGGTCATGTCTCTGCGCTCAGCGGGTTCGCTCGCAGACACCTTCGGGGAAAAAGAACGCGATCTCGGCAGCCGCGGTATCCGGACCGTCCGAGCCGTGCACTGCGTTTTCGTCCACGGTCTTGGCATGATCGGCACGAATGGTGCCGGGTGCTGCGTCCTTCGGATTCGTCGCGCCCATCAGTTCGCGGTTCTTGGCGATTGCGTTCTCGCCCTCGAGGACCTGCACCATGACGGGACCGGAGGTCATGAAGTCGACCAGATCCTTGTAGAACGGACGCTCTTTGTGCACGGCGTAGAACGCACCGGCCTGCTCGCGTGAAAGGTGCATCATGCGCGCGGCCACAACCCGCAGCCCACCTTTCTCGAAGCGGTTATAGATGTCACCAATGACGTTTTTTGCCACAGCGTCGGGCTTGATGATTGAGATGGTACGTTCTACGGCCATGGAAAACTCCAAGTAAGGTCAAACTACAAAAGACAATTCCGGCACCCACTCGGTGCCGCGATCAAACAATCCGGGATGCACTGCGCCTGTCTCGGCCTTGCGCGTCGTGTCGCATTCGCGCAACAACTCGAAATCAGGTGAAGAGTAACAGATTTTCTCTTTTAAAACCGTAGCTTAGTTTACCTGCACAACACCAGTCATGCCAAGCTCGGTAATCACGACAACTGACGCCGGACATCCAGCACATCGGGGATCTGCGCCAGGCGGTCGATCACCCGACTCAACTGGTTCATATCGCCGACCTCGGCCGTGAAGCGCATCGTCGCCCGCTCGTGTCGACGGTCGGACTGGGTATTGACCGCGAGCACATCGATTTCGGCGTTCGCGAACACCGACGAGATATCGCGCAACAGGCCCTTGCGATCGGCCGCGATCACCTGGATATCGACCAGGAAGCGCGAATCCTGCTGCGCGTCCGCCCAGGCGACATCTACCAGGCGCGCGCGGTTCTGCGCGTCCATCTTGCGCACTACCATGCAGTCGTTGCGATGCACCGTGACACCGCGCCCCTTGGTTATGTACCCGACGATCCCGTCGTAGGGCACCGGCTTGCAGCACTTGGCCATCTGCGTCATCAGGTCACCAATGCCATCGACCACTACCTGGCCGGCGCCATCTGCACGCGACAGCGGGCGACGCTTCAGCTTTTCGGGGATATCGAGGTCGGCCTGCTGTGCTGGATCGCGTGGCGCCCGCTCCACTTGGGTATTGGCCAACTGGATCGCGGAAAGTTCACCACGGCCGATGGCCGCCAGCAGGTCGTCGTGCGATTTGAAATTGAACCGCGCCGCCAGTTTGTCGAGATCTGGCTTGGGAACGCTGAGGCGAGCGACCTCGCGTTCCAGGCTGGCCCTGCCGATTGCCAGGTGTTGATCGAAGTCCTGCTGTTTGAACCACTGCCGGACACGGTTGCGGGCCCGGCTGGTGGTCAGGTAGCCAGAGTGCGGATTCAGCCAGTCACGGCTCGGGCCACCCTCTTTGATCGTCAGTATTTCGACCTTCTGGCCACTCCTCAGTGGCTGCGCCAGTGGCGCAATGTGCCCGTCGACGCGGGCGCCGCGGCAGCGATGGCCGATCGACGTATGTATCGCGTAGGCGAAATCCAGGGGAGTTGCCCCGGTCGGCAACTCCACGACCTTGCCCTGTGGCGAAAGCACGTAGATCTGTCGCGCCTCGAACTCGGTGTCTTCATCGCTGCTGTCGAGCGGTTGCGATTCGTCGTCCTGCTGCTCCAGCCAGCGACGCATCCATTCGATGCGTCGTTCGAGTTCGACGTCCTGCTTGTTGCTTTCCTTGTATTTCCAGTGCGCGGCGACGCCGCGTTCCGCGTGTTCGTGCATCGCGTGGGTACGCACCTGGATCTCCAACGGACGGCCATCGTCACCAACCACTGCAGTGTGCAGCGAGCGGTAGCCGTTCGGTTTCGGGTGCGCGATGTAGTCATCGAATTCGCCGGGTACCGGTCGCCACAGGCTGTGCGCAATGCCGAGCACCTCGTAACACTGCGGCACCGTGTCGACCAGCGCACGCACCGCACGCACATCGAACACCTGTTCGAAGTCGACGCGCTTGCGCTTCATCTTCTTCCAGATGCTGAAGATATGCTTTGGCCGTCCCGACAACTCCACCGGGACCTCGGCCGCCGCACAGGCGGCGCCAAGGCGCTCGACGACATCGGCGATGAAGGCCTCTCGCTCGCGGCGTTTGCCGTCAAGCTGTTGCGCCAGGTTCGCATACTGCTCAGGCTCGAGATAGCGCAGGCACAGGTCTTCCAGCTCCCACTTCAACTGCCACACGCCCAGCCGGTTGGCCAGCGGCGCATGCACCAGCTGGGTCTCGCGTGCCACCCGCCGCTGCAGCTCTGGCGGCAGCGCCTTTAGCCGTCGCATCAACTGCAACCGCTTCGACAACACCACCAGGATCGCGCGTACGTCGTTGGCGATGCCCAACAGCATCCGCCGCAGGTTCTCCACCCCACGCTCGTCGACATTCCCTGCGCTGCTCGCCGACAGTTCGCGGATGCGCGAGACCTGCTCCACCATCGCGCCAACGGCGCTACCGAAGCGCTGCCTGATCTGCGCCGCATCGTAACCCGGATGCCCCGGCATCTCGGACAGCATCGCCGCCAGCAGTGGCTCTACATCAAGTTTCAGGCTATCCAGGGTGTCGACGGTGTGCAGCAGGGACAGGAAACGATCGAAGCCGTCTGGTGCGGGTTCGCCCTGGTGTGACGCCCGCGCCATCGCCGCCGCCTCGCGCAGCAGGGCGACGTCGCTTTCCGGCCGGCGTTTGCCGAGATGCTGCAGCCAGTCTTCGACCTGCTGCTCGCTGGCGGTACCGACCTTGGGCAGAGTAGTGACGAGCGAAACCATGCGACCTGACATTGACTCCTGTTGCGGCCTCGGGGGGCCGCTGTGCCTGCGCCCTCGAAGACGTGATCAGTCGAGCACGTGACTGACCAGGCCGTCGGCAAGCTTGGGCTCGAACCAGGTCGATTTCGGCGGCATTACCTCACCGGCGTCCGCCACATCCATAAGCGCCTGCATCGTAGTTGGATGCAAAGCGAACGCAACCGCCCAATCTCCGCCGTCGACGCGCTTTTCCAATCCCACCAGACCACGGATGCCGCCGACGAAATCGATCCGGTTGTCGCGACGCGGGTCGTCGATACCCAGTATCGGCGCGATCAGGTTGTCCTGCAGCAGGCTGACATCCAGACGCGCCACCGGGTCGTCGCCCGGGATCAGTTCGTCATGGATGCTCAGGCGGTACCACTGGCCCCCGAGATACATGCCAAACTCGCCCACCCGTGCGGGCTTGACCGGCTCATCACTAAGTTCCAGGTCGAACGCACTACCCACACTGGCCAGGAACGCGTCAGCGCTCAGCCCGTTGAGGTCGCGCACCACACGGTTGTAGTCGAGTATCTGCATCTGGTCGTGGGCGAAGATGACGCTGAGAAAATGGTTGTAACTCTCCTCCCCGGTATGCGCGGGATTGGCCTGACGCCGCGCGTTGCCAACGCGCGATCCTGCCGCGGAGCGGTGATGGCCGTCTGCCACGTAGATCGCCGGCATCGCATCGAAGGCCTGGGTCAATGCGTCGACCAGCCCCTGCTCGTCGATCTTCCAGATCTCGTGACGCACACCATCGCGCTCTGCCGTGACATCGACCTCCGGCGCAACTGACGTGACTCTGGCCAGGATGCCGTCGACCACGGCGTTGGCCGGATACACGAGGAAAACCGGGCCGGTCTGTGCGTTCAGGGTGTCGATCTGGCGCACCCGGTCGTCTTCCTTCACCGGCCGCGTGAATTCGTGCTTCTTGATTCTGCCCTGGTCATAGGCCTCGACCGAGGCCGTCGCCACCAGCCCGGTCTGCACATGCGCGCCCATGGTCAGCCGGTAGGCGTAGTAGCAGGGCGCGGCATCCCGCACCAGCACGCCCTCGGCCACCATGTGATCGAGGTTCTCTCTGCCCTTCGCGTACACCGCCGGATCATAGGGATCGACGTCGTCCGGAAGGTCGATCTCGGGACGCGAGATATGCAGAAAGCTCCAGGGGCGGCCATGTGCCAGCGCCTTGGCCTCGGCACGGTCGACGACATCGTAGGGCGGCGCGACGACGTCTTCGGAACGTCCGGCAACCGGCCGCAGGCCACGGAAGGGTTTGACCAGGGACATGTATCCTCCTGAACACTGATGACACTATCGTGGGCGCCGGGTTGGCGCGAGCGAGGGATTCTAACAGCAGCACCGGTCGGGCGCCGGCGCGATGACTCAAGCGCGCTCTTCGATCCACGCCGCCTGTATCGCCTCGAGGATCTTCTCGCCGCAATGCTCCCGTGCGTCGTCGAAGTCCGGCAGCGCCGTCACCCAGTTCATCAGATCGACGAAATTGACCGTCATCGGGTCGACACCGGGATGGGCCTCGTCCAACTCGATTGCGATATCGAGCACATCGGTCCACCTAAGACTCATCGGGTTTCTCCTGGCAGTGCTCAGTGATTTTCTTTGGCGTGATTGATCGTGTACTTGGGGATCTCGACCACGAGGTCGTGATCACCCACCAGCGCCTGGCAGCTCAGGCGCGACTCCGGCTCCAGCCCCCACGCCTTGTCCAGCAGATCATCCTCGACCTCGCTGGACTCGTTCAACGAATCGAAGCCCTCACGCACGATCACGTGACAGGTTGTACAGGCACATGACTTCTCGCACGCGTGCTCGATCTCGATGTCGTGCGCAAGCGCCGCATCACAGATCGTCTGTCCCGGCTCGGCATCGATGACGGCACCTTCGGGACAGATATCGTTGTGCGGCAAAAAAATGATCTGGGGCATCGGCTTCACTCGACCTCGCGGCCGTCCTCCTGCGCAAACTCGTCCACCCGGTGGCCGGCCATGGCCTTGCGGATACCGCTGTTCATGCGTCGTTCGACATAGAATTCGCAGTCCTTCTCCAACTGCTTGATCGCGGACTCGACCTCACGCGCATCCTGCGACGCCTCGGTCACGGCAAGCAGGCGATCGAGCGCCTGCTGCACGCCCGCCCGTTCATCCACCGACAGCAACTCGTCGCCATCGCGCGCCAGCGCCGCATTGAGCGCCTCGATCACGCGCTGTGCCTCGACCTTCTCCTCGACCAGACGACGCATATCCATATCGTCGCGCGCGTGATCGATGGAGGCGCGCAGCATGCCGGTGATCTCGTCGTCGGTCAGGCCATAAGACGGCTTGACCTCGACACTCGCCGACACCCCGGAGGTCTGCTCGCGTGCCTCGACCTGCAACAGGCCGTCGGCATCGACTGCAAAGGTCACTCGGATGCGCGCGGCACCGGCGACCATCGGGGGGATGCCGCGCAATTCGAACCGCGCCAGCGAGCGGCAGTCGGCGATCAGTTCACGCTCCCCCTGCACCACGTGGATCGCCATTGCCGTCTGACCATCCTTGAACGTGGTGAATTCCTGCGCCCGTGCCACCGGAATGGTGGTATTGCGCGGGATGATCTTTTCGGTCAGTCCACCCATCGTCTCGATGCCAAGCGACAGCGGGTTGACGTCGAGCAACAGCATCTCGTCATCCGGCTTGTTACCGGCGAGCACGTCGGCCTGTATCGCCGCGCCGATCGCGACGACACTGTCCGGATCGATGTCGACCAGGGGCTCGCGACCAAAGAACTCACCCACCTGCTCGCGCACGTGCAGGGTGCGGGTGGAGCCACCGACCATCACCACGTCTTCGATCTGATCCGGCGTGACCCCGGCATCGCGCAGCACCCGGCGGCAGGTATTGATCGTCTTGCGCACGAACGGGGCGATCAGCTGCGCCAGTTGCGGGCGCGACAACTCGCCGCGCCACGTGACATCACCGGGCAACGCGATCTCCACCGGGGTGGATGAATGCACCGCCAGCGCCTCCTTGGCGGCCCGCGCCTGGTCGAGGACGTGCCGCAGGGTGCCACGATCGGCGTCCCTGGCAACACCGGCCTGTTCGAGCAGCCAGCCGGCGACTGCAGCGTCAAAATCGTCGCCACCCAATGCCGTATCGCCCCCGGTGGCCATCACCTCGAACACACCGTTGTGCAGGCGCAACACCGAGATATCAAAAGTGCCACCACCGAGGTCATAGATCGCGTGCACGCCGTCGGCACCACGGTCCAGCCCATAAGCCACCGCCGCCGCGGTCGGTTCGTTGAGCAGACGATAGACGTGCAGCCCGGCCAGGCGCGCCGCATCCTTGGTGGCCTGTCGTTGCGCGTCGTCGAAATAGGCCGGCACGGTAATCACCACGCCGTTCAGATCACCGCCGAGGGTCTCCTGCGCCCGCTGCGCGAGCACCTTGAGTATCTCCGCCGAGACCTCGATCGGCGTGACGTCGCCGGCGACGGTGCGGATACGCGGCACCGCGCTGTCACCGCTGACGAATTCATAAGGAAGCTCGGTACCAAGCGACTTCACATCGCCGATCGCACGACCAATCAGCCGCTTTGCCGAAGCAATGGTGTTGAGCGGATCGCCTGCGGCGGCCAGTCTCGCGGCCTCACCCACCTGCACACCGTCAGGGGTGTACCGCACCACGGAGGGCAGGATGTGGTGACCCTGGGCATCGGCGAGGGTCTGGGCACGGCCGCTTCTGACAGTGGCCACCAGTGAGTTGGTGGTGCCCAGGTCTATACCTGCCGCCAGCCGATGCTGGTGGGGCGCCGCGGACTGTCCGGGTTCGGCAAGCTGCAAAAGCGCCATCAGCAGGCCTCGTCCAGCTCAGCCTCGACCGCCTCGGCCTCGGCGTGCAGCTTGTTGAGGAACTGCATCTTCTGTACCAACTGCGCTGCAGTCACGAGCCCCTGCGGCGTGCCATCTTCAAACAACACCGCCAGCTGGGCGATCTGCGCCTGGATCATGCCGCCGATCTCACGCAGCAGGACATCGAGGCTGCCCTGCGGATCGGCAGACGAGCGCACCTCGGCAAGTGCCTCGCGCAGTTCCATCTGTTCCATCAGGAATGCGGGATCGTTCAGCGTATTGTTCTGCCCGTCGACCTCCAGGCCTTTCAGGCGCAACAGATACTGGGCGCGCTTGAGCGGGTCTTTGAGGGTTTCGTAAGCCTCATTCACCAGGGTCGCACCCTGCAGCGAAAGGCGCTGGCTGTGTTCGCCTGCGGACGCATAACGGTCTGGGTGCACTACCTTCTGCAGATCCCGGTAACGGGTGGCCAGCGCGGCAGAATCGAGCGTGAACCCTGCCGGCATGCCGAACAGCTCAAAGTAGTTCTTGGAGAAATCGAACATCGGGTAATCCAATCAATGACGCCCGCATGAGGCGGGCGTCGGTGCCTCAAAGGTCGATCAGCAATCAGACCTTGAAGC
>Ga0116162_10001517_pt1 | contig 15129 bp, 10 predicted proteins | sample AD_UKC105_MetaG_FD_89875 | JGI IMG/M metagenome (GOLD analysis project Ga0116162, IMG submission 89875) | Active sludge microbial communities of municipal wastewater-treating anaerobic digesters from Hong Kong - AD_UKC105_MetaG | ecosystem: Engineered > Bioreactor > Anaerobic > Digestate... | reverse complement strand
CTTCGGGTCCTGGCCGACAGGTTGCACCCAGCCGAGCTTGCCGTCTGCATGAACAGCACTGACAAGCGCCTGCCAGGCTTTATTCACTACTGGCAGATAAATCTCTTTATCAAGCAGACCGGCATTCACTCCGTAAGCCAATGCATAGCAGAAGAATGCTGAGGAACTGGTCTCTGGGTTAGGAAAACTATGATGGTCGAGCATGCTGGCATGCCAGAACCCCTCATTATCCTGACACGAAGCCACCTTTTCTGCCATTTCAGCAAAGAGTGTCTCATAGAATGGCCGGTAAACACTGGTGGAAGGCAGTTCCTTCAGAAGGGAAACAAGCCCGCCCATCACCCAACCGTTTCCGCGACCCCAGAATACCTTCCGGCCATTTGCTTCCAGTACTTTTTCAGGGAAATACCGATGATCGCGATAAAACAGGCGTTCATCTTTATCATACAGGAAATCATAAGTGGCTTTATACTCCCTGTCCATGAATTCCAGATATTTATTATCACCGGTAATGTCTGACAATTTAGCATAGACCGGGGGCGCCATGAAGAGGGCGTCGCACCACGACCATCTTTCAGTGGTTTGAGGGTCGCCATAATCAAGAAGTAGATTGCCCTGAGAAGGATGCGATATCACATAATCAAGCCTGGCCTGTGTTGGTGCAAGAATAAGATAACTGTCCTTATCGGCTTTCTTCTGCCTGTACATCTCGAGATACATCTGGCAGACAGCAATATAATCAGCATGATACATATTGCTGTGAGGCTGCCATGAATGACTTTTTCCGGTACTGTAAAGCCAGTCCATATATTTCCTGTCCGAGCTGATCCTGGCAAATTCCATCATTCCGGCGTAGAGAGCACCGTTGGTCCAGTCAAGCTGATGATGCGGTACTGCTCTGAAATTATCAATCTGCCAGTCGGCTACGGCACTCATCACTTTCATTATATCCCCTGAATTCAGATCCGCCGGGAATCCCGAGGCAGCTTTATTGCCTTTAATGGCTGTGCTGAAATTTGTATAGTGTTCATAATGATTTACATGCATCCACAGAACCCGCGGTGAAAGGGATGGCGGAGAATTACGAACCACGAAGGGTCGCACATTATCCTTCAGTGATTTTGACGTAACAGCACGTCCGGAAAAACTTTTTCCTCCGTCACCGGTAATCCATTCCTCAATTTCATAACGGTCATTCACAGGTCTTGACAGGTAGACCCGGCAGGGATCATTATGGTCAAGCACGATGCCCCCGGAGTAATGAGGCTCAGGATCCCTTTCCTGCTTCTGCCTGCTGAACCTGGGGAAGGCGCTTCCCGCCTGGCAGATTCTGGTATTTTTCCATTCTGTTCCTGTCCAGGCACCCCAGTTGTAGAAATGCTGAGTTTCTTCGGGTAGGGTAGAATAGGCAATTACAGGTTTTCCGTCGCTGGTCAGGGCAATATCCCAGATCCATGCCCTCTGGTTTGCGGCTTCACCGTCATAAGCCATCGGTACTTTCTCCTGTTCAATCGGCAGGTTCTTCATGTCACCCATTTTTTTGCCGGTAGCGTCAAAGAAGTTACCCCTCTCATATTTCAAATAATATATGGAGTTGTAGTTTTCCTCTCTTGGGTGTCCGTCAGTAAATGCAAAATGGATAATCGATTTACCATCAGAGACGATCTTGGTATAGGGCCGGTTATATATGTTGTTGATTTTTTTTGAAACAATAGTCTTTGGTTCAGACCATGTTTTACCATAATCATCAGAGGTGATGAAGGATGGTTTCCAGTCATATCCTCCCCTGAAGAAGAGGTAGATCCGGTTATTTTCATTTTTCAGCAAAACAGGGTTGGTATAACAGAGCATTTCCCCCAGATCAATTGAATCAACACTGGAAAACCCGGCTATCTCCTCAGGACTCTCTGAGGTAGTATAATACACTTTTCCTCCGTGCCTGGTGAAAAACACCATCAACCGTCCGTCAGGCAGCATAAGTAACGAGGGATTAACATGGTCATCTGCCTGCAGTCTGCTGTAAATTAATCTCTTTCCTCCGGCCCCTGTCTGGTGGTCATTACAGGCAACCATAATATCTCCCCCTGAAGTGACAAATCCGGTATATGTGCGTTCATGAATCCCCATATAGTAGACTGCCCTTGGGTCAGAGAACCAGCACCATGCTCCGTCTTCTGCAACTGTTAAAAAATCTTCTGCCCTTTGAGCTGCTGCAGAGAGGATGATGAAAAGGCATGGGCTTATAAGCAGTAATCTCTTGTACATCTGGCGCATGGAACAGGTATTCTGGTTCTTGAAAAATCAGTCTTTAGGAGTCAGATCCTGCAGTAGATTTTTGAGGTTAACAATGCTCTCGGAAGCAGTTTTCCAAACAATATCAAGATCCACATCGATATAGTCATGAATGAGTATATCTCTCATCCCTGCCATATCAGACCATGGAATCTGAGGATTAATGATTCGTAGACCTTTTGATATCCGTTTAGTTGCTTCTCCCATAATTTCCAACTGCCTTACAACAGCATCCTGAGTCATAAAATCATTGGAGAAGGATTGATGATCTTTTCCGCTTATGTACTGTTCAATTCTATTTATGCTCTGGAGAATATGCTCAATATAGATTCTGTCATCTTTCATTCAAAGATGATTTTAAGATCATCATAGATATATTTCCTTAATCTTTCATTCTTTACAGAGGCCTCAGTTACCAGGTCAACATCCCTGCCCAATATATGGGAAAGCTCCCGGTGAATTCTTGACAGGTCCAGCAGGGACAACGTCTCCTTAAACTTCACGAGTATATCAATATCACTTTCGGGAGTCTCCTCATGCCTGGCAAATGAACCAAAAATTCCAATCCTCTCAGGATTATATGGCCTTAGGTAATTAATAATATTGATATTTATTTCATTGCGCAACATGATGATACAAATATAAGTTTTTTTGGAGATCCTGGAATCCGGGAATAGATGCATTGACCGGTGGCTTTGGCCAATGCACTGGGCAACTGATGCCTGCAGGACGAAAACATACAGGTTATCGGAGAATCTCTGTCAACATAACAGTCATATTTGTGGTTTATAGTGGAAGAAATGAAATTCTGTTCAAGCTTTATTATACTATCCGGTAATATCAGGATTTCTGAGTGGAGTCGGACTCATAATTGTTTTACTGCAGATATTCCCGTTTGGCAGGGCAAAAGAACTGCGTTAATGAAAACAAAGGTTAAAGTTCGGTAGAATACATGCATAGTGAGATGGAAGCGAAAAAAGACGAATTAAAAAGGGAGTCGGGTGACCCGGGCAGTATTATTAAAACAGTTATCAGTGCCTGGGAGAGGGTTAATCTAACTCCTGATCAGATTTTGCTGGATTTTTTGGCTGGTAATGTACGGTTCAGGAACAATAACCTGACTCATCGCGACCATTCGGAGCAGATACGTAAATCTGCATTTGGCCAGTATCCCAAGGCGGTGGTGGTCAGCTGTCTTGATAGCAGGGTCCCTGTAGAAGATATTTTTGATCAGGGAATAGGAGACAATTTTGTTGGTCGTATTGCAGGTAATTTTGTAAATGATGATTTATTGGGTGGCCTGGAGCTGGACTGCAAAATTGCAGGAGCAAAATTGATCATAATAATGGGACACAAGCAATGCGGAGCAATCACTGGCGCTATAGACAATGTTAAATTGAGAAATCTGACTGCAATTCTTTCAAAAATAAAGCCTGCTATAAAACTGAGTCAGGACTATAACGGTGAGAATAGATCAGATAATGAAGAGTTTGTTAAACTTATATCTGTCAATAACGTACGGTATGCAATTTCAACAATAAGGACAAAAAGCCCCATCCTGAAAGAGATGGAGGAAAGCGGTGAGATCAAAATAGTGGGTCTGTTCTACACTCTGACGAAAGGCGAACTGCTGTTGATGACTGATTGAAATCCGGTTTGCAGACCTGTCAAACAGGTTATTTATTATATTACTGCCTCTTCTCTCATGTATTAGGTTACCTTTGGCCTCGAATTAAACCGAAGGGGAGAAGAGATGAATGAATTAAGAATTGGAAATCTGACAGTTGCTGTTCCGATCATACAGGGTGGCATGGGTGTTGGAATTTCATTGTCGGGACTTGCCGCAGCAGTGGCAAACGAAGGCGGAGTGGGTGTTATTTCAAGTGCCGGACTGGGACTTCTTTATAAGAACTACTCAGGAAACCTGTTTGAGGCCAGTATTCACGGTCTTAAGGATGAGATACGCAAAGCGAGGGAAAAGACAAAGGGAGTCATAGGCGTTAATGTCATGGTTGCCATGACAAACTTTGTGGATATGATCAAGACCTCGATAGCTGAAAAGGTCGATATTATTATTGCAGGCGCCGGGCTACCGCTTGACCTGCCATCGTTCCTGAAAAAGGAGAGCGTTACCAGGCTTGTACCCATCGTATCATCTGCAAGGGCAGCCCGGATTATCTGTGAGAAGTGGAAGGCTAACTATGATTATCTGCCAGATGCAGTAATTGTCGAAGGCCCGAAGGCCGGAGGTCATCTGGGCTTCAGGGAGGATCAGATAGGAGATGCAAGCTATGCGCTCGAAAAGCTGGTGCCTGATATTGTTGGTGAGCTGAAGACTTTTGAGGAAAAATACAACACAAGCATTCCTCTGATTGCTGCAGGAGGCATTTATACCGGAGAGGATATCAATAACATAATGAAGCTTGGAGCTTCCGGCGTGCAAATGGGAACCAGGTTCGTCACAACCAATGAGTGTGATGCCTCATCAGGATTCAAGCAGGCATACATTGATGCCGCCGAGAAGGATATCGAGATTATCAAAAGCCCTGTAGGCATGCCGGGAAGGGCCATTCTGTCGGGTTTCATCCAGAAAGTGAAAGACGGCAAGAAGCAGCCGCAGTCCTGTCCTTTCAAATGCATAAAAACCTGTGACATCAGTAAAAGTCCATATTGTATCATAATTGCGCTTGTCAATGCGCTCAAGGGCAATTTTGAGAATGGATTTGCCTTTGCAGGGAGCAACGCATTCAGGGCAACAAAGATATCTTCCGTTAAGGAGGTTTTTCAGTCATTATTAAATGAATACAGGGAGAGCCGGCTGACAGTTTAAGATGGTTGTACGATCAGTAAGAGATTACTGATTATTGAATCGCCTTTTAATAAGCCCCTCCTGCATCATCAGGTCAGCCAGGACAATTGCCGGATCAAATATGCAAATTTCAGGAATTGAAATGCAAAAGGGCAAAATTTTCAATCCATTTCTGCGTTAAATTAATAGCCATGCTTTTGTAGATAAAAATCCAAAACCGGGGGAACATGAACAACCAAAGGATCAAAAATGCGCTGCTGCTTTCTGTGTTTGTATTTTCAGTCACTCTTGCCTCAGGCCAGACGAAAATGCCGGAAGAACTTAACACCGCCACAATCAGTGGACAGATTGAGTATGTAGAGGATCATACAAGGATATATGACAATTTCAGGGCCATCAGAGAGGATATCTACCAGAAGCTCAATAAGAATATAGTTGACTCACTGACCGCAGAGAAAGGGAGGGTGGCTGAGCTGAAGCGCAGTACCGCGGCCTTGAACGGCAGGACCGACTCGCTGAATCTATTGCTTGCATCAACCAGGAAGCAGCTTGATGAGGTCACTGCCACCAAAAACAGGATAAGGGTACTTGGTCTCGAGATAAACAAGACAGCCTATAATACAATTATGTGGACCCTGCTTGGAGTAGTGCTCGGTTTAATGGTTATCGGCTTTCTTATCTTCAGGCGAAACCTGGTTGTTCTGCTCAGGACTGAGAAGGATCTCAAGGAGCTCAGGGAAGAGTTCGAAGCCTACAGACAATCTTCCAGGCTTGCACGCGAAAAAGTGGAAATGGACCTCTTCCGGGCTAACCAGAAACTTAAAGGCCTGGTCTGAGACAACCCTCTTTGGCCTTACTGTCAATCTCTGGGTAGCATTCTGGCAAGGGATGACTATGGTGACATATGCCAATCCGCTTGATTTCCAGAAGATAAGCAACATCGCCCGCGAAGAGAAACCAACAATTATGGTTGGCACCCCGAGCTTCTTCTGGGGTTATCTCAACAAGTCGGAGCCGGGCGATTTCAAATCGCTCCGTCTGATGGTAGCAGGGGCCGATAAGTGTCCGGATGCATTGCGTGACGGATACATGAAGAAACACGGTGTTACCCTTCTCGAGGGATACGGTGCCACCGAGACATCACCTGTGATCTCTGTCAACTCTCAGGAGTTCAACAGGCCAGGAAGCACTGGAAAGGTCATCCCCGGCATACAGGTCCGGATTGAAAACCTTGATTCCGGAGAAGACTGCAAGGTCAGGGAGGTAGGCAAGATCCTTGTGAAAGGTCCGTCAGTTATGAGAGGCTACTATGATGATCCTGCACAGACGGCTGAGGTTCTGAAGGACGGCTGGTACAATACCGGGGACATGGGCTACATGGATGAGGACGGCTATCTCTGGCACGCCGGCCGCTTCAAGAGATTCACAAAGGTCGGTGGCGAGATGGTTTCCCTGGTCAAGGTGGAGAATGTGATGGAAAAATACCTGCACCACGGGGTGTCATGTTGCGTGGTTGAGGTTCCTGACGACAAGAAGGGTTCATACATCGTGGCTGCAGTATCTGCCGAGGTAAACAAAACCTAGATACTGAGGAGGATGATGGCTGACCTGCCGAGAATTGCCCTGCCGAGGCAGTTTGTCGTCATTGAGAATCTGCCAATGATGGGCACCGGCAAGATCGATTTCCGGACGGTTACAAAGATGGTCCGTGAGATTATGAATGAGACCGGTTTTGCCGGGTAATAGAAACAGGAACCACAACAGCTGGCCGGAGGTGCCGGGCTCAGCGCGACCGTAAACGGTCACGCCTGTTAAGCCATTTTATAAACAGGAAACTTCCGACTCCAAGCAAAACCATGCCTGTCCCTTCTTTATTGCAGAAATGTTACGCTCAATAACAGGCATTATGTCACCTATCGGGAAACGGGTGTGGTCGGCATAACAGCTGACTGTAACCAGGAAATTGCTGCCGATGAAGAAATCCACCTCATCGGAAACCAACTCTTCCGGGTCATACCTCAGTGCATTGAAGACGATAAAGGTATAATACGGGAACTCATCCATCTTCGGGACCTGTATCTCGTCGGTGCAGTCCTCCAGTGAAAGGGGGTGCAGTCCCAGCGGTGCTGAAAGCTTTACCAGTTCCTCACGTGAGGCTTTGGTATAATTGAACCATTCATAGCCGTCATCTTTCACTGCGCTTGCTGCTCCTTCCAGTGTAGTGATCTTTTCAAGATCGCCTCCGGTTGATATGTGGTAATACTCAGATCTGGACATATTTATGTTTACTATTAAACCGGGGATTTAACATTCATTCATTGAATTCACTTCTCAGTATAAGAATTATCATCTGCTTTAATAATGGCAGATCCTTGTGGGCAGTATCCCAGATAACCCTGTCCTCTATAGCATGATATTCATGAAGTATGAAATTCCTGAAGGCTCTGACTTTATACCAGGGGAAGTCATATTTATCAAGGATTTCCTGATCAACCCGGATGATTGCCTCTCCAATAACGGCAAATTGAAAAGGGTGGCGTCAATTGTCTTCCGGTCTTCAAGAAATGATGATTTGTCATACCCTGCAAGAAAAGATTCAATTGATGAAATTGAATCAAGTATATGCAAAAGTCTTTCTATGCCGGTAATCCTGTTATTTTTCATGGATCAGGATGAGTTCCGGTGTTATACGCTTAAGAATTTCCGGTTTTATGGCACTCTTCATGACAACATCAACCTTCAGATGGGTCAGCTTCTCCAGCTGAGATTTGATCTCTGCCAGGTCAAACAGAGAGAGCGATTTCTTCTCAGGGACCTGAACAAGTAAATCAACATCACTTTCGGGCTCCTGTTCATCCCGGGCGAAAGAACCGAACAGCCATGCTCTTTTGATCTTGTCATGATTCCTGAGGTATTCCTTCAGTTTTTTAATCAGATGTTCCTTTGTAACCGGTACGGCCGATTTGTACCAGATTTTCTTTTCGGCAAGGCTAATGGCTTCGATCGCCAGGTCCTCTTCACCCATCTCAGATACTATCCTGTCAGAGAGCCAGTGTATCAGAAGTGTCCCGGGAACCGCACCAAAGTACTCTTCAAGTTTCAGGACATTTTCCCTCGTGGCAGTGCGTTTGCCGTTTTCAATCTTGCTTAGAATGGCCTGATCTATATCCAGAAAGCCAGCAACTTTTCTTAAGGGATCACCTTTTTGCATCCTCAGTTCCCGTATTTTTCCGGCGAATGTCTCCATCCTTGACAAAATCATTTTGACAAATATAGTCAAAGAATATTTTTCAAACAAATCAAATATTATTAATACTCTCTTCGGTTCAATTAATTATAACCCTTTTCAGTTCATTATTCGAGCAAATCACCGGGAAGTACATCAGTGAGACTTTGGCCGGGTTCATTACAAACCGGCCGGTGAAGCGGGGCATGAGGGTGATTTCAAATGTACGTATGCCCGGTGTTGCATGGCGGATGAAAATTGCCACATGGTCACGGTAAAACTCACGGTGAACCTCTCCGGGCCGGTAGTCCTTCTTTTCGTTATATGCAAATCCTGACGGTACGGGTATCTCTATTACCACGTATTCAGCTGATTTAAAGAACTCAACCCGGGCAGTAAGTGTCACCGGAATTCCCGACCTGACACTGATTTCCTGTCCTGTCACAGAATCCTTTGTTCCGCCGCTGCCCTGACTGACGGAGTCGTCGGGCCGCATCCCGCCGCCGGGTCTGGTGACGTCATCAGGCCTCATCCCCCCGGAGACTGACCAGTGGGTTGTCACCCTGAAATCGGTGGTGTCCTCCTCCGGTTCTTCAAGAAAGAGCTTGCTTCCAATGCTCAGGAAAAGTGGCATATCGCTTTCGTTAAGGACAGTCACCGGCTGATTTTCTTCCTTAAAGGTTATTGTATGCGGGAAGGAATCAACAACCGTATCGGTAGCACCGGTGATAGTCATCCTGGCCCTGTCCTCGTTCTTACGTTCCGGTTCAGGGTAAAATGCCAGGGCATTGAGCACCGAGGCTGTCTGGAAGGTATTCAGCGGACTCTTCATGGAGAGGTACTCATAAAAATATCTCCGGATCAGTTCGGGTCTGGCGATTTTCTGAAGTGTGTCACGGCAGAGGAGATCATAGGCGAGGAGAGTTGTCTGCATATCGGTCTGCATTAAATTCCACCACTCTGAACCGGTGGTGAAGTACACCCCTCCAAGAACGGTCTCCCGCCTGGCTTTTTCGAGGAATGACAGATCTGCCGGAATACTGTGTCTGAGCTTCAGGCCGGCAATACTGATACTGTCGGTCAGGGAGAGACAGCAAGTGCCTGAAATTATGTTCAGGTAACGGTTATAGTCAGCATTTGCCCCGATATCAGAGAGAATCTCAAGAAGTGACAGCGCAGTTGCCGGTCCGGGATTCTTTTCCAGGGCAAGCACGGCGAAGTCAGTGATGCCGGATATCCCGATGTTGACCGTGTAGCCAAGCTTGCCTGCCCTTAACAGGGTTTTAATTATATGCTGCGATATCCAGTCTTCGGTTTCCGAACGGCCCCACCAGCCCCACAATCCGTCTTTATTGCGGTTATCGAGGAGCTTGCCGATCAGGTTTCTGATCTCTCTTTCATCGCTTCGTTTTACCTTCCCGAGGTGCCTGTCGGTTTCAACTGCCGAGAGATAACCCGCAAGCCTTGAGGCCATCTGTTCATTGCAGCCATAGACATACCTGATGAGCCTGTGACTTGCGGTAAGCCTTATATCTTTCAGTCCGGCCACGGCAGTCAGGCTCACCTCACCCGGCCAGCGGCTGAGATCAACTGTCAGTGATGAATCTTTCTCTATAAATGCTACCATCCCCGAATCGATCTCAATTCCAGCTCTCAGGACGGGTATCGGACGGAACTCACCGTCCCTGAGGCCTGTCCCGGTGGTGAATGAGTATTCAAGCCGCAGGCTGTCTGACCCGTCAGCGATCACCGGCAGCGTGTCCACTATCGCCTCTGCCAGATCACGCTGCCTGTTAACGATTGTGTCGGCATTGCTGATGAATCTTGCCGTCAGTGACATTGGTGCGCCGGTGTGGTTCATTATCCGGCCGATGAGATTCAGGGAGTCGCCTTCGACCACATAATGGGGAGCCGACAACAGACCTGTTACAGGCATGAATGCCTTTATGTTCCCTTTCGCAGTACCTGCCTGGCGGTTCCCGTTGATTGCAACGGCAAATGTCTCCCATGAGGTTATGTCGTCAGGGAACTTAACGTTAAACGTAACTTTGCCCGAATCATCAGTGCGCAGGTCCGGTTTCCAGTAGCCGTAGTCGCGGAAGTTCCTGCGAAGTGTACCTGCAGCCATTGCCTCTTCCAGGAACTGTTCATCCACAAGCGGGTCACTTTCCGCAGCTGCCGTGATGACTCCTCCGGGCTTCATTGTAAGCATGATGACTCCGCCGGCAGCCCTCGATCCGTACAGTGCTGTCATTGACGGATCCTTAATTACCGTGATGTTCTTAAGCAGGTCAGGGTCGATGAGGCTCATATCACCGCTCCACGGCACTCCGTCAATAATAATAAGGGGTGGTTGTGCGTCAGCCGCTGAAGCACCTCTTATCATGAAAACCTGGTCATCCGACAACTGCACGCCTGCCACCCTGCCGGCGAGAGAATTGACTGTCATGACAGAGGCCGAGAGGCTTTCCTTGCGCGAGACGCCGTAACCCACGACAACAACTTCATCCAGGGCCAGTAGTTCCTCCTCGAGGGTCACATCCAGCTGATTTTCATAGGATACTTCGGTTTCATATGATTTCATCCCGATGAACATGAATGACAGCTTGTGGTTTCCGAAAGGTAGTTTAATTGAATACCTGCCATCGATATCGGTTACTGTGCCAAATCCGTTTTCCTGGCAATATACTGTCACTCCGGGCAGCCTTTCGTTATCAGAGAGACTTGTAACAACTCCGGAGACAGTGAATCCCGGTCCGTCATAGGCGTTGGCATCCTGCCTTATGAACTCCTGCATGAGCTGCCGTTCCAGGGAGGATGGTGTACCCGGACGAATATCAGGGGAATTGATCATCTCAATGATCTTCCTGTACAGTTCAGGATCGTCTGACGTTTCCGCCCAGGCCAGGTCAATGAAGGTTGCACTGTTGCCCCTGACTTCGACGGAGTCAATGATCAGATGGTTCCCGCCCGGCAGGAAGGAGATAAACCTGTAAGTTCCGGGCCGGATATTGGTTAAAACCTGATCGTCTCCCTGCCTGTCATAGACTGCCCTTCCGGCAGCGGAGACAAGGAAGTTTACAACGGATCTGGCAACCTTTTCAGGCCGGCTGTCCAGTATCTGAACAGTTCCGTTTCCGGGCACAGTTCTCTCACTGCGTGAATACCTGTAACGGGGGGCTGTCCTCTTTTCCGTGATCTCGCGGCTGACCCTCTCAATATATGCCGGTGTAAGTACGCTGCTGCGCCAATCCTGCATTTTATTGTACTTTTCCAGATACCGGGGGATTCTTATTTCAGGGTCGAAGGACCTCATTCTCAACAACCCTTTCTCAAAATCATATTCATACAGGGGTTCGAACCTGAAATCGGTGGTGAATTTCCCGGGGAGTACGAACCTGACACTGGTTGGCATCACAGGTCCGACGATGCGAGAGCCGCGTGAAGAAAATTGCTTGTCGGGATTTGCCAGTTGCTGGCTGACGTCACTCATGAGGAGAATGTTGCTGTCCTGTCGCAGATAAGCCACACTGTTATCAAATAATGTTCTGTATGGCATGACGTAATTGGCTATCCTCCGGTGCTCTGATACCTGCATTTTGAAAGATGCATCCTTTTTGAAATAGGCTTCGGGCTTTTCGGTATCCCTGATTGAAAGGACCAGCTTCCTGCCTCTTTCAAACAGAATGCTGTCAGCTTCATAGACTGCTTCGGGGGTCCTGATGCTTATGAAATGGTACCCGGTGTCAACCCTGAATGAGTAAGGCTGGTTAGCCGATGCAATATCAATGTAAACCGGCCTGTGATCGACAAAAACCTGGTTGATCCGTACCGGCATGCCGTCGCGGAAGATGAAGGGGGCGAACTGGGTGATGCTGTCACCCATGTCACATTTAAAAATGGCTATCTCTTCCGGGTGGTAACGGAATCTGAAATATTCCACTGTGTCAAGACCGGCTTTGGCATTCCACCAGTCATATTCAAGGGGATGGGTCAGATAAGGCGGTGCGGGTACAGATGTACGGAATGAGTTGATATGTTCCTTGCTTTTGCCGGGTTTCGCAAGATTTGGTAATGCCGGCAGGTTGTACCCGAACTTGCGGGTCAGGGAAAAAGCAGTTACATCAGTATTCCTGGCCGGTCTGCCGTCAGCATCTGTGACAGTGAGGGTTATTGAGGTTTCCTTTCCGGGAATGATCTTGTCCGGCTGCTCCGCCGAAATATTCAACCTGCATTGGTCCCTTGAGATCTCATAGATGCTGTTGTTCATTTCTCCTCCCCACAGATAGCTCAGAGAGAGGTACCATTTGCGGTCAGTTGTGACTCTCTCCCTGAATTCAAGGGTTTCGGCGGTTCCGCGGGCCACCTCGCGATTTAAATCATAGATGAAGTAGCTGAATGAGAGGCCGGTATTGCTGGTGACACTGATAAAGACGGAGTCGGCTGTCCTGACCGTCCGGGGTGTGACACCGTGCGGCAGCTCTTTGGCTGCCACTGTCCGCCGTGCATTCCCGCTGACGATTGAGTATCCGGTGACGAAGGGGTCGATCTTCATCTGCCACGGGAGGGTTATTTTCAGGGCTGGCTTTTTGTTCCCGAAGGCATCGGAAGTTATCAATTCAGCCTCCCTTTCGGTTTCTGTGCCGTTGACTTTCAGGTAAAACCTTACTGAATCTGCCCGGGTGCTGTAGCAAATCTCCTCTTTCCTGTCGATGAAGGTCATGGATCTGGTCTCGGTGACTGACTCATTGTCCGAGGTGTTGGCGACAGCAACTATTTTACAGGTCATGTTTGCCTCCGGGAAGAGGCTGTCAGGAATCATCACCACCGTCTCGCCTGACGTTCGGAGGTTCTCACGGATAACTGCAATTGTATCCTTTACCGGAAGAAATGGTCCCGAAATCTCATTGACCCTGTCGCGAAGGATATGCAGGGTAACCCTGGCATCAGGCAAAATCATGTCATTTTCATTCAGGGCTTTAAGCCCTATAATAAACGGCCGGCCCCTGTACTGAACGCTGTCAGGCGTCCTGACAACGAGTTTCAGACTCCGAAGATCATAATACTCATAGACAAATGATCCGGATACCAGTGCACGGCTCCTGTTTGCAGGAGTCATCGTAATACTGTAATCCTTGTCAAGGCGGAGGCCGAGCGTGTCTGAAAGAACGAAGGAGTGGGTGTATCCGCCGGGAGTATAGGGTTTGAGGGTGGCAAGCTTAACCTGCCTGTATGGATCGGTGAGGTAGATCTTCAGGTCAGTTTCGCCCTGAAAGGGCTTTTTGTTCTTCCCGGTCAGCACCCAGGCTTTCAGCATCACCGTGTCCCCGGGCATGTATTTCGGCTTGTTGAAGAGCATGAATCCGGAGTAAGGCCCGGGTTCAATCATCCTTTTAATACTCCACCAGACACCTCGTGCCGTGCCGAACCCGTAACCCCTTATCGCGGAGCGGACTGCATCGTAGGGGAGCATGACAACGGTTTTGACAGGCACCCAGACGTACCTTACGGGAGTGGCATATGCAAGTTTCCTGGAGTTGCGGCGCAGCGCGGAATTGTCAAGGGTCCTGTCGAGGCTGAAGAGACTGGATATGCCATCATATGTTACAGTAAGAATACCCCTGCTGTTGCTCTTTGGAAGCCTGTATGCAAGCGAAGCCTGATCCCAGCGGATTGCCCTGGCACCCATCTTCAATGTAGCATCATCGACGAGGTGACCCGAGGTATCACGGACCTGGATGATGAGATCAGTCTTGTTGTCAACCACAGCAAGGTGGACATTGGGCACTGAACGGTACAACACCTTCACCCTGTCATTGTCAACATTCGCAGTGACATAGTTCCCCGGCTGAAGTTTCCCATTGTATGCTTTTCCGGCAGGGAAGGAGTCGACCACCACACTGAAGAGCTTCTCATACTTGCCGGTTGAGCCCTTGCGGATCAGGTCCCGGGCCTGCTTTTCAGTTATTGAGAAGATGTAAGTGTACGGACTTGTGGTACGGCTTTTAGCCAGGTCCTGTGATCCCAGTGTGCCGGAGATCATCAGGGCTATCAGAAAAATGAAAGGCCTGGTCATGGGGTGACAGCTTTTTTATGCAAACGACCATAAATTTATGAATAAAATGCCGAAGGTGCACCGCTGCTGCTCATTATAGAGCTCGCGATACACCTTTTATGCTTGCTGTCTCAGGCTCCTGCCGGAGTTTACCTATGGTGAGAGACGCCAACCGGACATGCCGGCTTCAGAACTGAACTGTTTCAGGCCTTGTGGACCGGTTTCCCTACAGCATCTGCACCTGCTTCCAGGAATACTTCCGAGATTGTCGGGTGGGCATGCATTGTGTGAGCCACATCCCATACGGTGCTCTCAACTGCCATGTAGGCCGCTGCCTCACTTATCAGGTCAGTGGCATTGTGCGATATGATCTGCACACCCAGAACCTCGCCGTACTTAGGTTCTGAGATTATACGGAGAATTCCTTCCGGCTGTCCCTCCGTCAGCGCCTTGCCATTGGCTGAGAGCGGAAACTCATTGACCTTGTATTCAGCACCTTCTGTTGTCAGCTGCTGCTCGGTCTTTCCAATCTGGGCAATTTCGGGATCAGTGTAGAGTGTTAATGGCACCCTCTCCGTTTGCATGGTCTCAGTAATGCCGAGGATATGGTTTACTGCTGCCAGCGCCTGAGCCGAGGCGGCATGGGCATAAATGCTCCTGCCGTTCACGTCGCCAACAGCATAGACTCCCTTGACGCTTGTCATGAAATGTTCGTCAACAACATAGAAACTCTCATTCTCTTCGGGG
>Ga0116162_10001513_pt1 | contig 15165 bp, 10 predicted proteins | sample AD_UKC105_MetaG_FD_89875 | JGI IMG/M metagenome (GOLD analysis project Ga0116162, IMG submission 89875) | Active sludge microbial communities of municipal wastewater-treating anaerobic digesters from Hong Kong - AD_UKC105_MetaG | ecosystem: Engineered > Bioreactor > Anaerobic > Digestate... | reverse complement strand
TCCCACCCATCTACCAGAACCCTATACCGTTAACCCATTCCTTGATTGCCGCTTGATCTGCCAAAACTGCTTTTTCAGGAACGACTAAATAATATGGAATACGTCACGAAGCGCCTGCCGCCATTCCTGCATGCAGTCGGCAGGAATCCAGAAAACTCCGTTCAGTTATTCTATATTTACTTTGATGTTCAATATAATTCTTCCGCCGGACCGGGTATTACTCGCTGCATAACCATCCCGTTGAACAAATCATCAGTTCTCAACATTCCCTTCAAACATAACCGGTTTCATCTAATTTTCCGGCTCCGGAAATTACATATTTACCGCATTCCAGAACAAATATTGATCTTCCCTGGTTTTATTTGTGTTCAGATTGCTTGATGACTCCCTTAATTGTTATCATTTCAGTGTAGATACTATTTTGAGGAACTGAATCACATTGGAAAGTTACGGATCGACATTACCATCGCTGCTGCTGATAACAATGATGGCGCTGCTTGTGCCGATGGCGCTCCACAGGCTGAAGTATGTCCGCATACCCGTAGTGGTCGGCGAGATCATCTGCGGTGTTATCGCGGGCAAAAGTTTCCTGAAGATAATCGATCCCAACGACCCGATCCTGAACCTGCTGCAACTGCTGGGATTCACCTACCTGATGTTCCTCGGCGGGATGGAGATGGATTTCAACTCGCTGCTGTCTTTCCGACGCAAGCTGTCATCGAAACAAAGAGGATTCCTCGGTTCGCCGATCGCGCTCGGCACGATTATTTTCATGGGGACCCTCGGGCTGAGCTATGCCGCGGCGTATTATCTCGATGATCGCGGATTTACAGGCTATCCGACCCACCCGCTGATGCTGGCTTTGCTGCTCGGCACCACATCGGTGGGTGTCGTTCTGCCGACGCTCAAGGAAATGCGGGCAACGGAAAATCCGTACGGGCAGACGCTGCTCACCGGCTCGATGATAGCGGATTTCGCGACGATCGTGCTTGCGACCGGCGCGCTGCTGTTTCTCACCCCCGGCAGACGCGGGCTCGAACTCGCCGCACTCATCGGGCTCACGATCGCCTTCATCATGGTCTACAGGGCCGGCGCGCGGTTCTCGTCCATACCGAGGATCAGGAAACTCTATTCAGAGCTTCAGCACACTTCCGCACAGCTGCGGGTTCGCACCGCGTTCGCGCTCATGCTTCTTTTCGCGGTCATGAGCGATATCGTCGGCGTCGAAATTGTACTCGGCGCGTTCCTTGCCGGCGCGATGTTCCGCGTGCTGTTCCACAGCGACTGCCTGTCGTGCGAGATGAAATTCGACGCGATCGGATACGGATTCTTCATCCCGATTTTCTTCATAATGGTCGGCGTGAAACTCGACCTGTCAAAAATCTGGAGTTCACCCGGCGTGGCGGGGCTGATGCTTATCCTGCTGCTGCTCTCTTTCGCGGTCAAGCTGCTGCCGTCCCTTGCGCTCTGGCCCCGGTTCGGGTTCCGCAACTCGCTTGCAGGGGGATTCCTGCTCGCGGGCAGGCTGAGCCTCATCATAGCCTTCACCGAAGTGGCAGTCCAGGCAGGCCTGCTTCAGCCGGAGCTTGAAGCGGTTTCAATCTTCATCGCCATAGTTACCTGCACGCTATCGCCGATTTCTTTCATGAGCCTGTTCAGGGAAGATAAAAACCACGGCAGCGTGGGCGTGGTAATCCTCGGCGCGGGCAAGGTGGGAAGAACCCTCGCGAAGCGGCTGAACGACCGGAAGCACCAGGTTTCGTTGCTCGATCTCGACCCGGAAGCCGTGAGAAAAACACGAAATATGGGGCTGAACGCTTATCAATATACGGAATTGGACCGCCGAAGCTTCGAACAGGCGGGCATACTTGACTCGGGTCTGTTCGTCGCGGTCACCGGGCTGGACAAAGTGAACCTCGACGCATGCATTCTTGTGCAAAAAGAATTCGGTATCTCAAACCTCGTCGCGCGGGTCGGCAACCCGGACAACACGCCGCAGTTCACGCAACTCGGGATCAGGCCGATGAACACTTCGCTCGCCTCGGTCGTCGCGCTTGAAAATATCATGTACCGCCCCAGCGTTTACAGCCTGCTCTCTCATGAGCAGGAAGGCATGGAAGTGCTGGAAGTCACTGTTTCGAACCCTGAAATAGCGGGCAAAAAACTTGTGGAAATAGCAGCGAAGCTGCCCGGCGACGCGCTGGTCCTGCTCGTGTCGAAAGAAGGGCAGACTATTGTGCCGCACGGAGACACGCTCGTGGAAACCGGCGACACGCTTACGCTGTTTCTGAACGAGGGTTCGACGCTGGAAATATCGCGTATGTTCGATCCTGAGAGGCCGGACCTCCAGGTTAAATGTGAGGAAATCGTCTGAAAAATGGAAGAAAACCTGCTGACAGGTCTCGCGCTTATACTCCTGCTGGGGGTAGGCGCCCAGTGGCTGGCATGGCGTATTCGCATGCCGTCGATCCTGCTGTTGTTGCTGATCGGATTCACAGCCGGGCCGGTGACAGGTGCGATCACGGGCCGCCCGCTGCTTGACCCGCATCACATCATGGGCGAACTGCTGTTCCCGGTGGTGTCCGTATCCGTCGCGGTGATCCTGTTCGAGGGCGGGCTGAGCCTGCGGTTCTCCGAGCTGCTGAAAGTGGGCCGCACGGTGATCAACCTCGTGAGCGCCGGAGCGATAGTCACATGGGGCGTCGCGACCGCGGCGGCGCACTACATTCTCGGGCTGCCCACCGACCTGTCTCTGCTGCTCGGAGCGATCCTGATCGTCACCGGCCCCACCGTCATCGGCCCCCTGCTCCGTGATATCCGCCCCAGGGGAAGCGTCGCCGCCGTTCTCAAATGGGAAGGCATCGTCATAGACCCCATCGGCGCGATCATCGCCGTTCTCGTCATGCAGGCGATCCTGCTCGAACGTGCCTCGGACACCACCGGATTCATACTCTCCGGCGTGTTGACCGAACTCGCGATCGGCACTGCAATCGGAGTCGCGGGCGCGGTGATCATCTTCGTCACGCTCCGCAAATACTGGATTCCCGACTTCCTCCAGAATCCAGTTTCGCTCATGATGGTCATAGCCGTTTTCACCATATCGAACATCATCAAAGAAGAATCCGGGCTGGTCGCCGTAACGGTCATGGGCATGGCGCTGACAAATCAGAAAAAAGTCGATGTCCGCCACATCGTCGAGTTCAAGGAAAACCTGCGGGTGCTTCTCATATCATCGCTGTTCATCCTGCTCGCTTCGAACGTGAAGCTCGAACAGCTCACGAAGGCGGGCCCGCTCGTGATCCTGTTCGTGATCGTGCTCATCGCCGTCGCGCGCCCGCTGTCGGTTTTCGTTTCCACCTTCAGGTCCGGCCTCACGATCAATGAAAAAGTATTCCTGTCGTGGATGGCGCCGCGCGGCATCGTCGCAGCCGCCGTTTCCTCCATATTCGCGCTCAAACTCGTCGAATCCGGCAGGCCTGAGGCGGAAATAATCGTGCCGGTCACGTTCGCCGTCATCGTCTTAACCGTCATGGTCTACGGGCTCACCGCCGGACCGCTCGCGCAGAGACTCGGCATCAGGCAGACCAACCCGCAGGGCGTAATGATCCTCGGCACCGACCAGTTCTCGATCTCGCTGGCGCAGGTGATCAAAGACGCGGGGTTCAAAATATTCATGGTGGACAACAACTGGTTCACCACCACCGCCGCGCGCATGAAGGGACTGCCGACTTTCTACGGCAGCATCCTGACCCACTGCGCGATGGAGAATATCGACCTCGACGGCATCGGCAGACTGCTCTCGCTCACCTCGAACGACGAGGTGAACTCGCTCGCGTCGCTACACTTCTCCGAGCTGTTCGGTCGCAGCGAAGTCTACCAGCTTCCGCCCGACGAGAAGGAAAGCAAATGCCACGAAGCCATCACGCCGCTGCATCTTCGCGGTCGGTTCCTGTTCGGCCCGGAAATGTCCTACTTCCATCTCAACAAGGCGATCGCTTCGGGCTGGATCGTCAAAGCGACCAACCTCACCGAGGAGTTCGGCTACAGGGAGCTCGAAAAGAAATACGACGGCGCGGTCGAATCGCTTATGCTGGTAAACGAAAAGAAAGAACTATTAATATTCACAGTGGAGGAAAAACCTGCTTCGAAACCGGGCTGCAAACTAATTTTCATCGCCGATCCGTCGAAAGAAATCAAAACGGAAAACGAATCTCAAAAAGGTGTCTCCGAAATATGAAAAACATAAGGCTTATCACAGTTATTGCCGTTCTTGCCATGCTCGCGGCGTCCGCCTGCCGTGCGGGTGAAGCGCTGAATCTCGACCCGTTCATCGAACAGGTTCCCGGATGGGTTCAGCAATTCAGGGCCGGCGACGGGCCCGGCGAATACTCATACCTTCCCGGTCAGAAACGCCCCGACGTTTACGGCGCAACCGATATGTTTTACCTTCTGTACACGCTCGATATGCTCGACCTCGGCGAGGCCGACAGGAAAGCATGGATCAGGGCGATCGGCAAATTTCAGAACAAAAACACCGGCTGGTTCGGCGGCAACATGACGATGCACTCCCGCGAGCATGCGACCGCCTACGCCGTAGGCGCTATGAAACTGCTCGGGTCGAAACCGCGCTATCCGCTCGCGTTCAAAAAGTTTTACGACACACGCGAAAAGATTTTCAAAATGCTCGAAGACACGCCCTGGGACGCTGTCTGGTCCGGCTCCCACATCCCGTCCGGTATCGCCTCCGCGCTCATCAACACAGGCGAGGCCGGCCCGGACTGGACCGATGCTTATTTCGAATGGCTCGACCGCGAGGCGGACCCCGGCTCCGGATACTGGCTCAGAAAAAATGACGGCGCGCAAAAAGACTCAGCCGGCACAAACGAACTCGGCGGCGCATTTCACTTCTACTACATCTACACCTACCTCGGGCACCCGCTGCCGTTCCCGGAACGCATCATCGACGCGACAATTAATGTTCAGCACGACAATTGCCTCTATGATGCGGAAGTACCCTACTGCATCGACCTCGACGGCGTTTTCTCCATCATCGAGGCATACAAACAAACCGGCGGTTACCGAACCGGTGACGTCCGCGATTCGCTCGAATGCACTCTCGACGCCATCGTGACCCGGCTCAACGATCCCGATTTTCTATGGAACAATTACCGCGACAGCCACAAGCTCGTCGGTGCGGTCGTCGCGCTCGCAGAACTCCAGGCGTTCATGCCCGAAAAACTCGTCACCCCGAAACCGCTCAAGCGCATCCTCGCACTCAGCCCGTTCATCTGAACACCCGCAATACCCGGTATTCTCATACATCACTCTGTCTTTCTGAGCAAAGCGAAGAATCTCGCTTCTCTGCGCTCCAACCGGGGACGATTGGAGCGATTATAGTGATTCTCAAAAATAAAATTGAATACATGCACAAAGGAAATAGCTTTGTGCATGGCACACTATCTTTGTATTTGTGATTTCTGATCGAGTTGTGAATCTGTTTTTATTATGAGAATTAATATAGTGTTTGATTTTTTATTAAAGAGATTTTTTTCACTCGTTACGATGCTCCGCGTCGTAACGCGATAGCCGGGCGCTCTGCGCCCGAAGTTAAGAGCTCCCATCATCACCACCGGGAGCGCATAATGCACCTTAATGTTTCTTTCTGACCACACACTCAAGCTGGACTCAAACGTGCCTCACGGGCAGGCAGGCCAGCCTGCTCTTTGTCCTCTTACGTTCTCACTTCGTGGATGGTTTGTATTTGTGAAAACACCTTAGTGTACCTTTTGTCCTGTCATTGCTCGGGCAGGCCAGCCTGCTCTTTGTCCTCTTACGTTCTCACTTCGTGGATGGTTTGTATTTGTGAAAACACCTTAGTGTGTCATTGCGAGGAGCGAGACATGCCTGTCGCATGTCGAGCGACGCGGCAATCCCGACTTTTACGGGCCTGCCGCCCGATGCTGTCAGTACGCCGACGGATCGCCCTGTATCCATCCGTTTTCGAGCCCCAGTTCGTCTACGATATCAACGACCCCGGCGTATTCCCCGGCGGTGATGCCGCGGTCCATACCGGGAATCCCGCATGCGAGGTGCGCGGGAAAATACTGTTCCATGACGCTTACGAAAACATCTTTTGAGAGTTTGCGCGCTATGAATTCGAGGACTTTTCGGCTGCCCGCAAGACCTGCCGGCAGCACGAGGTGCCGGATCAGCAGCCCGCGTGTCGCGATGCCATCGTCATCCATCTGAAGCGTGCCGACCTGCCGGTACATTTCGGTTACGGCGGCGGTGGCGTGCTCGAAGTAGCGCGGCGCGCGCGACAGCTTCATGGCGGGCTCTTCATCCGCGTACTTTATGTCGGGCATGTATATATCGACGATGCCTTCGAGCAGCCGGACGGCGTCGAGGCTTTCGTATCCGCCGCAGTTGTAGACGAGCGGGACGCGCAGCCCGCCGCGCGCGGCGATTTCGAGCGCTTCGATGATCTGCGGCATGTAATGCGTCGGCGTCACGAAATTGATATTATGGCAGCCGCGGGTTTGCAGGCTCAGCATCATCGCGGCCAGTTCGCCGGGCGAAACATCCGAGCCGTTTCCGAGGTGGCTGATGGGATAGTTCTGGCAGAAACTGCATTTGAGGTTGCAGTGCGTTAGAAAGATGGTGCCGCTGCCGCGGCTGCCGGAGATCGGGGGTTCCTCGCCGTGGTGGGAGTTGTGGCTTGAAACACGGGCGGCGGCACCCGCTCCGCAGGTTCCGGTTTCGCCTTCGAGCCGGTTGACGCCGCACTCGCGCGGGCAGAGCCTGCAATCGGCGAGCATGGCGCGCGCGGTTTCGACCCTGCGGCCGAGTTCCCCGCTCTCCAGAAGTGCGATGTAAGACGGTGTCACGATTCCACCTCCCGGCACATATTATAAAGGCCGCCGCACTACTGTGATAGTGCCTGCGATGCTATAATCTTTAACCGGGCGAAGGAGGCCCGGCAGCGATGTCGAAAAAGAAAGCTGAAAAGAAAGGCGTAAGGCTCGGGGCGGTCGCGGCGGTGGTTGCCGTTGTGCTGGCGGCAGGCCTGCTGATCATCGGGTGGCGCGTGTTTGTGAAACGGTCGAGCGAAGAAGCGTTCCGGCTGATGAACGAGGGACAAAAACTGACGTCTGAAGGCAAACCGGTCGAGGCGCTCGAAATATACAGGAAGCTGGACGGGATGTTTTACGTGCGGCGCGACAGGCAGTTGAGCGGCTGGGTGAAGCAGTACCTCGGTCTGTGTTACGCGCAGATGTCGGCTGTCGGCGACCGCGAGAAAAATCTCGAAAAAGCGCGGGCTATGTACGAGTCGGCGCTGGATATCGCGGACGCTGCCGGGAACGACCGTGAGAAAGCGAACGTAAGCCTGAGCCTCGGGAACATACTTCTCGAACAAACGGATTATGGAGACGGGCATGCGCGGGCGCTCGAATCGCTGAAGCGGTTCGAGTTTGCGGAGAGTTACTTTACCGTTGACGGCGAGCCGCAGGAATACGCGCGGCTTCGCGTGCGGACCGGCATGGCGCGGGTGAAACTGAGCGAATACGAGGACCGGGAGCGGAATCTGAAGCTCGCGCTGGCGGCGTTCCGCGAGAGCAAATCGCTGTACCCGGTTGACCGTAGCCCGTATGAGCGGGCTGAAACGATGCTGAATATCGCGAAGGCATACTTCATGCTATCGGACGTGCGCGACGCCATAAAGAACCTCGAAGCGTCGGACGCTGAATTCGATGAACTGCTGGAGATAAAATCGGTGCGGTTCGACCCGAATTACCGCGCGAGTGTGCTGTCGGACAGGGCGAACGTGCTGAGAAGGCTCGCGGAGCTGAAACGCGATCCGGGCGCATATCATCTCGCGGTCGAGCAGTACCGGGATGCGCTTGGCGTTCTGAAGTTGGAACATTTCCCGATATACTTTGCGCTTGTGAACTCGGGGCTGGGCGACACTTACATGAAACTTGCGGAGATGGAATCGCGCGCCGAGAACCTGAAGCTCGCGGCGGCGGCATACCAGGATGCGCTGAAGGTGTACACGAAAGACGGGATGCCGGATTATTTCGCGAAGACGAACAACTCGATGGGCGCGGCCTATGCGTATCTGGCATTGATAGAAGACACGGCGGAGAACACGCGGCGGAGCGTCGCGGCGTTCAGGAACGCGCTGAAGGTGTACAAAATCGACACGCACCCGGCGGAGTACGCCGCGGCGAACAGGAACATCGGAAACTCGCTGATGCGGCTCGTGCCGGTGGACCGAAGGCGGGAAACACTCGAGGATGCGTTCGACGCTTTCACGCGCGCGCTCACAGTGTATAAAAAAGACCCGGAATCCGAAGAATACACATCGACGATGGGGCTGCTGGTGCGAATCGAGGAAGTTCTGCGCAGCCTTGATGAGCAGAAGTAACTGTACGACATCTTGACATAACACGCTATATACAATTTAATAATAGTCTGGATTCATTCCCTTTATGAGGAGGCAGATATGCGAAAATATCTTGTTGTGACAACAATACTTGTAACAGCAGTAATATTTGCCGCCCGGATCGCTGCGGCGGAACCCGGACCGGTGAAAATTACCGCGATGGAGCGGGTCGAAACCCACTCGAAGATATACGACGGCGGTAACGACTTCAGCGGCGAAACATATAATTACTTCATGCTCACCGCATACCGCGAGTTGCAGAAAAACACTGTCGGCAGTGTTTTTTACCTCAACCGCTACAGTTTCGACGAAAGCGATTTCATAACACACATCGGCGGCGTGAGCGTAATCCACGCTTACAACCCGCGAGTGTTGAGCACGATTTCATACTCCCATACGTCGAACCCGGAGCGAAGCACGATTATCATCAACCCGCGGAAGACACGCGACCGAATGTCGGTTGCAGTGATCTATAACGTGAACCCGAAAAGAAACGCCAACGCGCGCTGGAGCCTGACTTCTGCTTACAACACAGTCACCGACTGGGGCGAACAGCGGACTCTGACGGAGAAGCTTGAGGTCAAGTTCCCGAAAGTCACTAAACGGCTCGAAGCAAAGATGGCTTATACATTCAGCTACGGACTCAGCGACAGCGACCAGTACACCAACCAGTATTCAAGCGACCTGTCTTTCAGGTTCTCGAAAACCTCCCGGCTCGTTCTGGGGGTTCTGTTCATAGATAACGTGTACGAGAACAACCAGGGCGACGACACGGTTTTTCGGCTTTCTCTTGTCAGGAATATCAGGTAAGGAGGGATCGATATGATAAAACGAATAATATTTTCAACAATCATAGCGGTAGCGATGTTCGGCGCGGCGGCGGCTGCATCGTCGTCGCAGGCGTTTATCTCGAACATTGAGGGCGATGTAACGATACAGGCTTCACCGACTTCCGGATGGTATCCCGCGAAGAACAATATGAAGTTGAGCGAAGGCGCAAGCATCCGGACCGCCCCTGACGCGCAAGTGTTCCTCGCATGGGGCGACGGCAACAGCTTGAAGATCGGTCCTCTGTCGATTATCCGGATAGACACGCTGATGTCCGATGCGGCTACCGGCGGCGCGAAATCGGAGCTTTCGATGGAAAAAGGCCGCCTGTTCGCAAAGGCTGCGAAGCTGAAAACACCCGACTCGACGTTCGTGATCAAAACTCCGACAGCGATCGCCGGTGTGCGCGGCACAGCGTTCGAATGCACGCTCGAACCGGATACGAAAAACCTTTCCGTCTCGGTTCTCGAAGGAGAAGTTTACGTACAGGCCGGCGACATCGAAGTTATCCTGACCGAAGGGTTCGAGACGTTCGTGGAGCCCGGCGGGCTGCCGCAGGAACCTGTCGAAATACCCGAAGACAGGATGATGGACATGAGATCGACATCGAGCGAGGCTGCGCCCGCGGAACAGGCCGAACCTGTGGCGGCGGAACCGCAGGCCGAGCCGGCGATCGAACCGGAAACCGGCATCGACGATATAATGGAAACGGTTACTGATCAGACTGTCGAGGAAACCACGATCCAGAACAGCATAACGGACATAGTTGAAGATATGATAGACGGGTGCCCGGGCGGCGGCGGCTGCATAAACGGCACGATCGAGTTTTAAGAGGAGGAAATAAGCGATGAAAAAGATAACAGCATTAACATCCGCTTTAGTCCTGGTTGCCGGGCTTGCGCTGCTCGCGGGCTGCGGCGGCGGCGGATCATCCCCCATCGTTTCCGCTAACAGCAACATGAGGATCAATATCGATCTGCCACGGCAGGCGGAAACCGGCACTTCTTCAATGAGCGCGATGATATACGTTCTCAGCTACGATGCGCAGGGCGTTTCCACCACGCTGGCGGACACTTCAACAACTCTTACCTACGATGAAACGGCGGGCCGCTACAGAGGCTCGTTTTTCATGCAGCAGATACCGCCCGGCGCGAACTATATCTGCAAAATGGACGTGAGCTACATCTACACGTCAACCGAGCGCAAAGCGAACACCGGCACCGCCGATTATTACATCGGCGCAATCGTAGACCTTGTCCAGGACGCCATGACAACAGACATCAGCATCACCGCGACCTCGACTGTTAAAGCCCAGGCCGTTCTCTACTACGCCGTGACCAACGGCGTCGCGCTGTCCGACACAGGCACGATCACTTCGTCGGCGAAAGAAGCTATCTCCGATGCGGTCGATTCGATGATCGCGGCGGGCGACATTAACACTTTCAGTTACATCTACTATTACTATACCGGCGGCGACCCGTTCGACCCGAATACATGGACCACGGCACGCAGGCAGCAGTACGACGAGATCATTCAGGAAGCTGGCTATGACGACAACGCCGCTCCTTACTCGATCGGCGTTTACCCGCCTAACGGAACAACCGCGTACACCTACGACTCACCTTACTTCAAGATTTACTATAGCGAACCGATGGACTCGAATGTCGATCTGAACAACAGCACCACCCTTTCCGAGTCGGAATTATCATTCACGTTCATCGATCAGGTGAGCGGCACGGCAACCGTGACGATCGACTCGTCGAACGCCGACAGCTACGGATTGTTCACATGGACCACCACGACACTGACGAACGATACCCTTGTGTTTACTCTATACAGCAACACGACTCTCGAAGAAGACAGCCTCAGCACGCTCCAGCCGGCGGCCACCTACATGCTGACCATCAGCGAGCCTGCGAATGTGAAGGACACGAGCGGCAACCTCGTGGACACGTCGCTCAGCCAGTTGTCCCAGTCTGTGTTCTCGACGCAGGCGGCGCCTGATACTACAAAGCCGACCGTCTCCTCTCTCGTGCCCGACAGTGCGACCGGATACGCTTACAGCGGCGCGCAGTTCAAATTCGTGTTCAGCGAATCCATGGACAGCTCGGTAGATTACAACCTTTCAACCAACCTCGCTGATTCGAGGTTCAGCCTCGTGCTTCAGGACGCGCAGACTTCGTCCCTGATCAGCATCGGCGCGGCGGACGCGACGAGCTACGGCGCTTTCACGTGGGAAACCACGACCAGCTCGGACGACACTCTCGTGTTCACGCTCAGTCAGGAACTGGAACGCAACAGGCAGTACAATATAACTTCATTCGTTGCGCCGTCCAACGCGATCGATCTGGCCGGCAACTACGTCGATCTCGCTTACCCGCCCTCACCGACGTATTTTGTGACCACCTACACCAACGCGGGGCGGCTGTTCGGCGGCGTTTATGAAGACGCCGCGCAGAGCGTGCTGCAAACCACTTCCGGCGGCTACGTAACAGCCGGATACACCGCTTCCGGCGGCGCGGGCGGCTACGACTTCTGGGTGATCGAAACCGACAGCAGCGGTACTCAGTCCTGGGCGCAGACCTACGGCGGCACGGGAAACGAATACGGCTACGCGATCGAGGAAGTATCGACCGGCGGCTACATTGTCACAGGGAAAACCAGTACCTACGGGGCAGGCGGCGACGACGTCTGGGCCGTGAAGATAAACAACTCCGGCTCGCAGACCTGGGCGCAGACCTACGGCGGCACGGGCAACAGCGTGGGCCGGGCTGTCGGCGAGGCCGCGCTGGGCGGCTACGTTATCGCAGGTTCAACCGACTCCTACGGCGCGGGCGGCATCAACATGTGGCTGGTCAAGCTCGTGTCTACCGGGAACCAGGAATGGGCACAGACCTACGGCGGCAGCGGCGATGATGAAGCGTTCGCCGTCGAGGAAATAACCGGCGGCGGCTATGTGCTGGCCGGATACACCAAATCCTCCGGCGCGGGGCTGGAAGATGTTTACGTGGTGAAAACCGATTCCGAGGGCACGCAATCCTGGGAACAGATATTCGGCGGCAGCGGCACCGATATCGCATACTCGTTCGAGGAAACGTCGGACAGCGGCTACATTGTCGCCGGCAAAACCAACTCCTCGGGCGCGGGCGGCTACGACTTCCTGGTTATGAAACTGGATGATTCCGGCTCACAGACATGGGAAGAAACCTACGGCGGCAGCGGCGACGATGTCGCGATGGAAGTTGTTCAGATGTCCGACGGCAGCTACATTGTCGCGGGCTACACGACCAGCTACGGCGCGGGCGGAAAAGACGTGTGGGTCATAAAGCTCGACGCATACGGAAGCCAGGTGTGGGCCACCTACGCGGGCGGCAGCGGCGACGACGAAGCAACTTCAATTGACGAGACATCCGACGGCGGCTGCATTGTCGCGGGCTACACAACCAGCTATGGCTCGGGGCTTGGCGACTTATGGATGATAAAACTCGACTCAAGCGGCAATATCGAATGGTATGAATAAACGATATAAATAATCAGTACCCGGATAAACTCAGAACCGGTCACCCCCCACGGTGGCCGGTTTTTTTTATACTGACCGACATAAACAACACCGAATCTGGCCTGACCCGCAAGGCTCTCTCTCCGATCTATACCGGGGACAATGGGAACTGTTATCTCTAATGTTGTCATCCCTGAATGTCTTTGTCAGGGATCCAGTCTTTTATTCTCTATACCTTTCTGAGCAATATCACATTGTTGAGATTGCCGCGTCGCTCGACATGCGACAGGAATGTCTCACTCCTCGCAATGACAACCATAAAACACTAAGGTGTTTTGAGATTAATCAGTCCACGAAGTAAGGACGTAAGAGGACAAAGAGTGGCCGGTAGCCACAGGGAGGGTGGCACCCACAACCAGTTTGTGGGTGGTCGCTGAACGGCATATTAAGGAGTAGATTCCCACCTTCGAGGCTGTTGAAAAATCCACGTTTTGTCATTCTGAGGAAGTGCAGCGACCGAAGAATCTCAATTATATGCTCCAAAAGCGAGATCCTTCGCATTGCTCAGGATGACAAACTCTCTATGCCAACATTTTTCAACAGACTCCTTTGCAGGAATGACAGCAGACTCATCTCCCGCACCCGTCATTCCGGAATTCAGTCAGCCGGAATCCAGACAAGACACTTCCACTTCAGCGGTCAACGTTCCAGGAGAATTACCCGTAAAAGTCGAGCTGAAAGCGAAACGGGACGAAGGCCCGTTTTGCTTTCAGCGCTCAAGAAGTTTTGAAGGGATCCTCAAGGGAAACTTTTTCAAAAGTTTCCCTTGAGCCGCCGGGCGGCCGGCCCGGGGCCCTACACAAAAAACGCGGTAGCCTGCGCCGCAGAAATCCGTTTGCCGTCCGCGTTACAGACATCCAGCCTGTAAGACGCCATCTTGCGCCCGACCTTGACCGGGATCGCTTCCGCCGTCAGTACATCGCCCAGCTTCGCCGGCGCAAGATACTGGATATCCACCTGCACGGCAACCGCCGGCCGGTCCATCGAGTTCACGCCCGCCTCGAACGCCGCGTCCGACAGCGCGAACAGCACGGACCCGTGCGCCGTCTCGTGGATATTCGCGTGCTGCTTCCCGACTTCGAGCTGCGCCTTCGCCCTGCCCTCGCCCACCTCGACAACTTTTATCCCGACAAGACTGTTGAACGGATTATTCTCAACCTTTTTCAGGAACTCGTCATTCATCGTATGCCACTCCTTATTTGAAATCCGGTTTTCTTTTTTCGCGTTGCGCTTTGACACCCTCGCGCGCGTCGTCGCTCGAAAATATCGGCGCGCCGATCTCCAGTTCCTTTTTCATAGCGTCATCGAACGGGATGCCCTGCACCGCGCGAGCGCACCTCACCATGCCCCGCACGGATTTCGGCCCGTTGCCCGCGATCCTTTCCGCGAACTCCATCGCCGTGTCCATCAGCATGTCCCGCGCCACCACCCTGTTGAGGAACCCCCACTCGTAAAGCGTCTGCGCCGTGAAATTGTTGCCCGTGAGCAGAATCTCCATCGCCCGCGCCTGCCCGACCTGCGCCGGCAGAAACACGTTCGAGCCGCCGATCGGCATTATCCCGAGCGTGGTCTCGCGCATCTGGAAAACCGCATCCTCCGACGCCACCCGCAACTCGCATCCCATAACCATTTCAAAACCGCCGGTCAGACAATACCCGTTAATCGCCGCGATCACCGGCCTGTCCAGCTCCTTGAACTTCAGCATCGCCTTGCCGAACGCCTGCGGATCCTGCAGCGCCCACCGCTCCGCTTCCGTCTCGGGCTGTCTCACTCCCGTCAGTATCGGTATCGCCGTCTTGAGATTCATCCCCGAACAGAATATGTCGGCGAGCTTCGAGTAAAACACCACGGACCTGATCTCGTGGTCCGCGCCGCATTCTTCCCAGATATTGTACAGATCATGCAACTCCTCCGGCCCGAGCGCGTTTTTCGACTCCGGTATATTCAAACCGACCAGCGCGATATGACCCTGCTTTTCAAATTCGACAGCCATGTTGCAATCCTCGCTTTCATCTATTCAATTTTTCGGGATCAACAAATAAATCTATCCTGGCACCGCACACTGAATCTTGCCACAAAACCTGCGCTTTAACAACATTTCAACCCGGATTCGCCGGCAGAACGTTCATTTTCGCTTCATCCGGAAAACAACCCGATCATGCCGCACACGCATTTTTTCAATGCGTACCTCGGCATAAAAAACCCCGCCTGTGCCACGTATAAAGCGTTGTTCTTTGTGCGTGAAGTTCTTTGTGTTTTTTCAACCCGTCCCGAAAAGCGCTTCCCCCGGCCGTCCTGGCCCCCCTGGATTCCCGATCTCCGTCGAGAATGA
>Ga0116162_10001506_pt1 | contig 15211 bp, 11 predicted proteins | sample AD_UKC105_MetaG_FD_89875 | JGI IMG/M metagenome (GOLD analysis project Ga0116162, IMG submission 89875) | Active sludge microbial communities of municipal wastewater-treating anaerobic digesters from Hong Kong - AD_UKC105_MetaG | ecosystem: Engineered > Bioreactor > Anaerobic > Digestate... | reverse complement strand
GCGGTTGACGAGCGCGGAGGCGCAGTTGCTTAAGGCGTTGGGTGCACGTGGAGGAGAGGTCTTGTCCCGCGAAGAGTTGGCCCGCGCGTGCGGCGTGGATGCCGGGGAGCGCACGATTGATGTGCAGGTAACCCGGCTCAGGCGAAAAATTGAGAACGACACCAAGAAACCGCGCTATTTACAAACAGTGCGCGGTAAAGGGTATGTTCTTAGGAGTGAGGAGCTTTAGGGAATGAGCGAAGGGTTGCCTATTAAAAAGTTTTTGCCGCGAACCCTGTTTGGACGTTCGTTGATGATTTTGGTCACGCCGGTGTTGTTGATCCAGATTATTACCAGTTTTGTGTTTTTTGACCGTCATTGGAGCAAAATGACAACACGGCTGGCTTTTGCCGTTTCGGGTGAGTTGTCGGTGATTACGGCAACGATTAAGAATGGTGATACAATTAGGGATATTGAAAATATTATTGCGTATTCGGGGCGGTATCTGGATTTGGATGTTCGTTTTATTCCCGATGGGCGGTTGCCAGATAAACAGGAATCTTCAGTTGTGCAAGTATGGGAGAGCGTTGTGGCGCAAAAGCTTTCAGCGGAGCTGGCGACGCAAATTTCTGAGCCGTTTGTTATTCATGCCAACTTTGCCGACAAGATGATTGAGGTGTTTATTCAGCTTGAGGATGGGCTGGTGCGTGTTTCCTTGCCGCAGCGGCGCTTGTTTTCTTCGTCTGGTTATGTGTTTTTGTTGTGGATGATAGGGGCGTCTTTATTGCTGCTCGTCGTGGCGGTGGTGTTTATGCGTAATCAGGTGCGGCCTATTCGCAAGTTGGCGGTGGCGGCGGACAGATTTGGACGGGGGCGCGCTGCGCCGTTTTTTAAGCCGGAAGGGGCAAAAGAGGTGCGCCAAGCTGGTCATGCGTTTTTGGAGATGCGCCGACGTATTGAGCGTCAGGTTTCGCAGCGCACAGAGATGCTGGCCGGTGTGTCTCATGATTTGCGCACACCATTGACGCGGATGAAGCTGCAGGTTGAGATGATGGAGGAAGGGCTGGATAAAGCTGATATGCAGCAAGATATTGCCGATATGGAGCGGATGATTCATGGGTATCTCGATTTTGTGCGCGGGGATGGTGATGAGGAATTTGAGGCCGTTTCGTTGGCAGAATTTTTTGAGAGGTTGGTCGCGAAGATGAAACATCAGGGAGTAAAAACGGATTTGATGGTTGCAGGAGGATTGAGTTTGGTGGTACGGCCACTTGCGTTTGAGCGCGCGATCAGCAATTTGTTAACGAATGCAGGGAAGTATGCGGACCATATCTGGGTGAGCGCCAGGAAAGACGGCGAAAAGTTACAGATTGTGATTGAGGATAACGGGCCGGGGGTGGCGGAGGATCAGTATGAGGCGGTGTTTAAGCCCTTTATGCGGGTTGATAGCTCACGCAACGCGGAAACTGGCGGCGTTGGTTTGGGGTTGCCGATTGCGATGGATATTATACATGCGCATGGCGGTAAGATTTGGCTTGAGGCCAGTGAGTATGGCGGTTTAAAGGTTATGGTGCGGATGCCGCTTTAGAAAAGGCAACTGCAATCTATGAATAGTTTATGTTCATGAGAGAAGAAGCTCCCTGTTTTCGTAGGGAAAGCAAATATATAAAGCGTTAGTTAGGCCGCTTTTTTCTGCGATTTGTCCATTGCGGCTTTGACTTCGTTCATTGTGGCCTTGACGCGTTTGTTGATGATACTGCTGGCTTCCTGATTAGATTTGTTCATCATTTCAGCAATATCGTTCATATTTTTGACGCTGCGCTCATAGAGTGTTTTGAACAGATCGGCGTTTTGGGAGATTTTTTCTTCCGGTGTGCCTTCGCTCATCAATTCTTTGGTGATTTGTGCATTGTCTTCAACCATTTCTGAGATGATGGCACTTTGGCGTTGAGCAATTGTCTGAAGGTTTTCAATGGCGATTTGCTGTGCATCGGACAGGGCTTGCATGTTTTTGCGCTGGGTTTCCATGAAACCTTGCAGGTCAAAAGGCATCGATTGAGCATTTTCAAAAAATTTTGAAAAATCGTTGGCGGTGAAAAACTCAGCAAAAGGATTTTGTCGCGACATGGTGATATTCCTTTTCAAAATGGTGAATGCCACAGGTTTGCTGTTGCCATTGTTACATTAAAGCGTAGCAGTGCACAAATGAAAAAATGTAGAGAACAGGCCTGTCTTATAGCTTTGTTTTTCAGGGTTTTTTAGAACGTTTCGTATTTTAGCATTTTTTTAAGGGTTTTCAGGCATCTTTATGGGGGTGTGCAAGGGGATAATGCACGAATTACAAATGAGTTTACATCATGCAGGGGCAACCTAAAGGGCAGCAAAATAGTTCTATTAACGGCTTTGAACATCAGCGAAAAGGCTCCGATTCTGCTGTCCTTTATGTATTTTTAGTTGTGGGATTAGTGCTAGTTTTTAGCACATTTACGGTGTTGCAAAGTGTTGTTCGCGGGGCTGTAGTGGAAGAGCAAGTCCACGTTTCACAGGATTTTGTTGAAGAGATTGTTAGTGATTTTCGTGGTTTGTCAGAACCATTAAAGGGGTTGGCGGCCATGATGGCTTTGTCTTTTGAGATGAAAGAGGACAGATTAAGCCGCTATATTAATCAAGAACATTCAGCGTTTGAGGCCTATAGCCAGATTGTCTGGTTTTATGAAACCCCTGATAAAGAGTGGACGTTTTCGTATTTGCGAAGCAATACGTTGCAGAATGAAATTAATGGTGGACCCCAGCTTAAACCGGATGCTGAGATGCTTAAAGTTCTTTTGAAGCTTGAGGTCTCTGGTGATTTGCGTTTGGTGCCTAACGTTGGAGGCTTTGAGCAATATGTCCGCAGTCAGAATCCTAAAATCACTTACCGTCCGTTTGCTTTAATGAAATCTGTGAGCGCGGGAGGGGTGCGTAAAGGATTTTTACTGGCAGTTGTTGATGTAGCCTCTCTTTATGATGAGGGTTGGGCTACAGGGCATCAGCAGGTTCTATCTATGCGCATACAAGATGTTGAAAGTAATAATGTGCTTTTTGAGTTTGTCCGTAATCCCGAGACAACATCTGCAACGGGGGGACGTCAGGTTTATGAATTTTCTTTTGCGGGCCGTCATTTTGAGGTTGCGAGTGATTTCCAGGTTTCGCAGCGTGTGAGGTTGTTGGGCGGCTTTCCCTATATGGTTGCTTTTTTGGCTGTTTTCCTGGTGGTTGCCGGGGCATTTTTCGTTCATTATGGGCAGAAGCAGGCTTATAATCTTAAAAAAATGAATGATACCTTGGCGCGGAAGAATTTTGAGCTGAAAGCTGAGGTTGAAGAGCGTGAACGTCTTGCGGATGCTGTAGAGGCGGCGGAGCGGAGCAGCCGCGCGGTTGTTGATGCGATTGGTGATATTATTTTTGAAGCTGATCGTGACGGGCGAATTGTTTTTTTGAACCGGGCCTGGGAGAAAGTGACCGGTTTTGATGTGGGGCAATCAACGGGGCAGAATCTTGAGCAGCTTGTTTATCCTCAGGATCGTGAAGAGGTAATGCGTGGTTTGCGGGCTGTTTTGTATGAGGGCAAGGATGAGGCACGCAGTTTTACGCAAATCCGCGTGGCTGATGGTACCTTTAAGGCTGTGGAACTGGTTATGAAGGCTGTTGCTCGTAATACAAACGGGGGACACCGTCACGATTTTGTTGTTGGGACTTTTACCAATATTGAGGAGCGCCGTAAGGTTGAACGGGCATTGAGCGATGCGGAGAAGAAGTATCGTTCTATCGTTGAAAATGCTGTTGGCGGGATTTTTCAGATGACGTCTGACGGGCTTTATCTAAGTGCCAATCCGGCGATGGCGAAGATTTTAGGCTATGATAGTCCGGAGCAGTTACTTCGTGGGGTCAAAAATGCCAATGAGCAAGTCTATGTTGATACGGCGAAGCGTCAAAGTGTTTATGACAGGCTTACGAGTTTGCCGGAGGCGCTTTCGCATGAGGTTAAAATGTACAAGCGCGATGGGGAGATTATTTGGGTTCATGAAAATATTCGTGGCGTTGTTGATGACAGCGGGCAGCTTTTATTTATTGAGGGAAGTGTTGAGGATATAACCCGTCGGAAAAACTCTGATTTGGCTATTCAGGAAGCGAAAGTGCATTCTGACCTTGCGAACCGCGCGAAGTCCGAGTTTTTGGCGAATATGAGCCACGAATTGCGTACGCCGCTTAATTCAATTATCGGGTTTTCTGAGATGATTAAGAATGAGGTGTGTGGGACGATTCAGCATCGTCCTTATTGGGAATATGCCTGTGATATTCATGAGAGCGGGCATAAGTTGTTGCAGGTTATTAACGAAATTCTGGATATTTCAAAAATTGAGGCCGGGGACCGGCAGTTGAATGAAAGTGTCGTTAATATTGAAGCGGTTTTTGATTCGGTTGCCGAGTTGCTTGAGACTAAGATTGAAAATGCTCATTTGCATATCACTCGGGCGTTGGGAGGTGTGCCCAATATTATCGTGGAAGAGCTTGCTTTGAAGCAGATTTTGTTGAACTTGCTTTCTAACGCGGTCAAGTTTACGCCCTACGATGGGCGCATTACGGTGAGTGCGCAGCTTAGTCGTGAAGGTGATATGCATATTTCGATTACGGATACGGGGGTTGGACTTGACGAATATGAGATTAAAAAGGCGCTTTCTCCTTTTGGGCAGGTTGATAATGATTTGAGCCGCAGCGGTTCGGGAACGGGGCTTGGACTGACATTGGTTGGTGCGCTTGTGGGGCTTCATGGTGGTTCGTTTGACCTGTTTTCGAAAAAGGGTATAGGGACAACGGCAACGGTTATTTTACCTGCCGAGCGTGTTGTTCGGGATAAGAGGGAGGCCGCTAGTGTTTCGGTTAAGGAGGCGTCTGAGGCGACGGAATAATGTGTATTTATGTGAAGGGGATATTGTCTTCGCTTATTTCTAAAACGCTTCGCGACGTATCATAAGAAAATCCGGCTCTGGCCATGCATGAGAGCTCTTTTTGAAAATTTATTTCTTTGTCGCTGCGCCAGGGTCCCAGGCGCTTTTTTCGTGCAAATGTGAGAGCGGCGTGGCGCTCGGCTTCGGCTGGGTTCTCGTGCGATTCCTGATCTATTATGACCAGTGTTTGTTCGATTTGACTGGAATCGAGCCCTTTGGCGCGTAAGGCGCTGTGGATGGCGCGGGTGGATTTTCCGCGGCGACGCAAGGATGTGACCATGGCGCGGGTATAGACGGCATCGTCGAGCAGGCCTGTGCGGATAAATTTTTTAACCAGTTGGTCTACCAATGCGGTGCACTGGGTGTAGTCTTGATCTTCATGGGTTATGCAGGAGCGTTTGACTTTGCGGAGCATGACATCGTGGAAGTTCGCGGCGCTGGAGGCGTAGCGTTCAAGGTAATATAGTCCGGCATTGTGGAGATAGGTTTCGGTAATTTTTTTTGGGCGTTTGCGCTTGTTGTTTTGTGGCTTGCTATTGGTGTTGGAAATATTATTTTGTGACATGGTATGAATTTTAACGAAAATATGATGAAAATGCCAGAGTCCTTAACACCCCTTCATATCAACACTGTCAATGTTATCGGTCTTTTGACGTTGATTAAGCGTGAAGTTGACCGATTTATGAATGTGTATATGCAAACATTGGTTGCGCCGGTTATTACAACGTTGTTATTTTATACGATTTTTGCACTGGCGTTTGGTGGTGTGGCACGTCGGGTTGGTGATGTGCCGTTTCTGGAGTTTTTAGCTCCGGGGTTGATTATGATGACAATGGTACAAAACGCGTTTGCCAATACGTCGTCCTCTATCGTGATTTCCAAGGTTCAGGGCAGCATTGTTGATATATTGTTGCCACCATTGTCGAGCTTTGAAATGTATGTTGGTTTTACCGTGGGTGCTGTTGCTCGCGGGTTAATTGTCGGGCTGGTGAGTGGGACGGTGATGAGTTTTTTTGTACCGATTTCTGTGAGTTCGTGGTGGTTGATTATTGCCTATGCTGTTTTGGGTACGATGATGCTTGGTTCTTTGGGGCTGGCGGCCGGAATTTGGTCGGAAAAATTTGATCATATTGCAGCGGTGACAAATTTTATTGTAACGCCTTTGACCTTTTTATCAGGGACATTTTATGCGGTGGAGGCTTTGCCGCCGGTTTGGCAAGGATTGGCGCATTATAATCCGTTTTTTTACATGATTGACGGATTTCGCGCCGGGTTTATTGGGCAGGCGGATGGAAATACGCTGGTTGGCATTAGTCTTTTGATCGTTATTAATTTTTCTTTGGCTATGCTGACGCTTTGGATGTTGCGTACGGGTTATAAAATCAAGTCGTAAAAGCCCTGTGTTTTCGTGCTATAATGAAGGGATGGATGATTTAATCTCAGAGGGGTGCCTTGATGCGCCCGGCGCCTTTGATGAAGCAGACGACGATGTTATACAGAGTTTTCAGTTGGATGTTTCGTCATTGCGGGGGCGCGCTGTGCGGTTGGGCAGCGCGTTGAATGATATTCTTGAGCCGCATGATTATCCAAATCCGGTGGCGCATTTGGTTGCCGAAACGGTAACGGTGACGCTTTTGCTTTCTTCGATGCTGAAATTTGATGGGATATTTACCTTGCAAATCAGGGGAGATGGTCCGGTGAGTCTTCTAGTGGCTGATATGACATCGGAAGGGCAAATTCGAGGGTGTGCGCATTTTGATTCTGAGCGTTTAGAGCAGGCGCGGGCGCAGCTCTTGGCCTTAAAGGCCGAAGAGACTTCGCGTAATCATTTGGCGCAATATCTGGGGAAGGGCTATGTCGCTTTTACAGTTGACCAGGGTGAGGCGGCGGAGCGTTATCAGGGGGTTGTCGAGTTGCGTGGGGCTTCGCTGGTGGATTGTGTGCAGCATTATTTTAATCAATCCGAGCAGATTATCAGCGGGATTAAGATGGCCGTGGGGCAGCGCGGCGGCGTTTGGCGGGCTGGTGGTGTGATGCTTCAAAAAATGCCAGATGGTGATGGTTATTCGGAAATCAAGGGTAATATGGATGAGGATGACTGGCGTCGGGCGATGATTTTACTGGAAAGCTGTACGGAAGATGAGTTTCTTGATCCGAATTTGCATTCTAATGCGCTGCTGACGCGGTTATTTCATGAAGAAGATGTACGGGTGTTTCAGCCTGTGAATGTCTTTAAAGGTTGTCGGTGCAGTGAAGAGAAGGTCTGTACCATGTTAACGATGATGTCGGTTGAAGATCTTGATTACATGGCAGAAGATGGTCGGATTTCCATGCGCTGTGAATTTTGTTCTCAGGAATATAGCTATGCGCGTGAAAAGTTTCCTGCCAGCTAAAAAGCATTAATGCCGCCAGAATGACGGGTGCAACAGGATAAGTGCGGCCAGGATTTCGAGGCGTCCTAGCAGCATGCCGACACTTAAGACCCATTTGGCACTGTCGGGGAGGGGTTAAAAATTTCCTGATGGTCCGATGACTTCACCCAGCCCAGGACCTACATTCGATATGGAGGTCATGGCGCCGGAAAGCGATGTTATGAAATCCAGTCCTAGAGCAGAGAGCGCCAATGCGAGAGCGATGAAGCATATGGCGTAGAGGAAGAGGAAGCTCATCACTGAGAGCGGAACATCTTCGGGGATGGGTTTGCCATTGTAGTGGGCAACAAAGGCGCCGTGCGGATGCAGGAGCTTTTGTATTTGTACACGGATGACAGATAGGAAAATCTCAAAACGGAAGATTTTGATGCCGCAGGAGGTTGATCCTGCGCAGGCGCCCATGGCCATGAGGAAGAAGGTGAGGGCAATAACGAAGCCGCCCCATTGGTCGTAATGTTCGCTGGCAAAGCCTGTGCCGGTCATCAATGAAGTCATGTTAAATGTAGCGCCTATAAATGCCCGGTATACACTCATGTCGTGGGTTATGACTAGGTAGGTTGTGGTTGCCGCTATTGAAAGGCTGAGAATTAGCAAAAATGTGCGTACTTGTGAATTTACAAATAGAGGCCTGAGGTTGCCTCGTACGGCTTTTAAATACAGGATAAAGGGGGTCCCTGCAATGATCATAAAAAAGGAGCAGAGTAACTCTATTATGTCGCTGTGGAAGTGCCCTATAGAGGCATCGTAGGTAGAGAATCCGCCGGTTGCTAATGTGGTTAAAGCATGGTTGAGGGCGTCAAATTTTCCCATACCTGCCAATAAATATGTGAGTAGACAAAGCATGGTTAGCCCGACATAAATTGCGCCGATGGAGCTGGCGAGTTGAGCTGTACGGGGTAGGGCTTTTTCATTTTCTGAGAGTTCGGTTCGAAAAATTTGCATGCCACCAACGCTGAGCATTGGCAGGACGGACATGGCCATCAGGACAATCCCAATGCCGCCTAGCCATTGTAGAATTGAACGCCAGAGCAGAATGCCGGGGGGGGCGGTGTCCAGGCCAGTCATGACTGTGGAGCCGGTGGTGGTGATGCCGGAGACGGCTTCAAAAAACGCATCCGTGAAGCTCATGTTTAGTCCTGCAAGCGTTAGGGGGAGGGAAGCGAAGAGGGACAGGCCAACCCAACTCATGAAGGTCATCATGAAGGCTTGGCGTAGATTCATGGTGAATTCGAGACCGGCATTGCTCAGAATTAAAGATCCGCCGAAAAAAGCTGTGATGACGATACATAGGAAAAAGACTTTCCAATCAGGGTTGCCCCAATACATATCTGCGAGCATTGGAATGATCATGCCGATAGACAGGATGGAAAGTAAAATACCTTGAATGTATAGAACAGGTCTAAAATCCATAAATAGTAGCCTTGTCTTTATCTTCTGACAGCGTTGCTTAGCTTCTGAAATAGGTTTTCTATTTGTCGTCGCTTGCGTCTTGTCAGAAGAGAAATTCAAGCGACTATTGTGAGCGCTATAAAAAGCCGAAGCACAGGCAGGCTATGCTTCGGCTCTGATTTTATGCGATTACTCTTTTAGTTGAAAGAGATATTCACACGGCGGTTTGCCGGTTCGCGGATATTGTCCGGTGTTTCAACCAATAGCTCTGTTTCGCCTTTGGCGTCGACCAAAATCAGGGCCGGGTCAACGCCACGTTGTACCAAGGCATCCTTAACATTGTTGGCGCGTTTGAATGCCAGACGTTGGTTATATTTCTGAGAGCCTGATGTATCAGTGTGTCCAACAACATTGATTGTTGCAGGCGGGTTTTTAGAGATTTCATTAGCGACGGCGTCGAGAACGTTAAGTGCTCCTGAGCCGAGATCCGATGAATCCCAGTTAAAGAAGACCAGATACATAGCGTTTTCGACTGCCATAGGGGCGTTAGGGTCAATGTCAAACGCACCTGTGTCGGCGGTTATCTCAGGGGCTGGAGCGGCGGGTGGCGGCTGAATCATGCCTTCGAGTCGACTGATATGTTTCAGGAATTCATCCTTGCAAGCCATTCCATCTGAATCTTGCCATGCTTCTTCCTGTCCTTCAATCCAGCAGTCGTATTTTGCCTGTGCTTTGGCGGCGATTTCGGGAGCAACTTCGCGTCCGCCAAGATCATATGCGACGATCAAACGCCCGCGCGCAGCGCTGAGTTCGCGGATATGTTCTTCGCTCAGGTTCCAGTCAACAACTGGTTCGGGCAAAACATTTTCGCCGGAGGCTGCCGCCAGACCTTTGCGCGCAAAGTGTAGTGCGTCAGGGTAGTCGAACATGTCTTTAAGTTCGCTGTTGGCGAATCGTCGATATTCTTCGGCAAGGGCCTGGGTGAACGGGCTGCCCACGGCTTGGGCGTCATTTAAGGCCTCTACTTCGCTGAAGCTTGTGAAGGCAGTACAGGCGGATGTCGTTCCCCCCAGTGCCAGCAGGCCAGCGGTTAAAATCATATTGCGCAGCGTGTTCATCTATGTGCTCCTTAAACCAGTATTGAAAGCATGCTTTTTAATAATACTTATGCTTTTAAAGCCCTTATTCCGTATTGTAAAGCGTGTTTAGGGCTTTGGGATTGCTTTTCCAGAGGATTTTTTCTGGTGGGTTTTTTGGCGTGGGGAATAAAAACTTGACTCTTTGGTGTCAGACGATAAATAAAGTGGCAAAATTCCGGTGTGTCGATACATCTTTTGTAAAGATGTCTGCCCGGTTTTTCGATTTTCTTAAAAGAATCAAAACGTTAAATGCTTATAAATTAAGGAGTTTTTGAATGAGCCAATATCTGCGTGGTCAAAAAATTGCTGTGCTCGTTGCTAATGGGTTTTCTGAGAAGGACCTGACCTTGACGCAAAAGGAGATTTTAAATTTTGGTGTGCAGATTCGCATTGTGAGTATGGATGCAGGATTGGTGAGTAGCTGGAATGATGATGACGGGCAGGAAAGCTGGGGGCTGAATTTTGCTTCCGATCAGGTTTTGAGTCGGGCCTTGGCGGTTGATTTTGATGTGTTGCTGGTGCCTGGTGGTCAGCGCAGTCTTGACAAGCTTAAAATGACAGCGCATACGCGGCGATTTATTCGCGGCTTTGTTGAGGCGGGTAAGACGGTTATATTTTTCCATGATGCTTTGGAATTACTGGCTTTTGCTGAATGCGGCGGCGGCGTGCGTGTGAGTGGACCTGAGGGGGTGCGTGAGATGCTGGAGGTTCAGGGTGCGGTTTGGGTTGATGATGCATTGGTGCAAAGTGGCGCTGTGATGAGCGGGCGCTGTGATGAAGATACACGCGGAGACTTTACAGCAGCGGTGGCGCAGTTTTTAATGGAACAGGCTTCTGCCGGTGCGATGTCGCAGGCTGTGGCAGCTTAGGTAGCTCTTTGGTGGAGCGTTCGATTTTAAGGGGTTTAACTTGAAGGCTGAAACTGAAAGCATTGTAAGAGACATTGAAATGGCTCTGGCTTTGCTGAGGAGGCATCTTTGACTGGGATGTTTCTGTTTTGCGTCTCGATGAACTTAATGCTTTAAGTGAAAACCCGGATATTTGGAATGATGCTGACAAGGCTCAGAAAGTTATGCGCGAGCGTAATCGGCTGGATGATCAGATTTCCAATGTGCGGGCGTTGGAGCAATCTTTAAGTGATAATGTTGAATTGATCGCTCTTGGGGAAGAAGAGGGTGATGAGGCTGTTGTGGCTGAGGCTGAGCAGGCTTTGGAGGTGATGAAAGCGACGGTTGAACGCCGCCAGTTACAGAGCTTGCTTTCGGGTGAGGCTGACAGCAATGACGCGTATTTGCAGGTCAATGCCGGGGCCGGCGGGACAGAGGCGCAGGATTGGGCTAATATGATTCTGCGGATGTATACGCGTTGGGCAGAAGGGCGCGGATATAAGGTTTGTGTTTTGGAAATGAGTGATGGGGAAGAGGCCGGAATTAAGTCGGCTACTTTGAAAATTGAAGGCGATCAGGCTTACGGCTGGCTGAAGACAGAAACGGGGGTGCATCGTTTGGTGCGGATTTCACCGTTTGATTCGAATGCGCGGCGGCATACAAGTTTTGCCTCGGTTGCGGTCTCGCCGGTGATTGATGATGACATCGATATTGAGGTTGAGGAAAATGATTTACGTATCGATACGTATCGTAGCAGTGGAGCAGGTGGCCAACATGTTAACACTACGGATTCTGCGGTTCGTATTACGCATATACCGACAGGGATTGTCGCAGCGGTACAGAGTGAGCGCTCACAACACCAGAACCGTGCCAATGCAATGGCACTGCTTAAGGCCAAACTTTATGAAGCGGAGTTGCATAAGCGCGAAGAACAGGCCGCGGCAGAACATGGAGAAAAAACCGATATTGGGTGGGGGCATCAAATTCGCTCTTATGTTTTGCATCCGTATCAAATGATTAAGGATTTGCGCACGGGGGTTGAAACTTCACAATCTGCGGCCGTGTTGGATGGGGGGCTTGATCGGTTCTTGGAAGCGGCGTTGGCGCAAAAGCTTCATCGGAATGAAGAAAACTCATAGCTCTAAGCGATAAAAGCTGTTTGGTCGAGTTGGTGGGCTTGTTATATCGATGGTGTTACATTAGGCTGATTCGTAAATTTACAATTTTATAGGGATTTTCAATTATGCGTACTCAGGTTTGTGGAACAGTTCTTTTAATGGGGATGGTCATGAGTGGCGGGGCGCTGGCGAACCCGTTGACGGTTGATCCATATTCGTCAGAGCAGGTTGCGCAGTCTGTGATTCAGGCTGGATTTCAGTTTTTGCCACCGCTGCGTGATTCGGTTTCCATTTTGAATGATTCTCAGACGCTGAACTCTTCAAAACCGGAGGATTCCAGCGCACAGGAGCAATTTAAGCAACCTGTAGTCCAGAATGAGCCTAAACTCGAGCTTGTGGTGCCGGTGTATGATTCTGCTATAGCTCAGGTCCCTCAACCGGGTGACCCGTATTTTGACCCGCCAAGTCAGGACCGTTTGATGGTGGTAGTGGAGGACGAGCCTGCACAAGAGGTATTGGAGTTTGATGTGTCACGGGAGATTCCTGATGAGAGCGTTGCCAGGTCATCTGAGGTTCGGAGGGGGGCTCTTTCCGGCGATTTAAATAAAGGGAATGCTGTTGCAGAGGTTCAGGGTGAGCCTTATGAGCCTTTGGTGGTTCGCATGTCTGATCATATCGGTGGGGGAGTATCAGTTTCTGAAGATGAGCCTATTTTGCTTGTGCCTTCTTCGTTTAAAGATCCTCTGGTTGAAGAGGTGCTAGCGGCTGAAAATACGGTTTCTGCAAAAGAAGCGCCGGTTTTAGACGTTTTGCCACCGGTCTTTGAAAAACCTGAGGAGATTATTGTGTGGAACGGGGGTCGTGTGCCGGTTAATACTCCTATTCCGGTGGTGGATTTCGAGCCAGCGTCCGGTACGGAACAGGTTGATGTAGTTGAGGAGGGGCAATGGCGTGCGTTGGAAGGGCAGAATATCCGTCAGACGCTTGAGCAATGGTCGCAGGCTGCCGATGTGGCATTGATTTGGGATAATGCTAACGCTTTTGCGGTTTTGGAACCATTTGAGATTCGCGGTGATTATGAGCAGGCAGTTCAGATGCTTTTGGATCAATATATGCGTAGTGAGGTTCGTCCGGTTGCAACACTGCATTTGGATCAGGAAAGCCAGCAAAAGACGTTAGTTGTGCGGATTGTTGAGGGTGGGTAGCGAGATTTTACCCACAGGCCTAGCTTGCAGAATGTGAATAAGTTTTGACTCATATCCTTATGACCGTAAGCTGGAGTGGGGGTTTCGGTTTATGATTCTTTTGCTCGTGTTTTGGGAAGTGAGTTTTGTAATGTCCTGTCTTTATTTTGATTTTCATTGCATTTAAGGGAAAAGAGCGATGCGTATTCGATCTTTGGTTTCTTCAGTGGCTGTTTTAGGTGCGTTTTTGGCCAGTTCGGCGCTTGTTGGCGACGCTTTGGCGCAAAAGGGCTCCATAATGGCACCGTCTACAGGGTGGGCTGTTTCCAAGATTGGTGATGCTGGCGGTGCGTATTGTGCGTTAGCGCGGAAATATAATCAAGATACGGTTTTGACATTGGCACGTAATGAGTTTTCGGAGACCTCGTTTGCGCTGGATTTTCAACGGCCTATTTTGAATCAGCAAGCGGCGATGAAGGTTATTTTGGATCCAGGAGCTGGTCAGCAGCGTGCTTATGAAATTAAGCCGGTTTCAGATAAGGCGTTTGTTGTGCGTTTGGGGCGGGATTCTTCATTTTTTGATGCCCTTGCTCGGACAGGGTTGTTGCGCGTGGAAACGGATGGGCAGTCTTATCATTTTAATGTGGCCGATATAGATGAGGGACAGTTCAAGCTTGATGCGTGTGTTGTTAACATGGTGATGCCTGCGGCTGGTGAAGATGGATCGCTTATGCCTGATATGGATGCGGCTGTTGTGAATGCCGGGAAATCTTTCCGTCAGGAGATTAATGCGCTGCGGCGGCAGATTACGTCTTTAGAGGAGCAGAATGCGGCGTTGAAGGTGCAAATGAGCACTCGAAATGAAGGCGTAGAGGAGACGTCTTCTTCTGTTGTGCAGTTATCAGGGAAAATCCGTGAGTTAGAGGATGCGAATGCATTGTTGAAGCGGCAGCTTTCTGCAGCACAAACGGCACAAGCTGGTGAGAGTTTAGTGGAAAGTGATGTGCGAGCATTGGACGCAAAGATTGTTACGTTGGAAAACGAAAATGCTCGGTTGCAGGCCTTGTTACAGACAGGCGAGGTCGTTCAATCTTCTCATGATCTTGAGCGCATTACTGCTCTGGAAGCTGAAGTCCAGTCCTTGCAAACGCGTAATGGGAATTTGCAAGCAAGCCTTGATGCGCAGGGTGAAGGGAAAGAGTTGGTTGATGGGTTGCGTTCGCAAATTGAGGAACTGGAGAATGAGAATTCACAGCTTAGCACTAAAATTCTTGCGGCGCGCGAGGCTGTGCGTAGTGAGTTTAAACAACAGATTGCTGCGCTGAATAATGAGAATGCTGCTTTGAAAACATCTGCGGGAAGTAAGGTGGTGGACGCTGAGCTTTTGGAGCAGCTTCGACATCAGATTGCTCAGGTGCAAAATGAAAATCGTTTGTTGCAGGAAACGGCTGCGAAGGCGCAAGGGGATCTTGAAACGCAATTTCATGAAGAGCAGGAAAAAACGGTTGAAAAGGTGCGTAATGAACAAGCAGTTAGGATTGCAGCGCTAGAAAATGAAGTTGATGCGTTGAAGGCTGAAAGTGAGTCTAAGACGAAGGCGCTGACTGAAATTAGTGAGGGAACGGCTGCGCTTGCGACGCTGCGTGATGAGAATGCTGCTTTAAAAGAAAAGCTGGCTTTTCAAGAAGTGCAGCGTAGTCAAAGTGATGTGATGGTAACGCGCATTGAAAACCTTGAGGCTGAGAATGAGGATTTGCGTGCGCAGCTTGATGTGGCGCAGCAAAGTTTGTCTGCGGGATCGGATGCGGCGGAGGCGGACGCTAACGCTCATGTGGCGAGAATTGCAGATCTGGAGGCAGAGCGTGATGCTTTGAAAGCGTTGGCTGCTCAAGGTGAAAAGAAAGTTGCGCGGATCCCGACTTTGGAGGCTGAGGTTGCCCGCCTTGAAGGGGTAAATAGTGAATTGCAGACTCGGATTGCTGCGGGTAATGCGCAGGAGCAATTGCGGGGTGTGCTGGCTGAGAACGCAGAATTGCTTGAACAGATTCAGGGTAAAGATTTGCAGCTTTCGGAGTTGGGGCAGGTGCGTCAGGAG